>OFET01000410.1_pt1 | contig 30797 bp, 30 predicted proteins | sample 1521211 | NCBI WGS metagenome assembly OFET01 (sample SAMN03766358, study PRJEB24113) | microbial mat metagenome | isolation source: enrichment culture HLUCC-A from microbial mat sample contains cyanobacterium...
CTCAATCCGGGAGCCCCGCAAAGGCAGGCGTCGAAACGCTTCAGAACGGCAGGGCTGCATGATGGGCCTGCTCGCGCGGCTGGTCTTGCTGCCGCTCTCCGGCCCGCTCGGCGGCGCGCTGTGGGTGGCGCGGCAGGTGCACGGCGCCGCCGAGCGCGAGGTCAACGACCCGGTCGCGATCCGCCGCACCCTCCGCGCGCTCGAGCAGGACCTAGAGGCCGGCGCGATCGACGAGGACACGTTCGAGGAGGCCGAGATGATCCTGCTCGAGCGCCTTCGGGAGGCCGGCCGATGACCGGCCCGCCCCGCCGCGGCGGCAGCCCCTCACCGGCGGCCCCGGCCAGCGCCGATCCGGGCGGCGAGCCCCGCGCCGACCGGGAGCACATCGGCTGCGGCGCGCCGCAGACCGTCGCCGCACCGCGCGGCACCCCCGGCCACCGCCCGTCGGCGACCGACCGGCCCGGTGTGCACGATCGGGCGGCGCAGGGCCACGAGACAGAGCCTCAGGGCTCCGGGTCGCCGGCCGCGCCGGAGGACGCCCCCCGGGAGAGCACCGGCGACGCCACAGGAGCCCCCCCTGCGCAGGGCGGCCCCCTCGAGGGCGACCGCAGCGGCCCCGGAGGGGGGCACAGCGCCTCGGGCGGGCTGTCCCTCGCGCTTCCCATCGCGCCGGGGCCCTCTTCAGACGCCGGGCGGGGGCTCGTGCGGCTGGCGCCCGAAAGCATGGCCCGGCTGGGCCTGCGCCCCGGCGATACGGTCGCGCTCGATGGCGGCCGGCGCACCCATGCGCGGGTGATGCCGGCGGCCGGAGCCGGCAGCCGCCTCTGGGCCGAGGCCGCCATCGCCGCCAATGCCGGCGCGCGCTGGGGCGAACCCGTGCGCCTCGCCCCGGCCGAGCTGCCCGCGCTCGCCGAGGTGCGGCTCCTGCCCGACGGTCCGCCGCCACCGCAGGCCACGCTCGCAGATGCCCTCGCCGACGTAAGCCTGACCGAGGGCGATCGCCTCGCGGTGGACACACCAGAGGGCCGCCACGGCTTGAGCGTCTCGGGGCTCAGCCCCTGTCCCGCAGGCCGAGTCGGCGCCGCGACCGAGATCCGCGTCGTCGCACCGCCCGCAACGGCCCCGCGCTACCCGGGCATCGCCGGACTAGACGCGCAGATTGCCGCAGTGCACGAGATGGTCGAGCTGCCGCTCGCCCGGCCCGACCTGTTCGAGCGTCTGGGCCTCGACCCGCCGCGCGGCGTGCTCTTCACCGGCCCGCCCGGCAGCGGCAAGACCCTGCTCGCCCGCGCCATCGCCGAACGGACGGAGGCCGGCTTCTTCCACCTCGCCGGACCGGAGATCGTCTCGAAGCATTACGGCGAGAGCGAGCGCGCGCTGCGCGAGGTGTTCGAGGCCGCCGCCCGTCGGGCGCCGGCCATCGTCTTCCTCGACGAGATCGACGCGATCGCCCCCACGCGCGAGGGGCTGTCGGGCGAGAAACAGGTGGAGCGGCGCGTCGTCGGCCAGCTGCTGACCCTGCTCGACGGGCTCAGCCCGCGCGAACGGGTGGTGGTGATCGCCGCGACGAACCTGCCCGACGCGCTCGACCCCGCGCTCCGCCGCCCCGGGCGGCTGGAGCGCGAGATCGCGTTCCTGCCCCCCGGCCCCGAGGCACGCGCCGAGATCCTCGCGCTGCACCTGGCGCGCGCCCCGCTCGGTGCAAGCGTCGACCTCGCCGCGCTCGCGGCCCGGTGCCATGGCTTCACGGGCGCCGATCTCGCCGCGCTGGCGCGCGAGGCGGGGCTCGCCGCGCTCGCGCGGGCCCGCAGGCGGGCGGGCGGCACCGCGGCGGTCGCGGCGGAGGCGCTCGAGATCGTGCCCGACGATCTCGAGACGGCCCGGCGCCGCATCCGACCGAGCGCCCTGCGTGCCGACGGGCAGGACGGGCAGCCCCCGCGCTGGGCCGATATCGGTGGCCTCGACGTGGCGAAGGCGCAGTTGACCGAGGCCGTCGTCTGGCCGCTGACCCGCGCCAGCGCGCTGCGCCGGATGCGCCTTTGCGCGCCGCGGGGCATCCTGCTGGCCGGTCCGCCCGGCACGGGCAAGACGCTGCTGGTGCGCGCGCTCGCGGCCGAGGCGGGGATGAACTTCCTGCCGATGCGCCCTGCCGCGTTGCTCTCGCAGTTCCTCGGCGAGGCCGAGCGGGCGCTCGCCGGCGCCTTCCGCCGCGCCCGCCTCGCCGCGCCGTCGCTGCTGTTCTTCGACGAGCTCGACACGCTCGCTCCCGCCCGCGGGCGAGCCGACGCCGCCGTGGACCGGATCGTGGCGCAACTGCTCACCGAGATGGACGGGCTGGAGGACAATTCCGGCGTCACGGTGATCGCCGCCACTAACCGCCCCGACGCGCTCGACCCCGCCCTGACCCGGCCCGGCCGGTTCGACCTCGTGGTGCCCGTGGGCCTGCCCGACGCCGCCGGTCGGCGGGAGGTGCTGGCCGTCCATGCGCGCGGGCGGCCTTTCGCGCCGGAGGTGGATCTCGACCGCCTCGCCGCGGCGACCGAGGGCGCCTCGCCCGCCGAGCTCGCCGCGCTGATGACCGAAGCCGCGCGCCGGGCCCTGTCGCGCTGGCGCCCCGGAGCCGAGGCGCCCCCGGGGCGGCCGGGCGACGACGCCGCCATCCCCGAGCCCGGGCCATCCGCCGGTGCCTGCCCCGCCTCCGTCGACGCTGGCGGCACCGAGGCGCCCCTCGCCATACAGCCCGCCGACATCGACGCCGCGCTCGCGGGGCTGCGCGCCCGCGGCACCCTTCTCGCCGGCCCCACGGCCACCCATCGCCAGAGCCCAGAACGGACCGAGCCATGACGACAGAGCCCCCACCGACCGCGCGCCGCACCGTCGAAGTCGTCGCCTTCCTTGCCCTGCCGTGCAGCGAGCCAGGCGGCGCGGCGACAAAGACCGAGCCCATCCCGCTCCCCGAGGGCTGCGCGGGGCGACCGTTCACGTTGTGCTGCGGCAGCCCGGCCCTGTCGGTCGAGGCCGCGGACCCTGCGCCCGCAGAGGAAGGCGGCGATGGCGGCGACAGACACCCCGCCGGCGCCGCCCTCCGCCGGGCAGCCGCGCTCAAGGCGCTCGTCCGCCAGCGGCGGCTCGAGGCCCTCGCCCCGTTCGGAACCGTCTTGCCGGCGGCGCCCGGCACGCCGCCGCCAGACGACCTCGCCGCCTTCGCCCGAGCGAATGCGCCGGCGCTCGCCGCCGCCTTCGAGCGGCTCTGCGGGCACGCGCAGTTTCAGGTCCTCGTGGCGTGGGACGCCCCGCGTGCCGCCCGCCGCTTCGCCGCTGCGCCGGAATTGTCCGGGCTGCCCCGCCGGCCGCACCGCGCCGCGCGGGAGGCAGCCGTGGCGGCTCTCGCCCGGCGGCTCGGAGACGGCATCGCCAACCGGCTCGCGGCGACCGCGACCGATGCGATCCGCCTTCCCGACACCGAGGGTGGCCTCGCCAACCTCGTGCTGCTGGTCGACGACACCGAACGCGTCGCGCTCGAGGCCACCCTCGAGGAGATCGACGCGCTCTGGAAGGAGGGGCTACGCATCCGCCTCGTGGGCCCCTCGCCCGCCCTGTCGTTCGCGCGCGCGCAACTCGAAACCGTCGGACCGGACGATCTCGCCGACGCGGCCCGCCGCCTCGGCGCAGACCCCGGACTGCCGGTCGCTCCGGCCGCCATCGCCGGGCTTCGCCGTCGGGCGCTCGCGGCGACCGGCGGGCCGGACGCCCCGCTCCCGGCCGAGATCGACCGGGCGGCCACCCTGCTCGCCGCCTGCGCGCGGCTCGAACGTGCGCCTGCCGCACCGGGCGAAGCGGTGCTCCTGTCGTTGGCGCGGGACGGATTGCCGATGGCGGCCGGTCGCGCCGACCTGGCCTGTGCGATCGCGGAGGTTGCATGACCGCGCTACTGCTGCACGGGCTCGCCGACGCCGCCGCTCCAGCCCCGGAGGACGCCGCGCCGCATCTCCGCGTTCTCGCCGCGGGGCTCGTGGCCCTCTGCACGCCGCTCGAGGCCATGCCCGAGACCGAGGAAGAGGCCGTCGCCGGTGCGCTCGCCCACAACGCCCTGCTCGTCGCACAGGCGCGCCTTGGCGACGTGCTGCCGGTGCGCTTTCCGACAGGCTTTTCCGGCGAGGCGGCGCTGCACGCCCACCTGGCGGCCGAAGGCGTCCGCTACCGCGCGGGTCTCGCTCGCATCGGCGGGGCGCGCGAATACGGGCTGCGGCTGGCCCTCCGCCCGGGCTCCGCGCCACCCGCCGTCTCCACGGACGCGCCGGGAGTCACCGGGGCAGGTGCACCCGCCACCAGCGGCCGCGCCTTCCTCGAGCGTGGGCGCAGGCGCCGCGACCTGCGGACCGAGAGCGCCGCCGCGCGGTCCCGGATGGCCGAGCGGCTGGTGAGCGAGGCCGCGGGCCTCGCACGCGAGGCCGCGCCCGGTACGCCGCGTGCCGATCGCCTCGTCGACCTCGCCCTGCTCGTTCCGGCGAGCGGCGTCGATGCGCTGCGCGCGCGCGCGGCGGCCGCGGCGCGCGAGGCGGCGGGGCTGGGGCTAGACCTCGCGCTGACCGGGCCGTGGCCCCCCTATTCCTTCGCCGGCCTCGGGGAGGCGACGCATGGCTGAGCCGCACGCGCCGCTCTTTGTCGCCCCGGACACGGCGCTCGCCTCCTGCGACACGCGGCTGGTCGACGTGGTCGACCGATTACTCGATCGCGGGGTGGTGATCCGCGGAGAGCTCTGGCTGACCGTGGCGGGCGTCGAGCTTGTCTTCGTCGGCGCCGACCTCGTGCTGGCCTCGCCCGACACGATGCGCCGGACCGGGCGCCGGCCCCGCACCGACGGCGCGCCCTCGGCCTGCCGCGGCGCCTCCCCAGCTTACGCAGGAGAGCGGGGGTGAGCAGCGTGCTCCTCGAGCGGGCGGCGCGCTCTGCGGCGGCGGCCGGCGCGGCAGGCCTGCCGGCGCTTTCTCTCGGCATCGTTCCCCCCAATGCGCCGCTTCCTCGGGGCATGCACCGGGCGGTCGCGGCGCCAGGCCTCGATCTCGTGCTCGTGCCGGGCGACAGGTTCGCCTCCCCGCGCGCGCGCGTGGCCGGGTGCGTGGCGGTCCAGGCGATTTCGCCCGCCTTTCTCCCCTGGCCGCCACGCCGGCCCATGGCGCCCCGCACCGCCCGCGAGAGCACGCGCCGCAGCGCGCTGTCCCTGCTGCACGCGCTCGCCCGGGCGCAGGATCACGTCGAACTGGCGCTGCTCCTGCCCGTCGATCCGCCACCGCCGCCACGCTGCGACGGCCCCGCGCCTCGGGCCGATACCGGCCCGACCGCGGGCCGCACCTGGCTCGCCGCCCGCGCCCGGGCACGCGCGGCGGCCGAGTCTGCGCAGTCCGCGGCACGCTCCTGGCTGTGCGCCCTCGTGGAGCGGCTCGCGGCCGAGGCAACCTCGATCGAGAGCACCGGAACCGGGCTGCGCGTCTCGGTCTGCATGCGCCGCGCGCCAGAGACCGCGCTCGCCGAGCAGGCCGCGATTGCGGCCTCGGCCCTTGGCGCCCCGCCCAAGGGGAGCGGCCGCCTCCTCGTCACCGGGCCATGGCCCATCTTCAGCTTTGCGCAAGGCGACCCCGCATGACAGACATCCCTCACCCTGCCCCCGCCCCCGGCGATGACCTGCTCGAGGCGGCGGTCGAGCGCATCCAGGCCGGCGCCGCGCTCGAACTCGACCCCGATACGGTCGCCGAGGATCTTGCCCGCATCGTTCTGGGGCTGATGGAATTCCTGCGCCAGTTGATGGAGCTGCAGGCGATCCGGCGCATGGAAGCAGGAACGCTCACGCCGCAGGAAGAAGAGCGGCTCGGGCTGACGCTCATGCGCGCCGAAGAGGCAATCGCCGCCCAGGCCCGGGCCTTCGGGCTCACGCCCGACCAGCTCTCCCTCGATCTCGGACCCCTCGGCCGCACGATCTGACGCCGAGCGGGCGGGACGGGCAGGCATTAAGGCAGCCTTAACCATGCTGGGCCTAAATGACGAAGGAAGCGGGCGGGCAGAGGGGATCGTCCAGATGAACGAGACCAGGTCAGCGCGGGTGCCACGGCGGCACCGTTCCGGCTCCTGCGGCGAGCCGTCCAGGCGGTGGCTGACGCGCTGGGCCACGATGGTGACCGCTGCGCCCGCGCATGGCCCCCGTCGCGACCGGGGCCGCCCGGAACACGGGGCCGGGAGATGAGCCTGTCGGAGCGGGCGGAGACCGGCCTCGGCGGCGCAGCCGATCATGAGGCACTGCTACGCCGGCATGGCCTGATCAGCCATGTGGCCATCCTGCCCGACGATGCCTCGCCCGAGCTGGCAGCCCGCTTCCAGTCCGAGGCGTCGCGCGTCGCCCGCAACCTGATCGCCCTGGCGCCACGGCGCTTCGGCGTCCTTCTCGATGCGCCGGATCGCCCCCTCTCCGGCATTGCCTACACGCTGCTGTCCGATCGCGACGGGCCGCTTTCGGACATGGCCACGCCTGGTGCGACCGACGATGGCGCCGCAAGGCCCGGCGCGGTCGTCGAGGATGCAGCGCCGGACCATGCGGGCGCGCTGCCCTGCGATCTGCCCGACGGAGCGGCCTCGGGTGACGCAGCGGCACTCGGCCTGTACCCTCGGGCCGACGCCGATATGGCGGAAACCGTGGTGCCCTACAACGACGCGCCCGATACCGACGCGCCCGACACCCCGGATACCGCCGTAGAGGCACACACCGAGACACAGGACACCGCGCATGACGGGCCGGCGGCCTCCGCCGAGCCGTGGCACGCCGAAGCGCCGTCGTCGGTGCCACGCCCCGCGGAAACGGAAGAGATACACTCCGACACCGATCGCTTCGACCTGCCCGGGGGCCCTGCTTCGGAGCTCGCGGGACGGCTCGACCGGATCGAGGCCCGCCTCGACGCGCTGGGTGTCGACGGGCTGGTGGCCGCCGCGCTTCCCGCGATCGACGATCTGCTCGCCGCCCGCCTCGAGGCGCTTGAACAGCGTCTCCTCGCGCGCGTCCCGGCACCGGCGGACCCGTTCCCCCCCGAGCGGGTCCAGACCTTCTGGGGTGGGCTCGAACAGGCGTTGAGGCTTCTTCACGCGCAACTCTCCGATCTTGGCGACCTGGCCGAGCGTCTGGAGGCGGCCCCCGACGCCAACGGCGCCGGCAGGCTCGGCGACCTCGAGATGGCCGTCGCCCTCGGCTTCGAGGCGGCGGGAGAAGCGCGCGAGGCCAACCAGGCCGCTCTCGACGCCCGCCTGGGGTCGCTCGACCGCGGCGCCACCGCGCGCGCCGAGAGCCTTCAGGCCGGGCTCGCCGGACTGGCCGACAGGATCGGCGCGCTGGAGGGCGCGCTTGCCGCCCGCCCCTCGAAGAACGATCGCGACGCGGCGCTCGTGGCCGCGATCGGCAGCATGGGCGACGGGATCGCCGCCCTGATCGACGAACGCCTGCCGCTGGCAGAGCCGGGCGACGCAGCCGCGGACGGGGGCCGCCTCGACCGGCTTTCGGCGCAAGCGAACGAGACGCTGGCGGCCCTTGGCCGGCTCGACACACGGCTGGTGGATCTCGAGGCGGCGATGCCGTCGACTGAGGCGGACGCGACAGGCGACACCGCCTCTCTGGAGAGCCGAATCGACGCACTCGCCGCCCGGCTGGAAGAGCGTGGCGGTATCCTGTCGGACGCGCTCGAGACCTCGCACCGGAGCATGAAGAATTTCTGGCTGGCCGCAGAGAACGCGCTGGGACGGCTCGATGCGGCGCTCGACCGGCAGGGCGACGCCGCTCCGCCTGGCTCCGCCCTCGACGACCGGCTCGACGCGATCGACGCCCGGCTGGCCCGCAGCGAGCGCGACGGCGCCGGCCTGAGGCTGGCGCTGGCCGAGCTTCTCGCGCGCGCCGAGCGGGCCGACGGGCCGCGCGACGACGCCGACTGGGATCAGTAAAATCCGAGCATTCAGAGCGGCTTAAGAGGAAACGACTAAAAGCGTGCCGGCGCCGCATCGACGGCGTGAAGCCCATGCCAATGGAAAGGAACTGAAATGGCAATCGAAAAGAGCCTCGCCTCCGCCTCCATCGCCGAGGTGGTCGACAGGATCCTCGACAAGGGTGTCGTCGTCGATGCCTTCGTGCGCGTCTCGCTCGTGGGGATCGAGCTTGTGGCCATCGAGGTCCGCGCCGTCGTGGCGTCGGTGGAAACCTGGCTGAAATACGCCGAGGCCATCGGGCTTACCGTAGACCCGCAGGCCGCCTGACCCCGTTCGATCCGGCCGCACGGCCGGGCCATGCGGCTCCGCGCCCGCCGATGTCGGAGGCGCGGGGCCTGCGTGGGCTGGCTTTCTGTCGGCGCCATGGCGTTGACTCACCGATCCACCGGCGCCGTCGATTGCGGACTGGGACATCTCGGAACGGCCCACCACCGACTGGCCCACCACCGACTGGCCCACCACCGACTGGCAGACCGCGCACCCGCCCTCCTGACGGCGCCCCCCTCACCGTGATCTCCGACGCAATCGACGGCGCCCGGACCAGGGCGGCCGATGGAAGCTCAACGCGAGATCCAACCGCCCGCAGCGATCACTGTCGCCGATCGTCTCGTCGACGCGCACCGCCCGACTTCGTCCCGATATCCGCGCGCCAAGGACCGGCACGCATTTTTCCGAGCGCCTCATGGTCCCGAACGAACCGGGGGAACGCGCCCGCCGCTCGAAGGATGTCTGGCCGACGGCCGCGGCCGCCTGAGGCTGGACGGCCCGCCGGCGAGCCAGGACAGGCCCGATCCCCCGCCGTTCGCCTCAGCGCCCGGCGCCGACTCGTGCCGCGAAGGCGACCCAGCTGGACAGGTCGAGCATCTGGCCGACGAGCCCCATCCGGTCGGTCAGCGCCTCGGGATCGGCCCGTGCGAGATCGTCCAGCGAGGTCACGCCGCAGTGCTGCAGCATCCAGACGAGGCCGGGCCCCGCGCCGGGCAACATGTGCAGGTCGGACTCGCCCCCGGCTGTCGTGACGCCGGGCGGCCCATCGGTGCCCGCGCCGCAGGCGGCGCCTTCACTCGCCTGGCTCCCGGACGCAGCCCCGTCGACCGCCTCGGCTGCCTGCGCGAGTCCGGCGCTCTGGTGGTTCTCCGTGTGAGGGGCCGCATCATCGGTCGTCGCGGCGGATGCGGCTCTCTCTTCAGTGTCGCTGCGATCGGGCATCGCCAGGATGCCCTCAGGTGCGGTCGTGGCCCCCGGCCGGCAGCCGCGATCGCGCGCCGCCCCGGCATCCGCGCGCTCGGCCGGATCGAGCCGGCCGTCGTCGATTTCGCGGCCGCCGTCGGGGGGCGGCTCGGCAACCATGCCCTCGCCGTCCGGGTTGGCCCCCGGACGCGGAGGCAAGCCGGCATCCTCGCGCGCGGCGCCACCGAAGGTCTCCGCCGCCGAGGATGCAGCCACCTCGGCAGCCACACCGTCGGCCCATCCGGGACCGACCGATTCTGTGACCGAGACGCTGCTGCAGGCCGATTCGGCCGCCGCAGAGATCGAAAGGGACTGCTCGGCCGCGGGGGCCGACGGCCCGGTCGACGCTTGCGCCTCCGACGTCTCGGCAGGCCGCGCGCCTCGGCGCGACAGCCGATCCGCCCGCAATTGCCGCAAGTGATCGCGCGCGGCGCCTCGGACGGCACGTGTCCTGCTGCGATAGGTGTCGGTCATCGATCCTGTCTCTCCTCTCGCGGCGGCCGTCCGGGGCCGTGCGGCCGTGACCAGGCGCGTGCCCCGTCCGCCGCCGGGGCCTGCGCCTGCGCGATGACAGCCGCCATTTCCGGTGTCGCGAGCGTGCGTTCGAGCAGGTCGAGCACGGCTCGGCGCGCCCGCTCCTGCACCAGACGGCCGGTCAGGATGCCGAGCGCTTCCGCCGCTGCGATGGACCGGCCCGGACAACGCCCCGCCCCGCACCCCGGATCACGGGGGGGCAAGACCGGCCGCACCCGGCTTTCGAGGTCGGCAAGGAGCGCGTCGAGCGAATCGGCCTTGAGCGTTTCGGCCCGCGCGCCCGGCACCCCGGTCAGCGACGCGAGCACACCACCCGCCGGACGGCGCCAGATCTCGAGCCTTGCCACGCCATCACCGGCATCGACCGCGATGCCCTCGAGGCCGTCATCGCCCTGTGTGGCGGCATCGACCCGGCAGAGCAGTTCGGCCCGGAGTCGCAGGGGCGGCTTGCCGGCGCGGGGGAGCACGACGAGTTGCCCGCCACCCCCGGGCGCGGTGCAGGCGTCGGTACCGCCGACCCTGCCGCTCGCTCTGTGATCGCGCATCGCGTCTCCCCGTTCCGGCGGCGGTCACGCCAGCCGGTCGCACGAGGTAGAGCATGCCGGGGTTGATCGACGGTTAACCGAAACGGATCAATGCGGAAGAGGCTGGAGGACGAACCGGGCCGAGGGGAGGAATTCGCGCAGGAACACCATCATCTCGGCCGCCTCACCGACCGACGTGAGCGTGTAGACGAGGATCGCCTCGCCCGACTCTTCGACTCGCATCTGCACCATGGCTCCCCCTCTCACCCGCACACCTGCCGTTAAGACAACTTCAACGCTGTCGTGGCAAGCCCCTGCCGAACTCGGGATGAAAACGGACTATGCGATGAGGCAAGCCGCAGGACGCATGGGCGGGCCGATTGGCGGCGCGGGGCCCGGAGCGCGACATGGGTGAGGCGGCACGCTCCGCAGGCGCGGCGCCGGACTGCTCGGTGACGATCTCGCCGCTTCTGCGCGCGATCCGGGCCGGCGCGTGGAACGACCCTGCCGTGGCCTGGCCGGGCGCGTGCCCGGTTATCGAAAGCCCGGTGGGAGCGGAGCCGCCGCACGCCCCCCCTTCGCAGCACGCTCAGGCACCTCGTGCCTGGGGCGGGAGCGCCCAAGCGTCAACGGAGCAGGGCCGCGCCCTTCCGGCCGTCCCCGGTAGCCGCGAGGCCGATCGCCCGTCCGTCGCCGTGCGAGGCGCAGCGTCGGCGCGGTATCGCCTCCGCCGTGACGGTGCCCGGCCGCTCGTATTCGACGGGGCGCTGCTCCTGCGCCTCGCCGCCCGCACGCCCGGGTCCGACAGCGCCGACGGATCGGCCGCGCCGGAGTGCGGGAGCGGGAAGCGGCAGGCGCAGCCCGGCGCCGCCCTCCAGACGCTCGACCTCTTCGTCACCGACGCGGGCGCGGTCGTTGCAGCGATACGGGTGGAGGCGGAAGGCGCAGCGCCGTTCCGCCCGATCTTTCGCGCACGCACGATCGACGCGGCAGACGAGTTCGCGACCTTTCTGGCCGACCATGATCCCGGCGCCGCCGCAGGGATCGGCCGCGCGCAGGCGGGTGCAATGCGGGCCGACTTCGCCCGGATGATCGACGAGGCCGGCCTCGCACCGGGCCGTCTGCCCGTTCGGGCCCTCCGGCCCGCCGGCCGGCAAGCGGAGGGGGAGACGGGCGTGGTGCCCCACAAGACCGCGCGCGTCGGACACCGGCTTGAGGGGGCGCGCATGACGCGGCCGGGATGACCCCGCCGGACGTGACGAGAGCGGCTGCGGCGGGGGCATGGTCGACACGAATCGCCATGACACCGCCAGGCACGACACACGGCAGGATCACGGGTGACGAAACGGGACGGGCAGGAATGACCAGGACAGACATGACGGGTTCGGAACGCCGCGAGGCCCCCATCCCCTGCGCCGCCGCATCGGCCGACGGTCCGGCCCGTGCCACGGGCCTGGTGGAGCGGCGGAAGATGGAATTGCCGAGGTCCGGCGCGCGACCGCTGCGTTTCACGGGCGTGCCCGTGGCGGAGACCGAGCTTGCACCCTGCTGCGGCGTGCCCGGCTACACAGCACGCCTCTACCAGAAAAAGCCGGAGGGAGCCGTCGTCGAACTGCAGCCCTGGCTGCCGGACGCGACACCGGGCCTGCCGCAGGCATGGCAAGCGTCGGACCGGGCCGCGGCCCTCGAGCTTCTGCGCCGCCACGACCCGGCACTTGACGTGACCTGCAGCGTCGACCCCGACGACCCCGCGCTCAGCCATGCCGAGATCGCCGCGCATATCCTTGACCTTCGCGCCCGGATCGATGCCGCGCGCAGCGTCCTCTCGCGCCTTGCAGACACGCTCGAGACCCAAGCGGAGCTGGATACCTGAGCCGGTGCTCCGTCCGGATGCGCAGGTGTCGGGCCGACAATGACGCAGGGTTCCTGCCCCCAGACGGCCGGAATTGCCCCGAAGGGGTCGAGCACGCGTGCAGGGCGGTGTGGATATCGCCGCTTCGGCAGGCAACGATGAGACGGCGGCGGCTTGACGGTTGCCGCGCCCCCCGTCGAAGCGGTAGAGGCCGGCATCGGCAGCGTGCGGGCAGACTGCGATCCCGCATCCGCTTCGAGACGCAGGAGCCGCCGCAAGGGACCCATCGATGATCGAGCGCGCCACATTCTCCAAGACCTGGAAGCTGCTCGACTCGCGGCAGAAAAGGTCGCTCTTCCGCGTCGTGATCGTCATGCTGCTCTCCGCCGCCGCGTCGGCCGCCATGGTGGCGTCGATCTTTCCCTTCCTCTCCCTGCTGTCGGATCCGGGCTGGGCTGACCAGTCCGACACGCTGACGCGGCTGCGCACCCTGATCGGCCTGACCGACGACTACGCGCTGGTCTTTTCCGTCGGCATCCTGGCGATGGCCCTGATCGTTCTCGGCAGCGCGATGCAGTTGCTGCGCAACTTCATGCTCACGCGGTTCTGCCAGTTCCTCGTCTTCGACCTGTCGCGCTCCTTGCTGGGCCGCTATCTCGCCCAGCCCTACATCTTCGCGGTGGGCCGCAATTCCGCGAGCCTCGCGACGAACGTGCTCTCGGAAAGCGAGCGCGTGGTGGGCAGCTTCTTTCGACCGATGCTCGACATGAGCGCGTCGGCCCTGACGCTCGCCGCCGTCCTGGGCACCGTAATCACGATCCAACCCGTGCTCGGGACGGCGGCCTTCGCCTTCGTGGGCGCAATATACGGCATCATCCTGCTCGTGACCCGGCGCCGCGTCAGGCAATACGGGCGGAGGCGCGCGGCCGCCAACGAGGCGCGCTACCGGATATCGGGCGAAGCCTTCGGCGGGTTCAAGGACATCAAGCTCCTTGTCCGCGAAGCCGCCTATGCCGAGCGCTTCTCGACGCCGGCGCGCGAGATGGCCGAGCTGGGCAGCCGCGTCGCGATCCTCGTCGCCTCGCCGCGCGTCGCCATTCAGGGGATCGTCTTCGCCGGCATCATCCTGTTCAGCCTGCTGGCGCTGGAGCCCGACACGGTCGGCACCGGAGAGGTGCTCGGCGGCCTCCTGCCGGCGCTCGGCGTGATCGCGTTCGCGGCACAGCGCGCCCTGCCCGAACTGGCGACATTCTACGGGTCGCTGACGCAGATCGGCTACGGCGCCGCCTCGGTGGACAGGATCGCCGACGATTTCGAAGCGACCGCGAGTGCCCCGCCCCTGCCGGCCACCCCACCCACACCGGTCGGCCTGAAGACCGGGCTTCGGCTCGAGGATGTGCGGTTTTCCTATCCCGGCGCCGACCAGGCCGGATTGCATGGCGTGACGCTCGATATCCGGGCCGGCGAGCGGATCGGCGTCGTCGGCGCCACCGGAGCGGGCAAGACGACACTGGCCGACATCCTGCTCGGGCTACTGCGGCCGCAATCGGGCCGGATCGTGGCCGACGGGGTCGAGATCGACGAGGCGAACCTGCGCGGCTGGCACCGGACGGTGAGCTATGTCCCGCAGGACATTTTCCTGACCGATGCGACCTTGGCCGAGAACATCGCCCTCGGCATCGACCCCGACGCGATCGACCGCGGCCGCGTCGAGCGCTGCGCGCGCCTCGCCCGGCTGCACGGGTTCGTCGAGGCGGAGCTGCCGCAGCGCTACGACACGATGACCGGCGAACGGGGCGTGCGCCTGTCGGGCGGCCAGCGCCAGCGTGTCGGAATTGCCCGTGCGCTCTACCACGAGGCCGATCTGATCGTGCTCGACGAGGCGACGAGCGCGCTCGACAACCTGACGGAGCGCGAGGTGATCGAGGCGATCGAGGCGCTGCCGGGCGACAAGACGTTGGTGATGGTCGCCCACCGGCTGACCACCTTGCGCGGCTGCGACCGGATCCTCGTGATGGAGCGCGGCCGCGTCGTGGCCGACGGCGCGTGGCAGACGCTGGTCGAAGAGAGCCCGGTCTTTCGCGCCTTCGCCCGCCACGCGGAGACGGAGCGGCTGGAAGCGACGGGGTGACCGGGTGACGGGGGCGCCGCCCCGCCCTGCCGACCGGAACGGCGCCCCTGCCGCCTCCCGCCTTGCCTGCCTGACATGGAACGTCCACCGCGCCCGCGGCAGCGACGGGCGGGTCGACCCCGGCCGCGTGGCGGCGGCGCTTGCGCACGAGGCCTGCGTCGCCGCGCCGCCCGACGTGCTCGCCCTGCAGGAGGCCGACACGGAGGCGCGCCCCCATCGCGGACTGCTCGACCTCGGCCGGCTGGAGCGCGAGACGGGACTGGTCCATGCCCAGGCGGCACCGGGCCTGCGCTGGGGCGACGAGAGTCACGGCCTGCACGGGGTGGTCGTGCTGCTCGCCGCGCGTGTCGCGGTCGCCCATGCCGACCTGCTCGACCTGCCCGGCCACTGCCCGCGCGGCGCGGTCGTGCTGGAGGCCCGGGTCGAGGGAACGCCGGTGCGGATCGTCGCCACCCACCTCGCGCTCGGCCAGCCGCTGCGCATGGCCCAGCTGCGTGTCGTCGGCCAGTATCTCGACCGCCGACCGCCGATGCCCACGATCCTCATGGGAGATCTGAACGAATGGCGCCCATGGGGCGGCGTGGCCCTGTCGCCGCGCCTGCTCGGGCGGCGCTTCGCGGGGCCGGCGCCAGCCACGTTTCCCGTGCGCCGACCGTGCCTGCCGCTCGACCGTATCCTTGCCACGCCCCCCGCCCGCGTCCGCGCGGCGCGGGTGCTCGACGGGCCGCTCACGGTGGCTGCGAGCGACCACAGGCCCCTTGCAGCCGAGGTGGAGCTGCCCATCACCGACGCATGAGACGGCGCGCGCCGGTCACACGCCTCCGTCGCGCGCCGGCGTCCAGCGGTGCAGCCAGACCGGGCTCGCCGGACGGCCTGCGGCGTCGCGCAGCACCAGCCTGAGCTCGACCGCCGCCGCCCCGCCGGGCGCGAGCAGGAAGGTGACCCGCGTCGCCTCCCGCTCGGGCAGCGCATGAATGCTCGGGCCCGACAGCTCTGCACCGTCGCCCAGCGCCGAGAGGTCGGGCACGAGGCCATCGGACGGCCCCGCCACGTCGATCACATAGCGGCGGTGGCCGGGGCGGTGGTGCTCGCGCCCGCTGCGGCTCTGCAGGATCCGTCGCAGCGGCCCCAGCGGCGCGGCGGCGTCGGTCCACTCGAGGTCGTAGGCGAAGGCATGCTCGGAGCCGGCAGCGAGCGGCTCCTCGGGCCGCCAGAACGCCACGATGTTGTCCATGAACTCGTCGCCCGTCGGGATCTCGACCAGCGTCACCGCCCCCGTGCCCCAGTCGCCCCGGGGCCGCACCACCGCCGAGGGGCGGCGATGGTAGCGCGCCTCGGCATCCTCGTAATCGGCAAAGGCGCGCGGCCCCTGCCAGAGGCCGAAGGCGCGAGGGCCGGCATCGGCGAAGGCCGATGTCTGCAATGCGGCGGGGTTGGAGATCGGGCGCCACAGAACCTCGCCCGCCCCGTTCTCGATCACCAGCGCGTCGCTGTCGTGCACGCGGGGGCGGAAATCGTCGGAGGCGGCGGCGCGGATCGGCCCCTTGAGGAACATGGAGGTGAGGGGCGCGACGCCGATATCGGCGATCTCGACCCGCGGCATCAGCGTGACGGTCAGCGCCATGTGGGTGGAAGCGCCGGGGGTCAGCGTCATGTCCATGTGGCCGGCGAGCGAGGGGCCCTCGATCACCGCCTCGAGCCGCGCCGTGCCGACGACCGCAGGCGGGTGCAGGCGCAGGCGGGTGAAGCGGGGAAACTCCTCGGGCGCGGGGCCGCCCGTGCCCCTGGCGACGGCCCGGGCCGACAGGCCATAGGCCATCGCCCGGCCGATGGCGCGGAAATAGCTGCCGCCCTGCACCACGAGCACTTCGTCGAGCACCTCCGCCGCGTTGAGCGGGTGCCGCAGGCGCAGCCCGGAAAAGCCGGCGCCCGGCGCCTCCTCCGGCACGGCGTCGAAGTAGCGCGGGGCGAAGTCGAAGAGCCGGGGCGAGAAGGGGCGCGGCGCGAAGCCCCCTCCCTCGGGCAGCTCGACCGTCACCGGATCGGGGAAGTAGAGGCCCGGCGGCAGCAAGTCGACGGCCCAGCCCTCGCCCAGCGGCAGCAGCGCCGCCGCCCCCGGTTTGGGGCGGATGCCGCGATAGGCATCGTAGGTGAGGCCGTCGAAAGGCGGCGGCAGGGCCGACGAGGCGCCGCGCCACGGGGCGGCCGCGCGCCGGCGGGCCTCGTCGATCAGGGGCTCGGCCGCGCCTGCCGCAACCGGCCGGGCGAGGGCCGCGCCGGTCGCCGCGGCGAGCAGGCCGAGGGCCGTGCGGCGGGCGATCACTGGGTCCGCTCGAGCCAGGGCACCAGCACCGGCGCGGCGAGCAGCGGCGCCAGCACCGGCACGAACCACGGCGCCGCGCCCGGATTGACCGCGTAGAGCGCGGCACCCGCCGCCGCGCCGGCCAGCGCCTCGGCCCCGCCGGGGGGCATGAGGCGCGCCGCGGGCACCCCCGTCCACCAGCCGCAATCGCGGCCCGCGAGCACCGACAGAACCGCCCCGGTCTGGCGCATCATCACCATCGGCGCGACGAGGGTGGAGACGACCGCCTCCGAGGCGGCGGCGCGCAAGACCATCCGGCGCCGCGCGGCCGTGCGTGCCCTCGGCAGCCAGGTGGCCAGCCCGCAGAGCTTGGGCACGGCGAGCAGCGTCAGCACAGCGATCGCGGGCGCCCAGCCCGAGAGCGCCACTGCGCCCGACCCCGCAAGCAGGAACAGCGCCAGCCAGCAGGGCGCGGCGAGGTAGCTGAAGATGCCGGAGGCAAGGTGCAACCGGCTGAGAGGCGCGTAGCCGGGGCTGCCGATCAGGCGGAGGTGCTGCAGGTTGCCCTGGCACCAGCGGCGGTCGCGACGGTGGAAATCGGCCAGCGTCTGCGGCCCGCCCTCGGCACTGCCGGCGGTGTCGGGATCGACCTCGACCGCCCAGCCCGCGCGGGCGATCTGGGCCGCCTCGATGAAGTCGTGGCTCAGGATGTCGCCGCCGAAGGGCGCGCGCCCCGGCAGGTTCTTGAGGGCGCCTGCCTCGCGGAAGGCCGCCACGCGGATCAGCGCGTTGTGGCCCCAGTAATTGCCCGTCTGCCCAGTCGAGGCCGCGAAGCCGCGCACGAACGGGCCGCCGAGCAGGCGCGCGGCCGTCCGTTGCGCCCGGCCGAAGCGGGTGGCCGCCGGCACCAGCCGCATGCCCGCCTGGATCAGGCCGAGGCGCGGCTCCCGCTCCATCCGGTGGACGAGGCGCGCGATCCGGTCGGCGCGCATCCAGCTGTCGGCGTCGAGCACCAGCATGTGGTCGTGGACGGCGCCCGCGCGCGCCAGCCATTCCGCGATGTTGCCGGGCTTGCGGCCCGCGTTGTCGGCGCGGCGGCGGTAGATCACCCGGCCCGACGCGACGAGCGGGGCGAGCGCCCGCTCTTCCGCCGCGACCCGCTCGGCCCCGCGCGTATCCGACAGGGCGTAGAGCGTGGCGGCCCCCGCCAGCGGCGAGGCGGCGAGATCGGCATGGAGCGCGGCGAGGCGCTCGGCCACGGGTTCGGGCGGCTCGCCGCAGAGCGTGGTGAGCACCGCGAGCCGCCCCTCGGGCCGCCACCCTGGGGGCAGCGGTCGCGACGGCGGGGGCGGTGCGATCAGGCCGACGACCGAGGTGGCCGCACCGCCCGCGATCCAGAGCGTCGTGGGCACGGCGAGCGCGACCGCGACGATTGCGGCAGGCGTCCACGCCGCGACTGCGGCGACGAGCGCGGCAATCGCCGCGCCTGCCAGCAGCACGACGAGCACGACGAGGAGCCGTGCAGGACGGGCCCGCAGCGGCGGCAGGGCGCCGGCGTGGGCGTGGGCCCGCGACGCGCGGAGACCAAGGGATCCGAGCATCATCGCCCCGTCCCACACCCTGCCGCGCCTCGGAGAGGTGCTGCGCGGATCAGGATGGTGCCCCCCCGTCCCCCGCGGCGCCACCCGCGGCTCGCCCGGCGCCGGCGCGGCCGACCGGCGGCCAGATGCGACCGAACACCCCGTCCTGCCTGATGACGCCGTGGTGGATGGCGGCGAGCACGTGCAGGCCGATCAGTGCGGCGAAGGTGAGCGCGGCCACATAATGCGTCGTCTGCGCCACCTGCGCGAGCGCGTCGGAGCGGGGCACGAGCGGCGGCACGCCCAGCGCGTCGAGCCACTCGATCGGGAAGCCGCCCGCCCGGACCCGCACGTAACCCGCGACAGGCACGAGGATGGCGAGGCCGTAGAGCGCGGCGTGCGAGGCGGCCGCTGCGCGCCGCTGCCAGCCGGGGAGGTGGGCGGGCAGGTCTGGCGGCGGACGCAGGCGACGCACGCCGAGGCGGACGAGCATGAGGAGCAGCACGACCACACCCACGTTCTTGTGAAAGATGAACAGCCCGTTCTGCAACGAGCGGGGCAGCCCCTCCTGCACCATGACCAGCCCGACCGGTATCATCGTCAGCACCAGAAGGGCCACCAGCCAGTGGATCGCTCGCGCGAGGCCCGAATAGCTCTCCATCGTCATCTCCCTTGTTCGCGCCCGACCTAGCAGGCATGGATACGCCTTCAAGCACCTCCCGACCAGACCGGCGGAGCGCCGCGTATCGGCAGAGGGCGCAGGAAAGCGCGGTGCGACAGGGGCTTGACCTGCGCCGGTCCGGCCTATGTCCGGAAAGATGGCGGTGCTGCCTCCTGACATCTTCGTGTGCCCCGCGGGCCAGCGCGCGCCAATCGGCGCGCCCAGGCGGAGCTATGCAGCGACAGCCGCGGCAGGGTTTGGCGCCCTGGTTGTCGGGCACGCATTGGCCCATCACGCCCTGGCCGATGACGGCATCCCCCCGGCGCTGTGGCTGCCGGCCCTGGCGGCCTACCTATCGGCCTCGGCCCTTGTCGCAGCGTTGCTGATCCGTCACTTCCCCCACGGGGAGCTCGGCTGGTGCAACGTGGTCACGCAGGCCCGGCTGGCGATGGTCGCGCTGCTCGTGACGCCGCTCGTGGCGGTGGCGGCGGGCACGGGCGAGGGGCCGGCCATCGCGGGCGGTTGGGCGGCGGTGGCCGTGGCGCTCGCGGCGCTCTCGCTCGACGGGGTCGACGGGTGGCTGGCCCGGCGGCAGGGTCTGTGCTCGTCGTTCGGGGCGCGCTTCGACATGGAGGTCGATGCCGGGCTCGCGCTCGTGCTGGCGCTCCACGCGCTCGCCGCGGGCGCGGCAGGGCCGGCGGTGCTTGTGCTGGGCCTCGCGCGCTATGCCTTCGTTGCGGCGACAGGGCTCTGGCCCTGGCTCGGCGGCGCCCTGCCCGAGCGGTTCTCGCGCAAGGCGGTCTGCGTGGCGCAACTTTCTGTCCTGATCCTGCTGCAGGTGCCCGGCCTGCCCGGCTTGTTGGCAGAGGGGCTGACCGCGATGGCGGCCCTCGCGCTCGCCTGGTCCTTCGGGCACGACATCGCGTGGCTCCGCCGCGCACGCCCCTGCGCGGCGGAGCGTGCCCGGGCGTGACGCGCGAGCAGCCATGCAGCAGGACCGGGCGTATCACGGCCGTCTTCGGGGCGGCGGCGCTGCTGCATCTCGTGCTGATCCAGCCGAACCACCCCGCAGCGATGACCTGGGGCGCGCTTTCGGTCTTCCCGCTGGAGCTGCCGGCGATCCTGCTTGCCCTCGTCGCCCTGCCGCCGGGCGGCAGGGTCGCCCAAGCCGTGCGTGCCGCGCTCGTCGTGGCGCTGACGGTGATCGCGGCGCTCAAGCTCGCCGATTTCGTGAGCTTCACAGCGCTGTCGCGCGGGTTCAACCCGGTGGCGGATGCCGCCCTAGTCTCGGCCGCCTTCCGGCTGACGGCGGGCAGCCTCGGTCCGCTGGCCGCGGTGGCGGCCTCGGCAGGCCTCGTGCTCGCGGTCGCCGCCCTCGCGACTGCGCTCTGGTGGGCCACGGGCGTCTGGGCGCGCCTGTCGCTGCCCCGTCTTCCCGCGCTGGCCGCGGGTGCGGGGGCGTTTGCCACGGCAAGCGTCGCCACGGCCGAGATCGGCGACGCGATGGGGCGCTGGCGCTTGCCCGTCGAGCCGCCCGGCGCCGCCTTTACGGCGCGCGTGGGCGTCGAGCGCATCGTATTGGCGCGCGAGACGCTGGCCGACCTGCGCGCCTTCGCCGCCGCGGCCCGGGCCGACCCCTACGCCGAGGCCGCGCCCCTCTTAGACCGGCTCGACCGCGACCTTCTGGTGATCTTCGTGGAGAGCTACGGGCGCGCGAGCCTCGACACGCCGCTCTACGCCCCTCTCACGCGGGCGACGCTGGCCGAGGCCGAGGATGCGCTCGCGGAGCAGGGCCTCGCCATGCGGTCGGGCTGGCTGTCGGCGCCGACGCGGGGCGGGCAGAGCTGGCTGTCGCACGCCACGCTTGCCACGGGCTTGCGCATCGACGGGCAGACGCGGTATGCCGCCGTTCTCGCCAGTGGCCGGCGCACCCTGTATCATCTCGCTGCGAGGTCGGGCCGCCACGCCGCAGCGATCATGCCCGCGATCACGCTCGAGTGGCCGGAGGGGCTTGTTCTGGGCTTCGAGACGATCCTCGCGGCGGATGATCTTGGATATGCCGGCCTGCCGTTCAACTGGGTGACCATGCCCGACCAGTATACCCTTTCCGCGCTCGACCGCCTGCTGCGCGACGACGCCGCCGACCCGGCCCCCGACCGCCCGCTCTTGGCGCAGGTGGCGCTGGTGTCGTCGCACGCGCCGTGGGTGCCGGTGCCCAAACTCGTCCCGTGGGACGAGGTGGACGACGGACGCATCTTCGACGCGATGGCCCGGGCGGGCGATCCGCCCGACGTTGTGTGGCGCGACCGCGACCGGGTGCGCGCGCAGTACGGCGAGGCGGTGGACTACGCGCTGCGCACCGTCTTCGACTGGGCGGCGCGGCAGAGGGGCGAGCCGCCCCTGCTGCTGGTGCTGGGCGATCACCAGGCGGCCGGCTTCGTCGCGCTCGACGACCGGCCCGACGTGCCCGTCCACCTGATCGGCCCGCCCGAACTGGTCGCCGCGGCCGCCGAGTGGGGGTGGGTCGAGGGCCTCGTGCCCGACCACGACGGCGCCGTCGACGGCATGGAGGTCATGCGCGACCGCATCCTCGCGGCGTGGAGCGGCGGCGGCCCCGACGCGAGCCGCAGCGCCGCCGTAGGGGAGGCGGCGCGATGAGCCTCTGGGCGAAGCTGCGGATCGGCGCCCAGGCAGCCTTCGGGCTTGCGCTGCTGGTGCTGCTGTGGCGGGGCCTCGACGGGGCCGAGGTGGCGCGCCTGCTCGTCGGCGTCGACTGGGGCTGGCTCGGCTGGGCGCTCGTGGCGCTGACGGTGCAGACCTTCGCCTCGGCCCTGCGCTGGCGCATGACCGCTCGAGCGCTCGGGCAGGATTTCGGTTTTATCAAGGCGGTTTCCGAGTACTACCTCGCGCAGTTCTTCAACCAGACGCTGCCGGGCGGCCTGCTCGGCGACGCCGGCCGCGCCATCCGCGCGCGCCACCATGCCGGGCTGATCCGGGCGAGCCAGGCGGTGGCGTTCGAGCGGCTGATGGGGCAGTTCGCGCTGTTTGCCATCATGGCCTTCGCCTTTCTCGTGGCGATGCTCATCCCCTTCGGCGCGTCATGGCCGCTGTGGCTGACGGCGGCGGGCCTCGCCCCGGCAGCGGGCCTCGCCGCGCTCGCAGGGCTGATCGCGCTCGGCGCGAAGCTGCCGGGCGCGGCGGGCCGCGGCCTCAACGACCTGCAGGCGGCGTTCCGCGCGAGCGTTCTCGACCGCCGCGCCTTCCCGCTGCAGGTGGTGCTGAGCTTCGCCACGGCGGGGCTGAACGTGGCCGCCTTCTACTTCGCCGCCCGCGCCACCGGCACCCAGCTCAGCCTCGCCGAGATCCTGGCGCTTGGCCCCGCCATCCTCGCCTTCATGCTGATCCCGCTCACGGTCAGCGGCTGGGGCCTGCGCGAGGGGGCGGCAGCCGCCCTCTTTCCCTTGGCCGGCGCCTCGGCCGAGGCGGGCCTCGCGGCTTCGGTCACCTTCGGCCTCACCTTCATCGTCGCCGCACTGCCGGGGCTGCTCCCGTTCCTGCGGATGGGACGGGTCGAGCTGACGCCCGAGGACATCGCCGAGCTCGACGACCTCGAGGGCCTCGTCGACCCCGACGACCTGATCGAGCCCGACCCGCCCCTCGTCGCCCTGCGCCGCCGCGCGGGCGCGCGCCTCGCCCGGCTGACGCGCCGCGACGAGCGAGGCACCGGCGGCGACGGCCACGGCTCGCGCAATCCCGCCGAGTGAGCCATTCCGCCCGGTTGCCGGGGCGGGGCGGCTCCCTACACTTCACCGGGCAACAGGAGAGGAAGAAACGATGATCCGACGCCCGATGACCCGTCGGGGCGTGCTGGCCGCCGGCGGCGCCGCGCTGGCGCTGCCCGCCCTGCCCCGCCTCGCCCGCGCCCAGTCGCCCGTGACACTGCAACTGTCGTGGCTGCACTCGGTGCAGTTCGCCGGCTCCTACATCGCGCAGGAGCGCGGGCTGTGGGCCGATGCCGGCCTCGACGTCTCGCTCAACCCGGGCGGCCCCAACGCGCCGGTCGAGCCGCCGGTCATCTCGGGCGACGCGCTGGTGGGAATCTCGGCGGCCGACTACACCGCGGCGGCCGTGGAGCAGGGAGCGCCATTCAAGATACTGATGGTGGCCATGCAGAAGAACCCCTTCGTCATCGCCTCGCTGCCGGGCAACCCCGTCGATGCGCCGGCCGACCTTCAGGGCAAGCGGCTGGGCATGGCTCTGGCCAATCGCCCGGTACTGGAAGCGCTGTGCACGCTCAACGACGTCGATATCGACGCCATCGAGATGGTGCCGACCCAGTATTCCGCCGCGCCGCTCCTGAACGGCGAGGTCGACTGCCTGCTGTGCTGGGAGACCGACCTGCCCGTGGCCATGGCGATCCAGGGCGTCGAGAGCCGCACCATGCTGATGGCCGATTTCGACTATTCGGTGCATTCGCAGACCTACATCGCCACCGAGGACAGTATCGCCAACCGCCGCGACGAGCTGGTGGCTCTGCTGCGGGGCGAGGTGCAGGGATGGGACGCCTACCGCGCGGATACCGACGCCGCCGCGGCGCTCACGGTCGAGACTTTCCCCGACCTCGGTCTCGACCTCGAGACGCAGGAGCTGCAGGCGCAGCGGCAGGTGCCCCTGATGTTCTCCGACCTGACGGAGGCCAACGGCTTCGGCTGGTGGACCGACGACACCGTGGCCGCCAATGTCGAGACGCTGGCGCTGCTGGGCCGCAGCGTGACGCCCGACCTGTGGGACCGCTCGATCCTCGAAGAGGTCCATGCGGGCTGAGGCGCCAGAGGGCGCGCCGCCCGAGATCCGGCTGGAGCGGCTCGCCAAGACGTTCCCCGGCGGGGTAGAGGCGGTGCGCCCGCTCGACCTGACTCTGGCGGGCGGCGAAACGACCGCGCTCGTCGGCCCCTCGGGCTGCGGCAAGTCCACGCTCCTGCGGCTGGTGGCGGGGCTGGAACGCCCCAGCGCCGGCACCGTCTCGATCGGCGGCGAGAGCCCCGAGGCGGTGCGCCGTGCCGCCGGCCTCGCCGTCGCCTTCCAGGATCCCTCGCTGCTGCCGTGGCGGACGGTGCGCGGCAACGTGGCGCTGGCGCTGACGCTTGCCCGCCGCGACGCCGACCCCGCCGCCATCGACCGGCTGGTCGCCCTTGTCGGGTTGCAGGGCTTCGAGGACACGCGGCCCGGCGCGCTATCGGGCGGGATGCGCCAGCGCGCGGCCATCGCCCGCTGCCTCGTGACCGAGCCGCGCCTGCTGCTGCTCGACGAGCCCTTCGGCGCGGTCGACGAACTGACCCGCCGCCAACTGGCCGAGGACCTGCCCCGCATCTGGGAGGCGCGGGGCACCACGACCCTGCTGGTGACCCATTCGGTGACCGAGGCGGTGACGCTGTCCGACCGCATCCTCGTCTTCTCGCCGCGCCCCGCCGAGGTCGTGGCCGACATCGCCGTGCCGCTGGAGCGCCCCCGCTCCGCCTCGGTCGTCCACACCGACGCGGCGCGCGACATCGCCGATGCGGTCTCGGCCGCGCTCGCCGCCGGCGCAGCGGGCCGCGACCGGCCGCTCGCCGCGCAATGAGCCTCGCGGCCGACGCCCCCGCCGGTGTCGGAGCGGCGCGGCCGCGCGGCATGACGGCGACCGGCCTGATCGTGATCTTCCTCGGCTGGGAACTGGCGGCGCGGGCGCTGGCGGGGGCCTACCTGCTCGCCGGTCCGACCGAGGTGGCGGTCTATCTCTGGCAGAACGCGAGGCTGATGGGCCGGGCCCTGGCCGAGACGCTGACGAACGCCGCGGCGGGCTTCGTGCTGGGCAACCTCGCGGCGGTGGCGCTGGCCGCGCTCGCCCTGATCGTGCCGCGGGCCGAGCGGGCCATCGCGGCACTGGCGCTGATCGTCTTCTGCCTGCCGCTGGTGGCCACCGGCCCCATCCTGCGCGTGGTGTTCGGGCCTGGCGCCGGGCCGCAGATCGCGCTGGCCGCGCTCGCCGTCTACTTCACCACGCTCGTTCCCCTGCTCGTGGGCCTGCGCGCGGCACCCGCGGCGTGGTTCGACCTTGTCGCGAGCTACGGTCGCGGGCGCGGCGCGGCGCTCGTGCACGTCCGGGCCATGTCCGCCCTGCCCTACCTGTTCGCCGGCCTCCAGATCGCCGCGCCCGCGGCCATTCTCGGCGCGATGGTGGGCGAGTTCACGGGCGCCGAGCGGGGCATGGGCGTGCTCGCCATCCAGGCGATGCGCGCGCTCGACGTCGAGGCGACATGGGCGCTGGCGACGCTGGCCGCCGTGACATCGATCGCCGCCTACGCCGCGCTCGGCGCGCTGGGCCGGGCGCTGGCGCCCGAGGCGCCGCCTGCGCTGCTGGCGCCCCCGCCGGCGACGCAAGCCGCGGGGCGGCGCTGGGGCGACCAGGCAGTGCACATGGCCGTTGTCACGGCGGCCGCACTGGCGCTGTGGCAGGCGACGCCGTGGCTGCTGGGCCTCAACGCGTTCTTCGCCAAGGGGCCGGGCGACATCTGGGCCTTCCTCGTCACCGGCGCCGGTGCGGCGGAGCACCGCGCGACCCTCGGCGCGGCGCTGGGGGAAACCGCACTCTACGCCGTGCCGGGCTACCTCGCCGGCCTCGCCCTCGGTGCCGGGCTGGCGATGGCGCTGGTGCTCGCGCCGGCGCTGGCCACGGTGGCGATGCCGGTGGCGGTGGCGCTGCGCTCGGTGCCCATCGTCACCACCGCGCCGCTGCTGGTGCTGCTGATGGGGCGCGGGGCGGTGGGCACGACCGTGATCGTGGCCGTGATGGTCTTCTTCCCCACCTTCGTCGCCTGCCTGCACGGGCTGCGGCAGGCGCCGGGGCAGGCGCTCGACGTGGCCGACAGCTTTGCCGCCGGGCGCCTCGCGCGGCTCGTCCACATGCAGGTGCCCGCGATGCTGCCCGCCTTCTTCGCCGCCGCCCGCATGGCCGTGCCCGCCGCCGTGCTGGCCGTGACGGTGGTGGAGTGGCTGGCGACGGGCCGCGGCCTCGGCGCGCTGATGGCGCTCTCGGCGTCGCTGTCGGATTACGGCACGCTGTGGTCGTGCGTGGTGCTGGTGGCCGTGCTCTCGGCCCTGGGCTACGCTGCCGTGGGCGCGGCCGAGCGCCGGGTGCTATCGGTCTACGCGGCCGAGCAGCTCGCCCGATGACGGCGCCGGCGGCCTTCGCCATCCCCGGCGAGCTGACGACGCGGACGGGGGGCTACATCTACGAGCGGCGTCTGCTCGAGGGGCTGCGCACGCGCGGTCACGACATGGCCCATCAAAGGCTGCCGGACAGCTTCCCCGACCCCACGCAGGCCGACATGGCACAGGCGCTGGCGATGCTCGAGGCGGTGCCGCCCGAGCGGCCGCTGATCCTCGACGGCTTCGTCTTCGGGGCGGGCGAGGGGCTGGAGCGGGTGCGCGCGCCCATCGTCGGCATGGTCCATCACCCGCTCGCGCTGGAGGAGGGCCTGAGCACGGCCCGCCGCGCCCACCTGCGCGCGACGGAAGCGGCCAACGTGGCGCGTGCCGCCCACATCCTCGTGCCGAGCCCGCATACGCGCCAGGTGCTGGTCGAGCGCTACGGCGCCGACCCGGCGCTTGTCACCATCGCGCCGCCCGGCGTCGACCGCCCCACCCTGACCCGCGCGCCCGAGGCGCCGCCGCTGATTCTCTCGGTCGGCATCCTGCACCCGCGCAAGGGCCACGACGTGCTGCTCGACGCGCTGGCGGCCCTGACCGATCTGGACTGGCGCGCGGTGATCGTCGGCAAGAGCCACGACGCCGCCCATGCCGCCGCCCTCGCGGCGCAGGTCGACCGGCTGGGCCTGGGCGGGCGGGTGACCCTCGCCGGCGAAGTGGAGCCGGGCGAGCTCGAGGCGCTCTATTCCCGCGCCGCGCTGTTCGCGCTCGCCACGCGCTACGAGGGCTACGGCATGGTCTTTGCCGAGGCTCTGGTGCGGGGTCTGCCGGTGGTCGCCACGCGCACCGGCGCGGTGCCCGACACGGTGCCGGCGGGCACAGGCGTGCTCGCGCCGCCGGGCGACGCGCGCGCCTTCGCCGCCGCGCTGCGCTCGGTGCTGGGCGACACGGCGGAGCGCGCGCGCCTCACAGAGGGCGCGGCGCTCGCCGGCGCCGACCTTCCTCGGTGGCAGGAGACGGCCGAGATCGCGGGCGAGGTGCTCGATCGCGTCGCGGCGTGCGCGCGGTAGGGCTCAGGCGGGCCGGGCGGCGCCCTTGCGGGCGAAGCGGGCCGGGGAGAGCGCGGAAAGGTCGAGGTTGGGCCGGTCGCCCGCGACGAGGCGCGCGAGCAGACGGCCCGTCTTGGTCCCCGCCGTCAGCCCGACATGGTGGTGCCCGAAGCCGAGCCAGGCGCCCGCGAGGCCCGGCGCGGCGCCGACCACGGGCAGCGAGGCGGCGGTGGCGGGGCGGTGGCCCATCCACTCGCGCTCGCCCTGCCACCCGAGGTCGGGGAAGGCACGCCGAGCCTGCCGCCGCAGCAGGACGAAGGGCGCGCGCGAGGGGCCGCCCTGAGGACGCCGAACTCCACGATGCCGGCGAGGCGCAGCCGCCGCTCCATCGGCGTCGCCACGAACTTGCCCGCCGAGACCATCAGCGTCGCGCGCGGCCTGCCCGAGGGGGCGACGAGCTCGAGGTGGCAGCCCCGCTCGGTCTCGAGCGGCACGTCTAGACCGAGGCGCCGGGCGAGCGGGCCCGACCACGCCCCCGTCGTCACCACCGTCGCGTTGGCGTGCGAGAGGTAGCGCGCGAGCCCCGGCGCGAGGCGCGGCAAGTAGGGCCAGCGCAGGAAGAGCGAGCCAGCGCGGCTCATCAGCAGGCGGGGGGCCGCGCGCATCAGCCCCGGCACCGTCACCGGCACGACGGCCGAGGCCGCGAGCACGTCCCCGCTGCCGCGGCTGGCCCCGGCGGCCGGGCCGTCGCGGTCAACCAGCGTGACGCGCGTGCCGCCGCGGGCGAGCTCCAGCGCCGTGGCCACGCCGACGATGCCGGCGCCGATCACGGCGACGTGCCGCGGGGCGGCGGAGGGCGCGGGCGTGTCGGGCATGGGCTGGCCTTCGGCTGCGGGCCGCGCGACGCCGGGCAGGCCGGGCGCTGGTGTCAAGAAGCCCCTGATGCGGCACGGCTGGCACGCCGCGCGATCTTGGCGGTTCCCATCCGCGGCGCGCTGGGCTAGGCCCCGGGGCGTCACGTTCCTGTCATGCTGCCCCGGACACCGCCCGATGCCAACGCCCACCCAGCCCAAGCTGATCGCCGGAAACTCCAACCCAACGCTGGCCAACGGCATCGCCCGTCGCGTCTCGATGCATCGCGGCATGCAGGTGGGCCTCGTCGAGGCGCGGGTCGAGCGGTTCAACGATGCCGAGATCTTCGTCGAGGTGTTCGAGAACGTCCGCGGCGAGGACATGTTCGTGATCCAGTCGACGTCGACCCCCGCCAACGACAACCTGATGGAACTCCTGATCATGGCCGACGCGCTGCGGCGCTCGTCGGCGGCGCGGATCACCGGCGTCATTCCCTATTTCGGCTACGCGCGGCAGGACCGGCGCACCAAGGCGCGCACCCCGATCTCGGCCAAGCTGGTGGCGAACATGATGGTCGCCGCGGGTATCGAGCGGGTGCTGACGATGGACCTGCATGCCGCCCAGATCCAGGGCTTCTTCGACATCCCCGTCGACAACCTCTACGCCTCGCCGATCTTCGCCCTTGACGTGCGCGCCGGTTTCAAGGGCCGGCTCGACGACATCGTGGTGGTCTCGCCCGACGTGGGAGGCGTGGCCCGCGCCCGCGAACTCGCCCAACGGATCGGGGCGCAGCTCGCCATCGTCGACAAACGGCGAGAGAAGGCGGGCGAGGTCGCCGGCATGACCGTGATCGGTGACGTCGAGGGCAAGATCTGCCTGATCGTCGACGATATCTGCGACACCGCCGGAACGCTGTGCAAGGCGGCCGAGGTGCTGCAAGAGCAGGGCGCGGTCGAGGTGCATGCCTACATCTCGCACGGTGTGCTCTCGGGCCCGGCGGTCGAGCGGATCACGAACTCGGTCATGAAGAGCCTCGTCATCACCGACTCGATCCAGCCGACGCAGGCGGTCAAGGCGGCGCCCAACATCCGCATCGTGCAGACCGCCCCGATCTTCGCGCAGGCGATCCTGAACATCTGGAACGGCACGTCGGTCTCGTCGCTCTTCGACCACGAGACGCTGGCGACGATCTACGAGGGCATGTACTGACACCCCGCGCAGACGCGCGTCAGAGCGCCCAGTCGTCGTCGTGCGGCAGGGGGCCGAGAGCCATCCACGCCACGCGCAGGCGGGCGATGCGCGTGTCGGACCACACCTTGAAGACGATCTCGGCGCTCTCGCCCGACACGTTCTCGGCGGTCAGATCGCCGCGGATATTGGCCGAACTGTCGTAATCCCACATCTCGGGCGCGACAAAGACGGTGGGCGCGGTGCGGAAGGGGCGCGGGAAGCGCACGGTGCGGCGCACGAGGCGAGGGCCGTCGCCCGTCCACATGGCGCCACTCGTCTCGAAGTCGGAAAAGAGCATGAGGCTGCCCTTCGCCACGCCGAGGCCATTTCCGTCGATCCGTTCCATCGGGCGTTCCCTGCCGCCGAAAGACGGCAGGAATTGGGCACGCGGGCGCCGAGAGCGGACCGACGGGCGTCCGTAGCGCGAATCGTGCGCGATGGGGGCCACGGGCGCTGCGTGCGGCATGGTCCAGGCCGGCGCGGAGGCACCGGCGCGTATAAACACCCGCCTTGCGGGGGCCCGTTACACCATGTCCTCGATGAGTTGCACGAGATCGTCGACGAGGAGATGCGCGGCGTCGCGGTGCTCCTCCGGCGCCTCGTCGGCCTTGCGGCGGGCCGCCTCGAGATGGGCCTCGACCTCGGCCTTGTTGTCGGCAGTCGCGGTGTAGGCGCGCTCGGCGAGCACTGCCGTTCCTCCCTGCGTGATCTCGGCGAATCCGCCGGTCACGGCGTAGCTCTTGACCGCGCCGTCGGCGGCAGTCACCACGACGAGGCCGGGGCGCAGCGTGGTGATGACCGGCGCGTGATCGGGCATCGCGGTGAACTGGCCCTCGGCGCCGGGCAGGCGCACCTCGCGCGCCTCGTAGGAGTCGAGCCGCCGCTCGGGCGAGACCAGGTCGAAATGCATCGTGTCAGCCATCGTCAGCTCCCGATGAGCATGGCGCCTCTGCCGGCCCGTGGCCCGGACTTGTGGTCAATATCCGGGCCACTGGCCGACGGGAGCGCGATCAGGCCGCCTCTGCGGCCATTTTTTCGGCCTTGGCGACCGCTTCATCGATATCGCCCACCATGTAGAAGGCGCCTTCGGGCAGGTGGTCGTACTCGCCGGCGACCACGGCCTTGAACGAGGCGATCGTCTTCTCCAGCGGCACCTGCACGCCGGGCGAGCCGGTAAACACCTCGGCCACGTCGAAGGGCTGGCTGAGGAACCGCTGGATCTTGCGGGCGCGGGCCACGGTCAGCTTGTCCTCTTCCGACAGCTCGTCCATGCCGAGAATGGCGATGATGTCCTGCAGGGCCTTGTAGCGTTGCAGGATGCCCTGAACGTCGCGCGCCACCTGGTAGTGCTCCTCGCCGACCACGGCGGGGTCGAGGATCCGGCTGGTCGAGTCGAGCGGGTCGACCGCGGGGTAGATCCCGAGCTCCGAGATCGCACGGCTCAGCACCGTCGTCGCGTCGAGGTGGGCGAAGGAGGTGGCCGGCGCGGGGTCGGTCAGGTCGTCGGCGGGCACGTAGATCGCCTGCACCGAGGTGATCGAGCCCGCGTTGGTCGAGGTGATCCGCTCCTGCATCTGGCCCATGTCGGTGGCGAGCGTCGGCTGGTAGCCCACGGCCGAGGGGATGCGGCCCAGAAGCGCCGACACCT
>OFET01000411.1_pt1 | contig 30728 bp, 27 predicted proteins | sample 1521211 | NCBI WGS metagenome assembly OFET01 (sample SAMN03766358, study PRJEB24113) | microbial mat metagenome | isolation source: enrichment culture HLUCC-A from microbial mat sample contains cyanobacterium...
AGCGTCGGCTGGTAGCCCACGGCCGAGGGGATGCGGCCCAGAAGCGCCGACACCTCGGAGCCCGCCTGCGTGAAGCGGAAGATGTTGTCGACGAAGAACAGCACGTCGGTGCCCGACGAGTCGCGGAACTGCTCGGCCATCGTCAGGCCCGACAGGGCGACCCGCATCCGCGCGCCCGGCGGCTCGTTCATCTGGCCGTAGACCAGCGCCACCTTCGACTTCGTCAGGTCCTCGGCGTCGATCACCCCCGACTCGATGAACTCGTAGTAGAGGTCGTTGCCCTCGCGCGTGCGCTCGCCCACCCCGGCGAAGACCGAATAGCCCGAGTGCACCTTGGCGATGTTGTTGATCAGTTCCTGGATGAGCACGGTCTTGCCCACGCCGGCGCCGCCGAACAGGCCGATCTTGCCGCCCTTGGAATAGGGGGCGAGCAGGTCGATAACCTTGATGCCGGTGACGAGGATCTCCGACGTGGTGGCCTGTTGCGCAAAGGTCGGCGCCTCGGCATGGATGGGCCTGGTCTCGTTGGCGCTGATCTCGCCCTTCTCGTCGATGGGCTCGCCGACGACGTTCATGATCCGGCCGAGCGTCGCGTCGCCCACGGGCACGGTGATCGGCCCGCCGCTGTTGCGCACCTCCTGGCCGCGCACGAGGCCCTCGGTCGCATCCATGGCGATGGCGCGTACCGTGTTCTCGCCGAGGTGCTGGGCGACCTCGAGCACGAGGCGCTTTCCGTGATTGTCGGTCTCGAGAGCGTTGAGGATGTCGGGGAGCTCGCCGTCGAAGCGCACGTCGACGACGGCGCCGATGACCTGCGTGATCTTGCCCTTGTTCTCAGCCATTCATTCGTCTCCGGTTCCCTTTGGGCGCCGCCGCCCGAATTCTTGTCATCCGTCCGTCGGGCCCGTGTGCCCGGCCGACCGTACCGCCCTAGAGCGCCTCGGCGCCCGAGATGATCTCGATGAGCTCGGTCGTGATGGCCGCCTGGCGCGTCCGGTTGTATTCGAGCGTCAGGTCGTCGATCATGTCGCCGGCGTTGCGCGTCGCGTTGTCCATCGCCGACATCCGCGCGCCCTGCTCGGACGCTGCGTTCTCGAGGAGCGCGGTGAAAATCTGCGTCGCAACCGCCCGCGGCAGCAGGTCGGCCAGCACCGATTCCTCCGAGGGCTCGTAGTCGGTGAGCGTGCCCGCGCGCTCGGCCTCGTCGCCCGTATCGTCGAAATCCGCGGGGATGATCCTCTGTGCGGTCGGCTCCTGCGAGATCACCGACTGGAAGCGCGCGTAGAAGATCGTGGCGACGTCGAATTCGCCCTCGTCGAAGCGACCCAGGATGCCCTGCGCGATCGACAGCGCGTCTTCGTAGCCCAGCCGCTTGACCCCCGAGAGATCGACATGATCGTCGCCGAGCGTGTCGGGCTGGAAGCGCTTGAGCTGGTCGCGGCCCTTGCGCCCGACGGTCATGATGTGGACGGTCTTGCCCTCGCCCTTGAGCCGTTCGGCGTGCTGGCGCGCGAGCTTGACGATCGACGTGTTGAAGCCGCCGCAGAGGCCGCGCTCGGCCGTCATCACGACCAGCAGGTGGCGCTGGTCGCTGCCGGTGCCGGCGAGCAGCTTCGGCGCGCTTTCGCTGCCCTTCACCGCGCGGGCGAGGCCGCCGACGACGGTCTCCATCCGCTCGGCATAGGGGCGCGCGGCCTCCGCGGCCTCCTGCGCCCGGCGCAGCTTGGCGGCGGCGACCATCTGCATCGCCTTGGTGATCTTCCGGGTCGACTTGACCGAGTTGATCCGGTTCTTGAGGTCCTTCAGGCTGGGCATGACGCTCCCTTATCCAGAGATCGGCCCGCCCTCAGGCGAAGCTCTTGGCGAATTCCTCGATCACGCCCTTCAGGCGGTCGGCGGCGTCGCCCTTGATCTTCGGATCCTCGTTGGTGATCCACTCGAGCACGTCGGCGTGCTTGGTGCGCAGGTGGCGGAGCAGCCCCTCCTCGAATCGGCTGACCTGGCTCACGTCGACCTTGTCGAGGAAGCCCTGCGTGCCGGCGAAGATCACCGCCACGATCTCGGCGTTGGTGAGCGGCGAATACTGCGGCTGCTTGAGCAGCTCGGTCAGGCGCGCACCGCGGTTGAGCAGGCGCTGGGTGGCCGCGTCGAGGTCGGAGCCGAACTGCGCGAAGGCTGCCATCTCTCGATACTGTGCAAGCTCGAGCTTCATCGAGCCGGCGACCGACTTCATCGCGCCGGTCTGGGCGGCCGAGCCGACTCGGCTGACCGAGAGGCCGGTGTTCACCGCGGGGCGGATGCCCTGGTAGAACAGGTCGGTCTCGAGGAAGATCTGGCCGTCGGTGATCGAGATCACGTTGGTCGGGATGAAGGCCGAGATATCGCCGGCCTGGGTCTCGACGATGGGCAGCGCGGTCATCGAGCCGGCGCCCATGTCGTCGTTCATCTTCGCCGAACGCTCGAGCAGGCGGGAGTGGAGGTAGAACACGTCGCCGGGGAAGGCCTCGCGGCCGGGCGGGCGGCGCAGCAGAAGAGACATCTGGCGATAGGCAACGGCCTGCTTCGACAGGTCGTCGTAGACGATCAGGGCATGGCGGCCGTTGTCGCGGAAATACTCGGCCATCGCGCAGGCGGCGTAGGGGGCGAGATACTGCATCGGCGCCGGGTCGGAGGCGGTGGCGGCGACGATGGTGGTATAGTCGATCGCACCCGTCTCTTCGAGCTTCTTCACGAGCTGCGCGACGGTCGACCGCTTCTGGCCGACGGCGACGTAGATGCAGTAGAGCTTCTTGCTCTCGTCGTCGCCGGCGGCGTCGTTGTAGCTCTTCTGGTTGAGGATCGTGTCGAGCGCCACGGCGGTCTTGCCGGTCTGGCGGTCGCCGATGATGAGCTCGCGCTGGCCGCGGCCGATCGGGATCATGGCGTCGATGGCCTTCAGCCCCGTCGCCATCGGCTCGTGCACCGACTTGCGCGGGATGATGCCCGGCGCCTTGACGTCGGCCACGCGGCGCTCTGCCGCCTTGATCTCGCCCTTGCCGTCGAGCGGAATGCCGAGCGCGTCGACCACGCGGCCGAGCAGACCGTCGCCCACCGGCACGTCGACGATCGACTGGGTGCGCTTGACGGTGTCGCCCTCGCCGATGTCGCGGTCGGAGCCGAAGATCACGATGCCGACATTGTCTTCCTCGAGGTTCAGCGCCATGCCGCGGATGCCGCCCGGAAACTCGACCATCTCGCCGGCCTGCACGTTGTCGAGGCCGTGAACGCGGGCGATGCCGTCGCCCACCGACAGCACCGTGCCGACTTCGGCGACCTCGGCCTCTTCGCCGAAGCCCTTGATCTGGTCCTTGAGGATCGCGGAGATTTCCGCAGCTTGCAGAGCCATTACCCGACCTCTTTCATGGCGTTCTGGAGGTTGGCGAGCCGCGTGCGGATCGACGTGTCGATCATCTTCGAACCCACCTTCACGATCAGGCCGCCGATCAGTTCCTCGTCGACGGACGTGTTCAGCTTGATGTTGCGCCCGAAGCGCACGCGGAGCAGGTCCGCGATCTTGGTCTTCTGCTCGTCGGAGAGCGCGACGGCCGAGGTGACCTGCGCCTCGACCTCGCCCTTCTCGGCCGCGATCATGGCGTGCAGGCGCGACACGAATTGCGGCAGGGTGAAGAGCCGCCGCTTCTCGGCCATCAGGCCCAGCGTGTTGGCGGTCATCTTCGACAGGCCCATCGCACCGGCGAGCGCGCCCACCATCGCCACCATCTCGTCACGACCGACGCGGGGCGAGGCGATCACGGCGCGCAGATCGTCGGAGGCATCGAGCGCACCCGCAAGCGCGTCGGCATCCGCTTCCAGCGCCTCGAGGTCGCCTGCCTCCTTGCAGATGTCGAACAGCGCCTGGGCGTAGCGCCCGGCGATGCTGGCTGAGATCGAAGCCGTCTCTGACACGTCCACCCCTTCATCCTGTCGGCCCGCTCCGCGCCCGGCGGGCCAGGGGCGAACGGCACGCAAGGTCTCGCCCCCTCGAAAGGAGCGCCCCCTTGGATTGGGAAGGCGTCTAGCAGAGCCATGTGGGCGCTGCAACTGCGTAGGCGGGCTCTTTCGCAGATGCGGCAAGACGCGGCGGAAGACCCTTTTTCATCTATATTTCAATATATTGCGATCAGTGGCAGCGTCGGCGCGTCGGCGCGGCCCGCGCCGTTAGCGCAATCGATCCGCCTGCGCCAGGGCCCTGCCCTGCGGCCGGCCGCGGCGCGCCGCGCTCATCCCGGGCGCACGCGGGCGGGCTTGGGCGCGGGCGCGGCGACGCCGTCGAGGATTCTCAGAGGCGAGCGCACCTCGTCCTTCACCGAGGCGCCGCCGGGCCGCCGCCCCTCCTTCGACGCCTCGACGAGAAAGACACCGCCGGCGAGCGAGTTCGACACGCGCCGCCCGGCCTTTTCCACCCAGCCCGCGCTCTTGAGCCAGAAGCGGCTCTCCGACGGCGGCGAGAACAGCGCCGCCATGTGCCGCTCGGGCACGAAGGCGTGCCGCTTGAGCTGGGCCTCGAGCTGGCCGAGCGAATAGGGCCGGCCGAAGCCGAAGGGCGTCACGTCGCGCCGCGCCCACAGGCCCGAGCGGTTGGGCACCACGAACAGCGCCCGCCCGCCGGGGCCGAGCACGCGGGACGCCTCCTCGAGCAGGGCGGGCGGGTTCTCGCAGGTCTCCAGCCCGTGCAGCACGATCAGCTTGTCGACGAATCCGGTGTCGACGGGCCAGAGCGTCTCCTCGCAGAGCACCGAGACGTTCGGCGCGCCCGCAGGCCACGGCATCACCCCCTGCTGGGCGGGCATCAGCGCGATCACCCGCCGCGCCGTCTGCAGGTAGGGCCGCAGGAGCGGCACCGCGAAGCCGAAGCCCACCACGTTCTGCCCGCGCACCTCGCCCGGCGACCAGAACGCCTCGACCCGGTCTCGCACGGCGCGCTGCGCGACCCGCCCGATCCGGGTCCGGTAATAGAAGTCTCTGAGGTCGTGCACGTCGAGATGCATTGCGCCGCGCCTTCGCTTCGGGCCACCCTAGGTGAACATATGCCCTCGCCGGCGTTGACGGAACGCCCCCGGCGCAACGGACCGGACAAGGTGCACGAGGGGCACGTCGCGCTGTCTGCCGACCGAGTGGCACCCGACGGACGAGGAGGAGACAAGATGACCGAAGCGCCTGCCAACCGTGCCCCCGAGATCGTGACCATCCCCTGCCGGACCGACAATTACGCCTTCCTCGTCCTCGACCCCGAGGGCACGGGCGCGGCCCTGGTCGACGCGCCGGAGGCGAGCCCCATCGCCGCCGAGCTCGAGCGCCGCGGCCGACGGCTGACCGACATCCTCATCACCCACCACCACGGCGACCATGTCGCGGGCGTGGAGGCGCTGCGCGCGGACGGCGTGCGAGTGATCGGGGCGGGCCGCGACGCCCACCGGCTGCCCACGCTCGACGAGGCCGTCGAGCCGGGCGACACCTTCACCCTGTACGGCCACGCCGTGCACGTCATGGAGGCGTCGGGCCACACCATGGGCCACGTCGCCTACCACCTGCCCAACGCGCACGCGGTCTTCACCGGCGACAGCCTGATGGCGATGGGCTGCGGGCGGCTCTTCGAGGGCGACGCCGAGACGATGTGGAACAGCCTTTGCGGCATCGCGGCACTGCCGCCCGAGACGATCGTCTGCTCGGGCCACGAATACACCGAGGCCAATTGCCGCTTCGCCGAGACGGTCGATGCCGGCAACCCCGCGCTCGAAGCGCGCATCCACGCGGTGAAGGCGCAGCGCGCGGCCGGCAGGCCCACCGTTCCCTCGCTGCTCGCCGAGGAACTCGCCGCCAACCCTTTCCTGCGCGCGCGCGACGCCGACATGAAGGAAAAGCTCGGCATGGCCGGGGCGGACGATGCGGAGGTCTTCGCCGAGATCCGCCGCCGAAAGGACGCATTCTGATGGCCGCCGCCGGGTCGGCCCGGGGACGGTGCACTTGTGCGGGAGGGCGCGCGCTCCCATATGCGCCCTCGGCCCGTCGACGCGGTGCACGAGCGGATCACAATTTGAGCATGCGCCGAAGGATACGGCGGATCGCGCAAGAAAATACTTGAAGCCGCCGCTCGCCCAACCAAACTTTAATCTCATGAGGCCACGGTCGCTGCGGTCTCTCGCGCGCCCCGCGCGCCCCGCCGCGGCCCGACAGGAAAGGAACAGGTCACGTGCCGTCGTTCTCCAACACCCTAGAGCAAGCAATCCATGCCGCGCTGGGCCTGGCCAACGCGCGCCGCCACGAGCTCGCGACGCTGGAGCACCTGTTGCTGGCGCTGATCGACGAGCCGGACGCGGCCAAGGTCATGCAGGCCTGCGATGTCGATCTCGACGAGCTGCGCAAGACGCTCGAGGCCTTCATCGAAGACGATCTGTCGACGCTGGTGACCGAGGTCGAAGGGTCGGAGGCGGTGCCCACCGCCGCCTTCCAGCGCGTGATCCAGCGCGCCGCGATCCACGTTCAGTCCTCCGGCCGGACGGAGGTGACCGGCGCCAACGTGCTCGTCGCCATCTTCGCCGAGCGCGAGTCGAACGCCGCCTACTTCCTGCAGGAGCAGGACATGACACGCTACGATGCGGTCAACTTCATCGCCCACGGCGTCGCCAAGAACCCCTCGTTCGGCGAGAGCCGCCCCGTCACCGGCGCGGGCGACATGGACGACGAATCGAGCGCCGACGACGCCGCCGAGAGCGGGTCCGACAACAAGGAGAGCGCGCTCGCCAAGTATTGCGTCGATCTCAACGCCAAGGCCAAGAAGGGCGATGTCGACCCGCTGATCGGCCGCGAGAACGAGGTCGAGCGTTGCATCCAGGTGCTCTGCCGCCGCCGCAAGAACAACCCGCTTCTGGTGGGCGACCCCGGCGTGGGCAAGACCGCCATCGCCGAGGGGCTGGCGCGCAAGATCGTCGCCGGCGAGACGCCCGAGGTGCTGCAGGGCGCCACGATCTATTCCCTCGACATGGGCGCGCTGCTCGCCGGCACCCGCTATCGCGGCGATTTCGAGGAGCGGCTGAAGGCCGTCGTCTCGGAGCTCGAGAATCACCCCGACGCGATTCTGTTCATCGACGAGATCCACACGGTGATCGGCGCCGGCGCCACGTCGGGCGGCGCGATGGATGCCTCGAACCTGCTCAAGCCCGCGCTGCAGGGCGGCAAGCTGCGCTGCATGGGGAGCACGACCTACAAGGAGTTCCGCCAGCACTTCGAGAAGGATCGCGCGCTTAGCCGCCGCTTCCAGAAGATCGACGTCAATGAGCCCTCGGTCGACGATGCGGTTAAGATCCTCAAGGGGCTGAAGCCCTATTTCGAGACGCATCACGAGATCAAGTACACATCGGACGCGATCAAGACCGCGGTCGAGCTGTCGGCCCGCTACATCAACGACCGAAAGCTGCCCGACAAGGCGATCGACGTGATCGACGAGGCGGGCGCGGCCCAGCACTTGCTGGCCGAGAGCAAGCGGCGCAAGACGATCGGCCCGAGGGAGATCGAGGCGGTGGTCGCCAAGATCGCCCGCATCCCGCCGAAGAACGTCAGCAAGGACGACGCGATCGTCCTCAAGGAGCTGGAGCCGACGCTCAAGCGCGTGGTCTTCGGACAGGATCCGGCCATCGATGCGCTGTGCTCGGCCATCAAGCTGGCCCGCGCCGGCCTGCGCGAGCCCGAAAAGCCCATCGGCAACTACCTGTTCGCCGGTCCCACCGGCGTCGGCAAGACCGAGGTCGCCAAGCAGCTCGCCGCGTCGCTCGGCGTCGAGATGCTGCGCTTCGACATGTCGGAATACATGGAGAAGCACGCGGTCTCCCGCCTCATCGGCGCGCCCCCGGGCTATGTCGGCTTCGACCAGGGCGGCCTGTTGACCGACGGCGTCGACCAGCATCCCCACTGCGTGCTCCTGCTCGACGAGATCGAGAAGGCCCACCCCGACGTGTTCAACATCCTGCTGCAGGTGATGGACCACGGCAAGCTGACCGATCATAACGGCCGGCAGGTCGACTTCCGCAACGTGGTGCTGATCATGACGTCGAACGCCGGCGCACAGGAGCAGGCCAAGTCGGCCGTGGGCTTCGGCCGCGAGCGGCGCGAGGGCGAGGACACCGCTGCCATCGAGCGAACCTTCACGCCCGAGTTCCGCAACCGGCTCGACGCGGTCATCAGCTTCCAGCCGCTGCCGAAGGAGACGATCCTGCAGGTGGTCGAGAAATTCGTGCTTCAACTCGAGGCGCAGCTGATGGACAGGAACGTGTCGATCGAGCTGACCAAGCCGGCCGCCGAATGGCTCGCCGACAAGGGCTACGACGACAAGATGGGCGCCCGCCCGCTGGGCCGGGTGATCCAGGAGCACATCAAGAAGCCGCTGGCCGAGGAGCTTCTGTTCGGCAAGCTCGCCAAGGGGGGCGTCGTGCGCGTCTCGATCGAGGATGGCGCGCTGAAGCTCGACATTCAGGAGCCGGGCAACCCGCAGCTCTCGTCGAAGAAGCCGCCGCTCCTCACCGCCGAATGAGGCCGGCCCACACCGGATCGGGGCGCCTTCGGGCGCCCTTTTTCGTGACCCTCGCGGCTCTGGCTGCGGCCTTCGCCGCCACGGCGGCGGCGCAGCAACAGCCCCGGTTCGCGCTGCCCGTCGAGTGCACCCTCGGGCACGACTGCTACATCCAGCAATACGTCGACCGCGACCCCGGTCCGGGCGTGCGCGACTTCGCCTGCGGCGCACTCGCCAACGATGGCCACAAGGGCACCGACATCGCCCTGCCCACCGAAGCGGCGATGCGCGCCGGCGTCGCCGTGATGGCTGCCGCGCCCGGCACCGTGCTGCGCGTCCGGGACGGGATGGCCGATATCCGCCAGGGCACCGAGGGCGCCCCCGATGTGGCAGGGCGCGATTGCGGCAACGGGCTTGTCATCGACCATGGCGGCGGCTGGGAGACACAGTATTGTCACCTCCGGCAGGGCTCCGTTGCGATCCGCCCGGGCGATCGGGTCCGCGCCGGCACCGTGCTCGGCCTCGTGGGCATGTCCGGGCTCGCGAGCTTTCCCCACCTGCATCTCTCGGTCCGCCACGAGGGCCGCGTGGTCGACCCGTTCCGCCCCGCCGCCGACGCGTCCTGCGGGGGGCCCGAGCGCCCGCTCTGGGCCGACCGGATCGCCTACGACCCGGGCGGCGTGATCGACGCCGGCCTCGCCGAGGCCGTGCCCGATTTTGACGCGATCAAGGCCGGCCTGCCGGAAGACGGGCTCGGCACGCGCGCCCCCGCGATCGTAGCCTGGGCCTTTCTCGCCAACGGGCAGGCGGGCGACGTGGTCGCCTTCGAGATCACCGGCCCTGCCGGCCCCTTCGCGCGCCACGAGGTGACGATCGAGCGCGCGCAGCCCTTCCTGTTCCGCGCCTTCGGCCGCCGCGCCCCCGAGGGCGGCCTGCCCGAGGGCACCTGGACCGCGAAAGCCACCCTGATCCGCGACGGTGCCCCCCTCGACACGGCGGAGGTGCGCGCCGCGATCCCCTGAGCGCCCCCGCTCAGCGCCGGGCCGCGAAGAAGGTCTTGAGCAGCCGTTCCGCCTCGGCCTCGCCCACCCCGTCGATCACCTCCGGCGCGTGGTGGGCCTGCGGATGGGTGAAGACGCGCGCCCCGTGCGCCACCCCGCCCGACTTGGGGTCGGCCGCGCCATAGACCAGCCGGGCGATCCGCGCCGCCGCGATGGCGCCCGCGCACATCGCGCAGGGCTCCAGCGTGACGTAGAGCGCGTGGCCCGGCAACCGCTCCGACCCCGCCGCCGCGCAGGCCGCCCGGAGCGCCAGCATCTCGGCATGGGCCGAGGGGTCGGCCAGTTCGCGCGTGCGGTTGCCGGCGCGAGCCACCACTGCGCCGCCGGGCGAGACCACGACCGCGCCCACCGGCACCTCGCCCCGCTCCGCCGCCGCGCGCGCCTCGTCCAGCGCCGCCGCCATGTGCCCCGCGAACCGCATGGGCCCCGCCATGGCGCGGCCCGCGCCGCTTGGCAAGCCCGCGCCGCCCCGGTATGGCCGCTCCATGTCGGACATCCCCCAGAAGGGCGAGCGCATCGCCAAGGTCATCGCCCGGTCGGGCCGCGCCTCGCGCCGCGAGGCCGAGCGGCTGATCGGCGAGGGCCGCGTCGCGGTCAACGGCCGCCGCATCGACAGCCCCGCCCTCGACATCGGCCCCAAGGATCGCGTCACCGTCGACGACCAGCCGCTCGCCGCGCCCGAGCCGCCGCGGCTCTGGCTCTACCACAAGCCGCCGGGCCTCGTGACCACGGCGAGGGATGAGAAGGGCCGCCGCACCGTGTTCGACGCGCTCCCCGAGGGGATGCCGCGGGTGCTGTCGGTCGGCCGGCTCGACCTCAATTCCGAGGGCCTGCTGCTGCTCACCAACGACGGCGCGCTCAAGCGGCGCATGGAACTGCCGGCGACCGGCTGGCTGCGGCGCTACCGCGTGCGGGTGCACGGCACGCCGAGCGACGAGCGGCTCGCCCCGCTGCGCGAGGGACTTGTGCTCGACGGCGAGCGGTTCCAGCCCATGCAGGTGAGCCTCGACCGCCAGCAGGGGGCGAATGCCTGGCTGACGGTGGCGCTGCGCGAGGGCAAGAACCGCGAGATCCGCCGCGCGCTCGAGGCGGCGGGTCTGCCCGTCTCGCGCCTGATCCGGGTCAGCTACGGGCCGTTCCAGCTGGGCAAGCTCACGTCCGGCGCGGTGGAAGAAGTGCGCGCCCGCGTCCTGCGCGACCAGCTCGGCCTCGACGCAGAGTTCCGCCCGACCGACAAGGCCCGCCCGCCGCAGCGGCCTGCCGACAGGCCCGCCCCGCGCCGCCGCCGCAAGCCCCCCGCCCGCGGCTGACGCGCGCCGCCCACCCGGCCTGCCACCCGCGATCCGCTCCGGAGCCGTCCTCGCCTGCCCAGCGAGATCCGGGCGGGACGGCGTCGGTCAAGCGGAATCGCCGAGGGGCCCCGCGCCAGCGGGGAGACGGCTATTGCGCTTGACCGTCGGCGGCCCGCCCGGAAGACGGCGCGGCGGGCGAGGACGGCGGCAACGGATCGCGTGCATCCGCTCTGGTGAAACCGAGCCCCTTCCCCACGCCCGTCCCACGCGCCCCGCCCGAAAGGATGGAGCGCCGCCGCCGCGCGCGCTCGCGCGCGCGGCCGGGCCCAACGGAGCGAGGCGCGCTCGCGCGCCCGAGCGGAGGCGGGAGCGCCCCCGGTCGGACGGCGCCCGGCCGGGGCCACTCAATCAGCGGATGGCCGCCTTGAGCGCCTCGGTGAGGTCGGTCTTCTCCCACGAGAAGGCACCGTCTTCCTCGGGTGCACGGCCGAAATGGCCATAGGCCGAGGTCTTCTGGTAGATCGGCCGGTTCAGCGCGAGGTGCAGGCGGATGCCGCGGGGCGTGAGGTCCATCACCTCCGCCACCGCGCGCTCGATGGCTGACTCGTCCACCTCGCCGGTGCCGTGGGTGTCGATGTAGATCGACAGCGGCTTGGCCACCCCGATCGCGTAGGAGATCTGCAGCGTGCATTTCTTCGCCAGCCCCGCCGCGACCACGTTCTTGGCGAGGTAGCGCGCGGCGTAGGCGGCCGAGCGGTCGACCTTGGTCGGGTCCTTGCCCGAGAACGCCCCGCCCCCGTGCGGTGCCGCGCCCCCGTAAGTATCGACGATGATCTTGCGCCCCGTCAGCCCCGCGTCGGAGTCGGGGCCGCCGATCACGAAGGAGCCCGTGGGGTTCACCCACCACTCGGTGCGGTCGGTGATCCAATCGCCCGGCACCGCGGCACGGATATAGGGCTCGACGATGGCGCGCACGTCGTCGGAGGTCAGGTCGGGGTCGAGGTGCTGGGTCGACAGCACGATCTGCGTGAGCTCTACCGGCAGGCCCCCCTCGTAGCGCACCGAGAGCTGCGACTTGGAATCGGGGCCGAGCTTGGGCTCCTTCCCCGCCTTGCGCGCCTCGGCCATCAGCCGCAGGATCTTGTGGGCATACTGGATGGGCGCCGGCATCAGCTCGGGCGTCTCGTCGGTCGCATAGCCGAACATGATGCCCTGGTCGCCCGCGCCCTCGCGGTCGACGCCTTGGGCGATGTTGGCCGACTGCTCGTGCAGGAAGTTCAGCACGTGGCAGGTGTTCCAGTGGAACTTCTCCTGTTCGTAGCCGATGTCGCGGATGCAGTCGCGCGCGAGTTGCGGGATCCGGCCCATGTAATCCTTCAGGCGGTCCTGGTCGGACAGGCCGACCTCGCCGCCGATCACCACGAGGCCGGAGGTCGCGAAGGTCTCGCAGCCGACGCGCGCGGCTTCCTCCTGTGCGAGAAAGGCGTCGAGGACGGCGTCGGAGATGCGGTCGCAGACCTTGTCGGGGTGACCCTCCGAGACGGACTCGGAGGTGAGGATGTAGTCTTTGCGGGCCATTGGGGGGTGCTCCATTGAGGTTACGCCGCCACGCCAGGAAGCCGTTGTGACGGACCGGCGATAGCGCCTACCCCTGCCCGCGGCCCCGCGCAAGCGCCTTGCGCAGCGAAAGCGCGGCGGCGATGCAGGCGAGCACGGCGAGCGCCGCCAGGACGGGCAGGCTGCCGAGGCGGGCAAAGGCCGTGGGCGGCAGGGCGCGCGGCAGCGCGACGTCGAGGTGCCCCGCATGCCCGAGCGGGATCGCGGCCAGCACGCGGCCGTGGGCGTCGATCGCCGCCGAGACGCCCGTATTGGCCGCCCGCAGCACCGGCAGGCCGAACTCGACCGCGCGCAGCTGCGCCTGACCCAGATGCTGGTAGGGGCCGGACAGCCGGCCGAACCACGCGTCGTTGGTCGCGTGCAGCAGCCAGCGCGGCCGCTCGGGCACGGCACGGATCTCGCGCGAAAAGATCGCCTCGTAGCAGATGAGCGGCATGGCGGGGCCGGCCGGCCCGAGCTCCATCAGTCGCGCTCCTTCGCCGGGTCGGTAGCTGCCGGTGAGGTTGGCGGCGAGGCCGAAGATGCCCCAGCGCTCGAACACCTCGCCCAGCGGCATGTACTCGCCGAAGGGCACCAGGTGATGCTTGTCGTAGACGTCGACCGGCTCGCCGCCCGGGGCGAGGGCGACGAGCGAGTTGCGCCAGTGGCCATCTTCGTCCTGTCGCTGGATGCCCGCGGCGATCCACGCCGCGCCGGCCGCCTCTTCCATCCGGGCGAAGCCGGGCGCGGCGCTCTCGAGCAGGTAGGGGACGGAGGTCTCGGGCCAGAGCACGAGATCGGGCGCGGGGCCCTCGGCGGGCGCGGCGGTGAGGTCGAGCGCCCGCTCCCAGAACACGCCGATCATGTCGGGGCGCCACTTGAGATGCTGCGGCGCGTTGGGCTGGATCAGCCGCACGGTCACGGCGGGCTCGGCCACGGCCAGAGGCGCGTTGAGGGGCGTGTCGAGGGGCGCGTCGGGCACCCGCCACGCGCCATAGGCGCCCGGCAGCGCGGCGAGCGCGGCGCCCGTGATGGCGCCGAGCATAAGCCGGTGGGCGCCCATGAGGGTGGGCAGAGCGGCGGCCGCCAGCGTCACCAGCGTCAGCGCATCGGCCCCGCCGAGGGCGGCGAGCTGCATCTGCGGCGTGCCGATCCAGATGTGGCCGACCAGCGCCCAGGGGAAGCCGGTGAACACGACCGAGCGCAGCATCTCGGCGCCCGCCAGCGCCACGACGAGCCAGAGCGCGCGCGCGGCCTGCCCCCGCCCCAGCGCCTGCGCGAGGCCGAAGGCCGCGGCCCAGAAAAGCGCCAGCCCCCCCGCCATAAAGACGAGCGCAAAGGGCGCAAGCCAGCCGTGACGCAGGGGATCGACGAAGAAGGGCTCGACGATCCAGAACAGCGCGAGGGCGAAATGGCCGGTGCCGAAGGCCCAGCCCCGCCACGCCGCGACGCGCCACCCGAGCGGCAGGGTGAAGAGGCCGATGGCCAGCGCGTAGACGGCGAGCGCAAGCCATGGCAACGATACCGGCACCTGCCCCAGCGCCGCCACGGCGCCGAGCAGGAAGGCGAGGCCGAGGCCCCGCCATCGTGCGCCGACGAGGCGCAAGACCGGCGCCGGGTCGATCCTCGCTGCCTGCCGGCCGCCTGCGTCTGATCCTGTCGCGCTCATGGCACGAGGGAATCGCGTGGGCGGCCTGCGAGGGCAAGCCCCGATCGGTCCGCCCTCACGCCGCGGCGCGCGTCACTCGGCCGCCTGTCGCGGAAGGGGGCCTACCGAGGCGCCCGGCATCCGCACCCGCAGCCGCTTGATGCGGCGAGGATCGGCGTCGATCACCTCGATCTGCGCGCCCGACGGATGGGTGATCACCTCGCCCCGCGCGGGCACCCGGCCCGCCATCATGAAGACGAGGCCGCCGAGCGTGTCGACCTCCTCCTCCTCATCGGGCTCGACCAGCTTGAAGCCGACGGCCTCCTGGAACTCGGCGATGGGAGTGCGCGCGGCGGCGGCGTAGCAGCCGGGCTTTTCCTCGGCCCACAGAACCTCGTCGTCGGTGTCGTGCTCGTCCTCGATCTCGCCGATGACCTGTTCGATCAGATCCTCGATGGTCACGAGGCCGTCGACCCCGCCGTATTCGTCGATCACCAGGGCCATGTGGCTGCGGTCGGTCTGCATCTTCTGCAGCAGCACGCCGATGGGCATCGAGGGCGGCGCGTAGAGCAACGGCCTGAGGAGCGAGCGCAGGTCGAACTCGTTGTCACGGTCGCCGTTGAAGCCGTGCTTGAGCGCCAGGTCCTTCAGGTGGATGAGGCCCAGCGGCACGTCGAGCGTGCCGTCGTAGACCGGCAGGCGCGTGTTGCCGCTTTCGCGGAAGACCTCGACGATGCCGTGCAGGTCGATGTCGACGGGAACCGCCGTGATCTCGACCCGCGGGATCGCCACGTCCTCGACCCGCATGCGGCGAAGGTTGCCGAGGCCCGGCAAGGGCAGGCCGCCATCGGTCTGGATGATGTCGCTGTCCCCGTGCCCCTCGTCGGCGCCGCCGAACAGGGTGGAGAGCCTGGCGAGGAATCCGCCGCTCTGCTGGGGGTCTTCACTGTCGTGCGCGCCATGCGCGGCGCTAGACGAATCGTCGGCCTTGTCGCCCATCGGTCCTTTTTCCGGTTGCGGGTGCCGTCACCCGGCCCCACTGTCACTCTCGCCGCTCGATGGCCCCTCCGAATAAGGGTCGGGAAGCCCGAGTGTCGAGATTATCTCGATCTCGAGCCCCTCCATCAAGGCAGCATCCTCCTCACAGATGTGATCGTAGCCCACGAGATGCAAGATTGCATGAACGATCAGGTGAACGGCGTGGTCGCTGAGCGGCTTGCCGCCTGCCTCGGCCTCGGCAGCGCAGGTCTCCCATGCGAGCGCGATGTCGCCGAGGAACAATTCGCCCGTCGCGTCGGCCTGCGGCAGGGGCGGCGCCTGCCCCGGCGCGGGCGGCGCGAGCGCCCGGGCGGGCCAGGACAGCACGTTGGTCGGCGCGGGCTTGCCGCGGAAATCGGCGTTGAGCCGGGCCACGGCGGCGTCGGACGTGGCGAGCAGCGAGATCTCGGCCGGCCCCGCAAGGCCCAGCCGCGCCAGCACGGCCTGTGCAGCCTCGTCCGCCAGCCGCTCGAGGTCGAGCGCCTCCCAGCCCCCGGCCTCGACGACGACGTCGACCTCAGCCGCCTTCGGCGTCGCGGTCGTAGGCATGGATGATCCTGGCGACGAGGGGGTGGCGTACGACGTCGCGCCCCGTGAAGTAGGAAAAGCTGATGCCGTCGATCCCCGCCAGCAGCCGCTCGGCCTCGGCCAGGCCCGAGGCGATGCCGCGCGGCAGGTCGACCTGGGTGCGGTCGCCCGTGATGGCCATGCGGCTCCCCTCGCCGAGGCGGGTGAGAAACATCTTCATCTGCATGGCAGTCGCGTTCTGCGCCTCGTCGAGCACGACGGCGGCGTTGGCCAGGGTGCGCCCGCGCATGAACGCGAGCGGCGCGATCTCGATGGTCTTTTCCTCCATCAGCTTCTGGAGCTGCCGGCCGGGGAGGAAATCGTGCAGCGCGTCGTAGAGCGGCTGCATGTAGGGGTCGACCTTCTCCTTCATGTCGCCGGGCAGGAACCCGAGGCGCTCGCCCGCCTCGACCGCGGGACGCGCGAGGATGATCTTGTCGACCCGCCCGGCGATGAAGTGGTTCACCGCAACGGCGACCGCGAGGTAGGTCTTGCCGGTGCCCGCCGGGCCGATGCCGAAGGCGAGCTCGTGGCCGAACAGCGCGGCGACATAGGCCTTCTGCGCGTCGGTGCGGGGCTCGACGATCTTTTTCCGCGTCTTGATCTCGATCTTGCCGCCCTGGAACATCTCGAGCTGGTCGGGTGCGTCTTCCGCCTCGGCCTCGCCCAGCCGGAGCGCCGTGTCGACGTCGGCAGGCTCCAACGGGCGGCCCGCCTCGAGCCGCTCGTAGAGAGCCTGCAGGATCGCGGCGCCCCGGCCCCGCGCATCGCCGTCGCCGATCAGCGACAGGTGATTGCCCCGGCGCAGGATCTGCAGCCCCAGCCCGTGTTCGATCTGGGCAAGATTGCGGTCGAACTCTCCGCAGAGATCGACCAGCAGCCGGTTGTCGGGGAATTCGAGCGAGGTCTCGACGATCTCGCCGTCGGGAGGGGGCGTGGTCAGGGCGTCGATTCCCAAAAGGGCGTCTCCGATCCGCGAGGGGCCGCTCCTCGCAGGCCCATGTCTCGATGCTGCAACGGACAAGAGTGGGGTGGCAAGCGCGCGGGTCCAGTTTTCACGGCTTCGACACAAAAATCCGCGTTGCCGAACCCGCCGGGCGGGCGCGCGCGGCGCGGCATCGGCAGCCGCACGACTTGCCGACGATGCGAGTCGAATCGGCTGGCACGCGCCAGGCGACACAAAGGGGCCGCGCGGAGCCGACTGGTTCCGGTGACGGTGGCAGGTCCGGGGCAGGCGGAAGCGCCGATCGGGGGGATTGCCGGGCCATTGGAAACGATCGCCGGTCCATCTGTCCATTGTTGCCGCGCAAGGGCAGGATCCGACGCATTCGCTTCACACCTGAGGCAACGGCGGTAAAGTGCGCCCGTGGGCTTCGCGACCCGATCGGCCAAGGGGGCGGCGGGGCAAGGGTATGCGACAGCCCCACGGCAACCGCGCCCGGATGACAAGGGGAATGGGTAGATGAAACTGACTTCGCTCGCGCTGGCCCTCGGGGCCGGCTTCACGGCGGCAAGCGCCACTCTGGTCTCGGCGCAAGGCATGCCGTCGCCGCACAACGACGATCCCAATTTGATCAACATCAGCTGCTACCGCGGCCCGTTCGAGACGGTCGCGTGGGACCGGCCGAACTCGGTCTTCGTCGAGGATCTCGTGCAGATCGGCTACACCCGCGACAAGGCGATGGTGATCGGCGAGCAGATCTGCCGCGACGAGTACGGCGTGCGTAACCCTTCGCACCAGCGCGCGCAGATGCTTCAGATCCTGCGCGACGACCCGCCGGGCCGCTGAGGCCTGCCGCCTCACCGGGGCCGGCGCCCCGGCCGGGCGGGGTCAGAGAGGCCGCCCGGCCAGCGAGTGCGGGGCGGCCCCGGTGACGGCCACGCGGAGCAGGGTGCCAGGCGCGACATCGGTCTCGACATGCACCGCGTGCAGGTGCTCCGACTTGCCCACCATCTGCCCGGCCTCGCGGCCGGGCTTTTCGATCAGCACCTCCGCCTCGCGCCCCACCATCGCCTCGAGCGCCCGGCGCTGCTGCCGCGCGAGCAGGGCCTGCAGCCGCTGAAGCCGGTCGTCGGCCACCTCCGGCGCCACGTCCTCGCGCTCGGCGGCTGGGGTTCCCGGCCGGGCGGAATACCTGAACGAATACGATTGCCCGTATCCTACCCTCTCGACCAGATCGAGCGTGGCCCGGAAATCTTCCTCGGTCTCCTCCGGAAAGCCCACGATGAAGTCGCCCGAGAGCAGCAGGTCGGGCCGCGCCCTGCGCAGCCGGTCGATGATCTCGACATACTGCGCGGCGGTGTGCTTGCGATTCATCCGCTTGAGGATGCGGTCGGAGCCCGACTGCACCGGCAGGTGCAGATATGGCATCAGCTTGTCACAGTCGCCATGCGCCTCGATCAGATCCTGCGCCATGTCGTTGGGGTGCGAGGTGGTATAGCGGATGCGCGCGAGGCCGCGGAGCTCGGCCAGCCGCCGGATCAGCCAGGCGAGCGAGCGCGTCTCCCCGCCGTCTTCCCCGTGATAGGCGTTCACGTTCTGACCGAGCAGGGTGATCTCGCGCACGCCCTCGTCCGCCATGCGACCGGCCTCGTCGAGAATCCGGCTGACGGGGCGCGACACTTCCGCCCCGCGAGTATAGGGCACGACGCAGAAGGCGCAGAACTTGTCGCAGCCCTCCTGCACCGTCAGGAAAGCGGTCGGCGCGCGCTTGCGCTGCCGCTTCGGCAGGGCGGCGAACTTGTCCTCGTCGAACTCGGTGTGCAGGGCGCGTTCGCCGGCGCGGGCGCGCGCCTCGAGTTCAGGCAGACGGTGATAGCTCTGCGGCCCCACCACCAGGTCGATCGCCGGCGCCCGTTCCATCATAAGCGCGCCCTCGGCCTGCGCCACGCAGCCCGCGACGCCGATCCTGAGGTCGGGCCTGTCGGCCTTCAGCCTCTTGAGGCGGCCGATCTCGGAATAGACCTTTTCCGCCGCCTTCTCGCGGATGTGGCAGGTGTTGAGCAGGATCAGGTCGGCCTCCTCCGCACGGTCGGTCGGCTCGTAGCCGCCTGCCAGCGCCTCGGCAATGCGCTCGCTGTCATAGACGTTCATCTGACAGCCGTAGGTCTTGATGAAGAGTTTCTTCGGCGCGCCCATGGGCCCGTCCCTCCTGTTCGCACGGGCAATGGGGTAGCCGATCTGCGGCGTCGGGGCAACGCGCCGCCGGCTCGATTCCCTGTCCGGGGGCGGCCGCACGGACGGGTCGGCCAGCCAGACGGGCGACCGCCGCCCGGAGGTCGGGCGATACCCGATCGCGCGGAGAGCCCGCGCCCTGCACTCAGGCCCGGTTGCGCCACCTTCGGCCGGGCCAGTGCGGCCATCCGTTGCCCCGCAAACGCGGATCGCGTAGCCAGTGTGCGCGGGGGGCGATGCAGGGGATGGCGGCACGGTGATCCGCTTCGACAGTCTCGACCGGTTCCGCGCGCGCGGGCGCGACGCCATCGGCCCCGGCCCCGCGGCCCTGATGATCGTGGAGGACGATGTCGAGCTTGTCTCGACCCTCGACCACCTCGCCGCGCGCGGCTTTCGCGCCGTGGTCGCCGCAGGCCCGCCCGACATCGCGCTGCCCGACCACTCTGCGCTGACCGCTGCCGTCACGGTGAACACGCGCGCGCCCAAGGCCTTCGTGCCGGTCGTCAACGCCGCGATCGCCGCCGCGCGGCCCGGCACCTGGCTGCACTACTGCTACAACGCCGAATACCTGCACTACCCGTTCTGCGAGCACCGGAGCGTCGGCGAGATGCTCGCCTTCCACGCCGAGGAGCGGCGCGAGGCGATGCTCACCTACGTCGTCGACCTCTACGCGCCGGACCTCGCGGCGCACCCCTCGGGCGTCGACCGCGGCGGCGCGCATCTCGACCGGGCGGGCTACTTCGCCCTGCCCCGCCTGGACCCGGCCAACAACGACTGGCCGAAGGAACGGCAACTCGACTTTCACGGCGGCCTGCGCTGGCGCTTCGAGGAGCATGTCGCCCCCGACAGGCGGCGGATCGACCGCATCGCGCTGTTCCGGACGAGAAACGGGCTGCGCCTGCGCGGCGACCACACCTTCGCGCAAGCAGAATACAACACCTATGCCTGCCCCTGGCACCACAACCTCACCGCGGCGCTCTGCTCGTTCCGCGCCGCCAAGGCGCTGCGCGCCAACCCCGTCTCGCGCGACGAGATCGAGAGCTTCACCTGGCCGGGCTCGGTGCCCTTCCGGTGGGAGAGCCGGCAGCTGATGGATCTCGGGCTGATGGAGCCGGGCCAGTGGTTCTAGCCTGACGACAGCCTGGGCCGCACGGGCCAGAGTTCCAGCACCCCTGCCGCGAGCACCAGCGCCCCGCCCGCCAGCTCGAGCGGCGCGAGGCGCTCGCCGGCAAGCCACGCGGCGGTGGCGGCGCCGACCGCGACCTCGGTCATCAGCAGGATGCCGACGCGCGCCGGCTCGAGCCGCGCCGCCGCCCAGATCAGCGCGGCGGTCGAGAGCACCCAGAAGAGCGACGCCGTCGCCAGCGCGAGGCCGAGCGCGGGCCAGAGCGCCACGCCCCCCGCCCGCGGGGCGGGCTGGAGGAAGGGCGCGAGAGCCGCCGCCGTCACGGCCGCGCCCAGGGCGAAGACGAGCGCGGCGCCCGCAGGCGGCAGCTCGGGCCGGGTGCGGATGCCGGTGGTCGAGACCGACCATATCAGCCCGCCCGCAAGGCCCATCCACTCGCCCGCGTCGCGCGGCACCGGCAGTCCGCCGCCCGCGCCCAGCATGGCCCCGAGGCCCGCGAGCCCCACCGCGATGGCCGCCAGCCGCAGGGGCGGCACCGCCCAGCCGAGGAAGGCCCGCGCGATCAGCGTGCTCCAGACCGGCGTGAGGAACCAAAGGAGGATCACCAGCGCCACCCGCCCGTAGAGAAAGGCGACGGAGTAGAGGGCGAAGGCCACGCCCCCGAGCGCCAATGCGACGAGCGCGACGCGATCCGCCCGTGCAAGGCTGCGCCGGGCGAGCGCGACGGGCGCGAGCAGCGCGACCGCGCAGAGCGTGATCGCCAGCGTCCCCCAGGCGCCGGGCAGGCCGAGATCGGCGAGACCTCGCACTGGCAGCCAGTAGAGCCCCCAGAGCGCGCCCGTTCCGGCGACGATGGCGGAGGCAAGGGTGCCGGTCATGCCGGACGGGGCCCGGCCCCGCTCACGCGGGCCGCCACGCAGGATCTGCGTCCGCCTCGACCGGCACGCTGCCGGCCAGCCGCGCCACCCAGTCGGGCGCGTGGCGGGCGTCGACCTCGGCCTCGCGGATCAACCCGTCGAAATGCTGCGACAGCGCGCGCACCCGATCCCGCGAGCGGAAGGCGAGGTAGAAGCGGCCCACATAGACCACGCCGAGAAGCGGCCCGAAGACGGTGACCGGCGCCGAGAACACCCGCCGCGCATCGTAGAGAAAGAGCCGCACCGCCGGGTAGAGCCGGTCGAGCACCTCGGCCATGTTGTCGAGCTGGCGCCGCCGCACGCCCGGGTCGAGCCCCTCGTAGTAGCCGGCACCGGCTGCGAAGGCGCGCATCTCGCCCAGCGACACGGCGATCTCGTAGTCGGACAGTTGCTCGCCCAGCCATTCGTAGCGGTCCTGCGTGGCGCCGATGGCCTGCTGAGGCGTCTTGCCGAGAAAGCTCTGGTATTCCCAGCTCAGCACTTCCTCGGTCTTGAGCACGTCCGGCAGCGTAGCGGCGACATGGCGGATCTTGTAGCCCGCCGCCTCGCGGTGCCATTCGAGCAGTTGCTCGTCGGCCGAGGAGCGGGCCGCCTCGGTCACGGTGACGGCGGCGGCCAGCACGTCGCCCGGCCGCTCGGGCCGGTCGGACAGGCCGAGCAGAAAGTCGGCCGAGACGCCGAGCGCGAATGCGCATTCCGCTGCGAGATGGGCGTTGGGCAGGCGCGCGTCACCGCCCGAGAGCAGCTGCGCGATGGTCGACCGGTCGACCCCGCAGGCGCGGGCGAGTTCCGACCGGTTCACGCCGCTCGCGTCCATCTGGCCCTGCAGGCGCGTGCGGAAGGTCTCGGCGCGAAGGCGCTTGTCCATCTCTGTCATCACCGTAGAATTATCTCACCAAACCGGAGTTTTCAATGATAAGACGCCAGATTTCTACGTGTGCAGACTTTTGCTATATCTCGAGCAGGATAGCGAGCAGACAGGAAAGGACGCACGAATGGAGACACCATTGCGCAGCCTGGTCAAGGCCGTCACCTGGCAGGCGCTTGGCCTCGTCACGATGACGGTCATCACCTCTGCCCTCACCGGCTCACTCGCCACGGGCGGGACCGTGGCGATGGTCGGCGCCGTGATGGGTGCGGTGTTCTACGTTCTGCACGAGCGGATCTGGGCACGCATCCGCTGGGGCCTGGACGAGGCGCAGCGCCTCGCGCGGGGCGACGAGAGCCGGCGCACGCCGCAGGTCTGAGGCCGCGCGCTTACCGCCCCGCCTCCGTGGCGGCCGGCGCTTCTCGCGCGCGCGAGGCGGCCAGGCGGGGCGGCTTGCGACGCGATGTCTGCGCCCGCCGCGCCCGGACCATCATCGAGGCCATGCCGGCGATGCAGCTCGCGCCGCCAGAGCCGCCGGGATCGAGATGTGGCTCACCCGAGCACCGTTTTCTTTTCTGCGAAATCAGCGGCCTGCCAAGTAAATGTGAAAAACATTCACATCTACCCTTGCCTGGCACCGCCCGCTCGCCCATCTTCGGGAATGTGAAAAGGCTTCACATCCAAACGGCAACGACGGAGACAGACATGACCACCGCCCAAACCGGGTCCCTCACCACCGCGACCGAACAGGCCATGGGCTGGCTGGGCCGGGCCGAGGCCTGGCTCGACGCCCGCGGCAAGGGCACATGGATCGCCGCCATGGTGCTCGGCTTCATCCTCTTCTGGCCGCTCGGCCTCGCACTCCTCGCCTACATGATCTGGAGCAAGCGCATGTTTTCCGGCCAAGGCAGCCGCGGCAACGACATGACCCGCCGAAACGCCTACGCCCCCTCGGGCAATGCCGCCTTCGACGCCTACCGCGACGAGACATTGCGCCGGCTGGAGGAGGAGCAGGAAGCGTTCCACTCGTTCCTCGAGCGGCTGCGCGCGGCCAAGGACAAGGCCGAGTTCGATGCCTTCATGGACGAGCGCGCCAAGACCCGCGCGACCCGCACCGAGAGCGGCGACGAGGCCGACGGCCAGCCGACCTGACCCGCGCCGCCCGCTGCCGGCCCCCTCCCCCCGGAGCTGGCCAGGGCCCGCCGCCTCTCTCCCGGCGGCGGGCTCTTTCGCTCCCGCGGCGCACACCGCGACATTGATCCCGGCACAAGGCTTTCCGATATGTCCGCCATGACCGATCACGACTGGCAGCTGCCCGACCCCGACCGCCACGGCGAGTTCTACGCCGACGTCCCCGCCAAGCGGGCGGTGGCCTGGGTGATCGACGCCATCATCGTGCTCGCTCTCACGCTGCTCGCGATTCCGCTGACGCTGTTCACGGCACTGTTCTTTCTGCCGCTCTTGTGGCTCATGCTCTCCTTCGCCTACCGCACGGTGACGCTCGCCCGCAGCTCGGCCACGTGGGGGATGCGCTTCATGGGAATCGAGCTGCGCAACTACCGGGGCGAGCGGGTCGCCCTGCCCGAGGCTGCGCTGCACACGCTGATCTACTCGGTCTGCATGGCCTTCGTGATCCCGCAGATCGTCTCGGTCGTGCTGATGCTGACGACGCCGCGGGCGCAAGGTATCCCCGACCTCGCACTGAACACCGCGGCGCTCAACCGTCGCCGTTGAGCGCCGCGGGCCGAAGACGCGGGCCGAAGGCGCGGGCGAGGGCGCGAGGCGGGTTGCCGCAGGGCTTGGCGGGACGAAACTCGGCTGCTACGGTTTTGTGACAAAGCCGCCGCAGACCAGTTCTCCGAAAGCCCCGTTCACGACCGACATCGCTGCCGCCCGTCCCGTATGCGCCACACGCTGCCCATCGCGCCCCAGTTCTACGTGACGGCGCCCCAGCCATGCCCGTATCTCAAGGGCCGGATGGAGCGTAAGCTATTCACGGCGCTGCAGGGCGAGCATGCAGAGGCGCTGAACGACACGCTGTCGAAGCAGGGCTTCCGCCGGTCGCAGAACGTGCTCTACCGCCCCTCCTGCGCCGATTGCGCCGCCTGCCTGTCGGCCCGCATCCGTGTGGCCGACTTCGCTCCGACGAAGAGCCAGAAGCGCACGCTGAAAAAAAATTCCGCGCTCGTCCGGCAGGCGACCTCGCCCTGGGCGACGGAAGAGCAATACGCGCTCTTTCGCCGCTATCTCGACTCGCGCCACGCCGACGGCGGCATGGCCGACATGGACATCTTCGAATTCGCCGCGATGATCGAGGAGACGCCGGTGCGCTCGCGCGTGGTGGAGTACAAGCTGCCCGGCCTCGCCGACCGCCTGACGGCGGAGGCAGCACCCCAGGGCGGGCCCCATATAGAGAGCGACCTCGCCGCCGTCTGCCTGACCGACGTGCTCGATGACGGGCTGTCGATGGTCTACTCCTTCTACGAACCGGCGCTGAGAAGGAACTCCCTCGGCACCTGGATCATCCTCGACCATGTCGAGATCGCCCGCGCGGCGGGGCTTCCCTACGTCTATCTCGGCTACTGGGTGCCGGGCTCGCCCAAGATGGGCTACAAGGCAGGGTTCGGCGCGCTCGAGATCTACAAGGGCGGCCGCTGGCAGGATATCGGCGACCCCGAGAGCCATACCGGCGAGACCCACCCGCTGTCGGTCGACCCGATCGCCGAGCAGGTCGCCAAGATCACCCTCCCCGACATGCGCGCGCCCCGCACCTAGCGGCGCGACCGGGCTGCACCGCCGGACCGGGGGTTTTCCACCCCCGGACCCCCGGAGGATATTTCCGGCAAGAAGAAGCGAGGGGCGCGGCGCGAGTGCCTGGCGGACGGGCGTGGACCCGACCGCTCGGCGCCGCGGGCCCGGCGCCGCGCCCGCAGGCGACGGGGGGTGGGCGGCGATGCGGCGACCATTCGTCGGACGGTGGCCGCCGCGGACATGCGCGCCGTCGCCCGACCGTCGGGACGCGGTCGGCGCCGGCCGGGGGCTCGGCTCAGTTCGGGATCAGGTCGGGCACGAAGGTGACGATGCCGGGGAACGCCCAGAGCAGTGCGAGCCCCGCGACCTGAACCAGCACGAAGGGCAGGACGCCGCGGTAGATGTGCCCTGTCGTGATGCCGGGCGGCGCGACGCCGCGCAGGTAGAACAGCGCGAAGCCGAAGGGCGGCGTCAGGAACGAGGTCTGCAGGTTGACCGCGATCATGATGGTGACCCATTTCGGGTCGAGCGTGCCGCCGTAGATCACCGGGCCGACGATGGGCACCACGATGTAGATGATCTCGAGGAAGTCGAGCACGAAGCCCAGCAAGAACAGCACGAGCATGACGATGAGGAACGCCACCATCTCGTTGTCGAAGCTGCGCAGCCATTGCTGGATGTAGTGCTCGCCGCCGAAGGAGATCAGCGTCAGGTTGAGGATCTGGCTGCCGATCAGGATCGCGAACACCATCGAGGTGACCTTGGCCGTCTCGCGCACCACCGGGGTCAGCACCGTCTTGCGCCAGAGCACCCAGCACGAATAGGCGATGCCGAAGATCGCGTAGAGATAGGCGGCCTGCGCCACGAGGTAGGCCACCCAGTTCTCGAAGCCGGCGGTCGCGGTCGTCACCCGCAGGTCGAAGTTCACGCCGACGAGGATCATCAGCAAGATGGCGAAGGCGCCCTGGATGACGATCTTGCCCGAGCGGTTGTCTTCCCTCAGCAGCCGGTAGGCGGCCAGCATGATCGCGCCGCCCGCGCCCAGCGCGGCGGCGGGCGTGGGGTTGGTGATGCCGCCCAGGATCGAGCCCAGCACCGCGACGACCAGCACGAGCGGCGGGAAGACCACCCTGAGCAGTTCCGACCGGCCCATCATGTCGATGGCCGCGCGCATCCCGTAAAGGATCATCAGGAACGGCACGATCAGCCAGAGGAACCGCAGTCCCGGCGACATGAGCGGGTCGAACACCACCAGGTCGAACAGGAAGGCGAGGCCGATCCCCGCGGCGCCGACGATCAACGGCGTGGGGTTTGCCGAGGGCGCGATGCCGCGGCCGATCGACAGGAGCACGCCGAGCAGCGCGAAGCCGAGGGCGAAGCCCGTGCCGATGGGCGGCACGTCGGCGATCGCGGCCTCGGTGCGCTCGGCGATCTCCTCCTCGGTGAGGTCGCGCCGACCTTCACCGCCCGCGGCTTCGATGGCCTGTTGCTCGGCCACGGCGCGGTCCCATGCCTCCTGGCCGTGCAGCTCGATCATCGAGGCCTGGCATTGCTCCGGGACGTTGGTGCGAAGACTCGGCCGGTCCGGCTGCTCGGTGGTCGTGCCGACCGACACGCCCTGGCCGCCGATCACGCCGGCGCCGCCGAGGACGACGAGCGCCACCACGATGGCCGCGGGCACGCCGAGCAGCCAGGTCAGCCGCTCCTGCGGGCTGGCATAGCCGGCCGCGGCCGGCGCGTCGTCGTCGAACACCACCGGGGGCGCCTTGGCAGGGTTGTAGAGCGCGTAGCCGAAGGCGAAGGCGGCGTAGAGGCCGGCGAGCAGGATGCCGGGCACCAGCGCGGCCTGGAACAGCGTGCCGACCGACAGCACCGCCGGCTCGCCCAGGAAGGTCAGCGCGTCGGTGCAGCCGGCGACTTGGGCGCGCATGTCCTGGGCGGTCGAGTAGAGATCGCCCACCAGCGTGCCGAGCAGTACGATGATGATCGACGGCGGGATGATCTGGCCAAGCGTGCCGCTCGCCGCGATCACGCCGGTCGACAGCTCGGGCGAGTAGTTGTTGCGCAGCATCGTCGGCAGCGCGAGCAGGCCCATGGTGACCACGGTCGCGCCGACGATGCCGGTCGAGGCGGCCAGGAAGGCACCGACGACCACGATCGACACCGCGAGGCCGCCCGGAAGCGGGCCGAAGATGCGGGCCATGTTGGTCAGCAGATCGTCGGCGATGCGCGACCGCTCCAGCGTGATGCCCATGAGCACGAACATCGCCACGGCGAGCAGGGTCTCGATCGACTGCCCGGCGAGCACGCGCTCGTTGATCCGGTTGACGACGAAGGAGAGGTTGCGGTCGAGCGCCGTCTCCCAGCCCAGGGGGAAGAGCGGCTCTTCCAGTCGCGGCAGCTCGGGGTATCGGAATACCGAGATCGTCTCGGGCCGCACCCCCTCCGCGGTCAGTTGCCTGTAGGCCTGCGAGCCGGTGTCGATGGCCTGGTGGATGAGCAGGCCCGCCGAGTCGAGCGCGGCGATGATGGCGAACGAGATGACGCCCGCGCCACCGATGGCGAAGGCCACCGGAAAGCCCGACAGGATCGAGGCGAAGAGCGTCAGGAATACGATGATGAGGCCGATCTCGACCCCGTCCAGACCGAACAGCATGGGTCAGGCGGCTCCCGAATGGATCTTGTGTTGTTGTTCTTCGGCCGGGTCGCCGATCCTGTCTCGGTCGAGGTGCTTGTTCTCGCTTTCCTCGCCCTCGCGCATCTCGAGGATGGCGCGCCAGATCACTGCGATGGCCTGCATGAAGACGAGCGCCGCGAAGAGGACGAGCAGCACCTTGAACAGGAAGTAGGCGGAGAAGCCCTGGGGCGCGAAGCCCGTGGTCTCGACGTTCCAGCGCAGGATCTGCGCGCGCTGAAGCAGCCGGTCGAGCGTGTCCCCGGCGGAGGGTGCCGGCACGACGAGGTGGCGCCACAGGAAGTACCACCCGTAATGCCAGATCAGCAGCGACATGGGGATCATGAAGATCAGGCCCCCCACCATGTCGACGATCTTGCGTGCGCGGTACGAGACGTTGGCGTAGAGGATGTCGACCCTGACATGCCCGCCCTGGACGTAGGTGTAGGAGACACACAGCACGACGAGCATGGCGTTGTAGAGCTTCAGACCCTCCGACCACCAGGACACGTCGAAGGTGACCGAGGTGCCGAAGGCGAACGTGATCTGGCTGACCGCGAAGATCCGCTGCACGAAGACGATGACGATCTGCTGCAGCACCATGATCAGGCCGGCCCAGGCGGCCACCCGGCCGACCCAGTTCGCCACGCCCTCCAGCGTCCGCACGCCGCCCCACATGAAGCCAGGGCGCCAGATCCCGATCAGCGTCAGCAGAACGACGGTGTTGAACACCACGAAGAAGAACTCGACCGAGCCACCGTAGTAGACGACCCGCACGATCGCTTCGGGGTCCGACCAGTTCAACCAGTCGCCCGGGTTCAGGATCGCGTAGAAAAAATTGTAGAAACCCAGCATGACCTGCTGGAAGAACCAGACGAACGCGTCGAGCATCGTTCCCCCTGTCGCCCCTGCGGGCGCCTGCCCATGGACCGGCGCCGCCCCGTCCGGAGCGGCGCCGGAAGATCGCGCGGCGTGGGTGGGGCGCCGATCCGCCCCCCCCCGGCCGGTGCCGGATCAGAGACCGATCACGCGGTTTCGCTGACGCATGTACTCGCCATCGGCCTGCTCGTACCAGGAGGCCGATTCCTCGAGGCTGGCGAAGTAGCTGTCGGCGATCTTCTTGTAGATCGGGTCGCCCATGTTCTCCTCGGTGACCTCGGCCGAGGCACGGCCGAAGGCGTCCCACACGTCCTCGGGGAACTGGCGGACGGTGACGCCCTGGTCTTGCAGGCGGGCGAGCGCCGCTCCGTTCTCGGCCAGAGACAGCGAGAGGTTCGTCATGAAGACCGCGCGCGTGGCCACGTCCACGATCTTCTGTTGCGCCGGGGTTAGGCTTTCCCATACCTCGAGATTCATCGCCATCGACAGCGCCGAGCCGGGCTCGTGGAAGCCGGAGGCGTAGTAGATGTCCGTGATCTCCTGGAAGCCCAGACGCTCGTCCGCATAGGGGCCGATCCACTCGGCGCCGTCGATCGCGCCGGAGGAAAGCGCCTGGTAGATCTCGCCGCCGGGCACGTTCTGCACCGACACGCCGAGGCGGCCGAGCACCTGACCGCCCTGCCCGGGCATGCGGAAGCGCAGGCCCTGCAGGTCTTCGGCCGAGGTGATCTCGTTGTTGAACCAGCCGCCGGGCTGCATGGCCGTCTGGCCGGCGAGAAACGGCTTCAGGTTGAACATCGACGACAGTTCGTCATGCAGATCCTGACCGCCACGGTGGTAATACCAGTTCGCCTGTTCCTGCGCGGTCATGCCGAAGGGGATGGCCGTGAAGAATGCGAGCGCGGGGTGCTGGTTGAGGAAGTAGTACTCGCAGGAATGGTACATGTCCGCCTGACCGGAGGACACTGCGTCGAATACCTCGAAGGCACCGACCATCGCGCCGGCCGGCTTCTTGTCGACGGTGAGCTGTCCATCCGACATGTCGGTGATGTACTGCGCCAGCAGGACGGCGGCGTCATCGAAGATCGCGAAGCCGTCGGGCACCGACGTGACCATGGTGAGCGTGCGCTTGCCCTGCGCGATGGCCGGCGCGGCAAGCGATGTCGCGGCGGCGGCCGTGCCGCCGAGAGCGGACGTTTTCAGAAACGAACGACGATCCATTGAGGACCTCCCCTGTGTTCAGCAGGCCCCTTGTTCACCGGGGCCGGTTCTTGAGTGGTGCGGACACTACCCATCTGCGACAAAAGTGCAAACACAGAAACACGTTCGGCGACCGATCTTTTCGCGGGCAGTGGCACAGAGTTTCGGCAGGCACACCCGCGAATTACCCGAATTTCCTAGAGCGGCTCTCCCTTGGGTTGCGTGGCGCGCGCCTAGACCAGCCGCCCCTCGTCGAGCCGCAGCGTCCGGTCCATGCGCGCGGCGAGCCCGGCGTTGTGGGTGGCGACGAGGGCGGCGAGCCCGGTCTCGCGTACCAGCCCCATGAGCACGTCGAAGACGGCGTCGGAGGTGGCGGGGTCGAGGTTGCCGGTGGGCTCGTCGGCCAGCAGCAGGCGCGGCCGGTTGGCCAGCGCCCGGCAGAAGGCGACACGCTGCTGCTCGCCGCCCGACAGCTCGGCCGGGCGGTGGCCGGCCCGCCCCGACAGCCCCACCGCGGCCAGCAGATCGTCGGCCCGCGCCCGCGCCTCGGCCCGGCCCACACCCGCGGCGAGCTGCGGCAAGATCACGTTTTCCGCCGCGCTGAACTCGGGCAGCAGGTGGTGGAACTGATAGACGAAGCCCACGAGATCGCGCCGCGCCGCCGTGCGGGCGGAGTCGGGCAGGTGGCTCATCTCGCGGCCGGCGAGCCAGACCTCGCCCGCATCGGCCGTGTCGAGCAGGCCGGCGATGTGCAAGAGTGTCGACTTGCCCGCCCCCGAGGGCGCGACGAGCGCCGCCACCTCGCCCGCCGCCAGCCGCAGCGCGGCGCCCGCGAGCACCCGCACCTCGCCCGGCTGGCCGGCCTTGTAGGTCTTGTCCAGCCCGCGCAGCTCCAGCACCGGCCGCGCGCTCTCGGGGCGCGCGATGGTCGGGGCGTCACTCATAGCGCAGCGCCTCGACCGGGTTCATCCGCGCCGCGCGCCGGGCGGGAAAGATCGTGACGACGAAGGACAGGCCCAGCGACAGCGCCACCGCCGACGCCACGTCGCCCGCCTCGAGCTTGGCCGGCAGGGCGTAGATGCCGCGGATCGACGGATCCCACACGCCACCGCCCGACGCCCAGTTCACGAACGAAAAGATCGGATCGATGTAGATGGCGAAAAGGGTGCCCGCGGCCACGCCGATCAGCGTGCCCGCCACGCCCACCGCCGCCCCGCACAGGAAGAACACGCGCAGCACCGAGCCCTCGGTCAGCCCCATCGTGCGCAGGATTCCGATGTCGCGGCCCTTGTTCTTGACCAGCATGATCAGGCCCGAGACGATGTTCATCGCCGCGATGAGCACGAGGATCGACAGGATCACGAACATCACGTTGTCCTCGACCTCCAGCGCGC
>OFET01000412.1_pt1 | contig 30578 bp, 27 predicted proteins | sample 1521211 | NCBI WGS metagenome assembly OFET01 (sample SAMN03766358, study PRJEB24113) | microbial mat metagenome | isolation source: enrichment culture HLUCC-A from microbial mat sample contains cyanobacterium...
TGGCGGGGGCCGGGAGTGTAATGAAACAACGCGATCCGGCGGTCGAAGGGGGGGGGCTACCCGTCATTATAGGGCCGCGAGCAGATTGGCAGCTTTTGACCCGCAGCGCGTGCACCCGGACATTCAGTTCGACAGGCCTTTTGCTAAACTTCCCAGATAAGCCAGCCGATGTACTCCTTCGACTTAAATGAGATCCCGCCCACCGGCTCGCGCATCGGCGCAGGGCATCGATCAAAACTGCTCGATGGCGACGCGAAGCCCCATAAGTTTCCCCTTGCCGCCTACGCCAGGATCATCTTGTCAAGCGTGAGATCGGAAACGGCGCGACGCAGTCGCGCGTTCTCCGTCTCGATATCCTTCAACCGCTTCACCTGATCCGACTTGAGGCAACCGAACTCCTGCCGCGATCGTGCGAAGCGATGCTAATTCAGCCTGCAAGCTGCCCTCCTACGGCAGCCGTATGGGCGAGCGCCGTGCAAGCAGCCTGATCACGTGGATCGACGCCTCAGCTGCGTCAATTTCTGGTCAGCGCGACGACGGTCTATCGTGAGTTGCTATCAATGATCCTCATTGGGGAGCCGTCCAGCCAAGCTCGAATGCCTTCGACCACCTGCGAATAGCAGAGCCGATAATTGTCTTCCGTAACGTACCCGAGATGTGGGGAAAGCTGAGCATTAGGGAGCTTCCGGAGCGGGTGATCGATCGGCAGCGGTTCAAGGCTGAACACGTCGAGTCCAGCTCCAGCAATCCTCCTTTGGCTGAGACTTGCAATCAAGGCGGCCTCTTCGATCACTGGTCCACGTGAAGTATTTATCAGAAACGCACCGGGCTTCATCAAAGCGAACTCCGCCGCCCCGATCAAGCCTGTCGTTCGCGCGCTCAGCTGAACGTGTATGCTGACAAAGTCGCTGCTCGCCAGCAATTCATCCTTGCTTGCATAGGTCGCGCCGAGTTCCTCGCAGTCAGCCGACTTCAGATTCTGGCTCCACGCGAGCACCGTCATGCCAAAGGCCGTACCGATCCGCGCCACCTGCCTCCCGAGCCGGCCAAGACCAATTATTCCAAGTGTCCTGCCATTCAGGTCTCGCCCCAGCGTATTTTGCCACCTCGCACCAGTCTTCAGCCGCGCGTTTTCAGCGCCGACTTGGCGAGCGAACTCCAGGATATGCGCGAAAACCAGTTCCGCCGTGGGATGCGCAGCCGATTGAGTGCCGCATACAACAATACCCTGATCAATTGCCGCCGGGACATCGATCGCCGCATTCCGCAACCCAGTTGTCAGAATCAGCCTCAACCTCGGGAGACGCCTGATCAGCGAACCTGGAACAGGGGTGCGTTCGCGCATCAGACAGACGATCTCGAACTCCGCCAAAGTGCTCGCGACAGCGTCTTCATCGTCAAACGGTTCGTTGAAAAAGACGACATCCACATCCCGCAATACAACCGACCAGTCGGCCATTTTGGAGGCGACATTCTGGTAGTCGTCCAGAACTGCACACTTCATTCGCATATCGAGCCCTGTCAAAGAATTCCGCCGAACGAGACGAACACGTAGTCGCGATGCAGCTGCTGCTCGGGGGACCTGCATCGATGCCACGCACGGCGAGACCTGCCGGAAATGGTCACCGCGGTTGCTGCCGCGAAGCATTTGCGGATCTGCCGGTCATGCCAAGCTCGTGTCAGGCCGCCCCTTCGCATGAGCGGCTGCAGCGAAGCGGAATAGTCTCTGTGGATTATCGACGAGGAGCGCCCGAAGCACGAAAGGATCCGGCGCGATCTGAGCCAGTGTGTCGACGAGCTCGCCGTCGTCAGGGGGGGCGGCGCCGAAATTCGGATGCGGCCAGTCCGTGCCCCACAAAACCCTGCCGGGAAAATCCTTCACGAGGCGTGCGGCGAGGGCGACACCGTCCGAGTAGTGCGGCGGGCCCAGTTTCGAGCTGCGCTCGGCGCCACTTGCCTTGACCCAGAACGTTTCTGACTCGAGAAGTCTCATCAGCGCGACGAAGGGCCTCTGTTCGACGCCGCCCTCGGCCCCGATCCGGCCCATATGGTCGATGACCACCACGGTTTCCGACCTACGAAGTGTCGCGCCGAGTTCTTCGACAAGGGATGCGTGCATATGGACATGCAGGTGCATCCCGAAACGCGCGAGGCGGTGCGTCATTGCGATAACCTCACCGATCTGTGCCGAGGGGCCGAGATGAGGCATGAAGTTGAAACGAACAGCGCGAAAACCCTGCGCCGCGTGGGCGGCGAGTACAGCTTCGTCCGCGTCCACGGGCAGCAGGGCGACGCCGACGACGCGGCCGGGACGTGCTGCGATCGCGTCAGCAACGACGCGGTTGTCAAAACCGTGCAAGCCCGCCTGCACCACTACCGCACGTTCGAAGCCGAGCAAGTCGTGCAGCGCAAAAAGTCTTTCCTTGGGCGCGTCAGCCGGTCGGTAGGTCGACTGGGGCGAGAAGGGGAACTGCGAGGCGGGGCCGAAGACGTGGCAATGCGTGTCCGTCGCGCCTGGGGGCAATCTTAGCGTTGGGCGGCTCGGCGCAGCATGATAAGTCGCAACGGGTTCATCCATCGGTCTGCTCCTCATCGGGGACGGGCCCGAGTTGCTCCGGCTCGCCCTCCGGCAGCGGAATCTCAAACACGTTTATGGTCATCGAAATCAGCGTGTAATAGCCCAGCAATCCAACGAGATCGACAACTCGGTCCGACCCGAGGATCTGCACCGCCCGACGGTAGGTCGCGTCGCCGACCTTGCGTTTAGTGTGCAACTCCCGGGAGAAATCATGGACAGCCGCCTCGTCGTCGCGAACGAAGTTGGGGTCTTCCCCTCTCCTGATTGCCTCAACGGTGTCCGGGGGCAGCCCAGCCTCCACCGCGATAGTCTTATGGGCAAACCACTCGTACTCCGAGGTCCAAGCGCGCGCCGTCACGAGGATCGCGAGTTCGGACAAGCGCGGTTCAAGCGCCGTGTTGTAGCGACAATAGCCACCGAGCGCCTGAGCATAGCCAGCAAAGTGAGGCCGGTGCAGCCAGAGCGCAAGCGGACCACGCACGCCGCCGCGCGGGCCTTGCGCGACGGCGTTGTAGACTTGACGCTGCTCCTCGTTGAGCGCGTCGAAATCAGGCGGTTTCAAACGCATTCTTATCTCCTATTTTGCAGCAGCCTCCACCGGAGATGGCCTTCGCGGCGCCTACAGCGCCATCCACATGTCGCCCTCGCTGCGCACTCGCCCCTCCTTCTCGAGTTTATGGAGATGGGAGCGCACGTTGCGCTCGGCTGCGGGACGCAAGCGCATCTCGCGCCGGGCGTAGAGCAACTCGACGAGCGCGGGCGGCTCGCGCGGCTCCGCGCGCAACATCGCGAGGATCTCCTCCTCGCGTGCGACGCGATGGCGCAACAACTCCGCAACATAGACCTGCGGCTTCGGAAGCGGCGGCCCATGTCCCGGTAGATAGAGAACGTCTTCGCGCGGCAGCAGGCGTTCGAGCGCGGCGCAGTAATCGGCCATGTTGCCCAGTGGTGGCGGCGGGACGACGCTGCTCGACCACGACATCACATGGTCGCCGCTGAACAGGAGGCCATCGTCGCGGCCGAAACAGAGATGATCGGTCGCGTGGCCGGGCGTGTGGACGGCGTGCAGACCAGCTACTGTGTCGCCGTCCTCAAGTAGAATGTCAGGGCGGAAATTTTCGGCGCCAAAGCGGTGGAAGCCAGCTGTCACCGCTCCCGTCGCCGCCTGCAGCGCAGTGGTAGCGCCCATGTGGTCGGGATGCCAATGGGTCAGGATGATAAGACTTATCCGCTCGCCCGTCGCGGCGATTAACGCAGCCACATGATCCGCGTCGTCCGGACCCGGATCGATTATGGCGAGGGCGTCAGGGCATTCAACGATGTAACTGTTCGTGCCGTGATAGGTCATAAGGCCGGGATTGCGCGCAACTACCCTCCGTACGCCCTGCGCGACAGGCGCGGGCTGGCCATATTCAGGCGCGGGTTCGCGAAGGTAGGCCATGTCGGTTCCTCAGATTTCCGCCGAGCGCTCGTCATCCACGAGCTGAAAGCGGGGTAGCACGAAACCACCGGGAATTTCGTGATGAACAAGCCGCACGCGCCGTCCGATCCAGCTGTTCTTGGGCCATTCGCCCTCTAGGTTGGACATCATCACGGGCCCTTCGTCGAGACGTACGGCGACGACGGCGTGCGGCGCGGGGTAGGCGGGTAGATACTGCCTGTGGAAGACCACCCAGCTCAGGATCGTTCCGCCCCCCAAAAGCTGCGTCCATGTCGCCTGCGGCGAAAGGCATTCCGGACAGCAGGGTCCCGGCGGATATCGGAATGCGCCGCAATCGTCGCATTTTTGAAGGGACGTGCGCTGGGCAAGGACGCTACGCCAGAACGGCCTGTCGAACAGGCCCATCACAGGAACCGGATAGGGCGCAGGATCCGGGAATTCGAAGCCGGCGTCAGCGCTGTCGTCGATCGCGCTCATGAAACTCACCTCCCGTAGAGGATCGAGGTGGCTTTTCCGGCCACGTCGGAGGAGTAGTGCGCGTAACGGGCCCCTACGATCTGCCGTTCGCCGCATTCGCCGCGCAATTGCCGCACGCATTCAATCTGGTGGTTCCAGCCCTGCATGTAGCTCTCGGAGAGATGCCCGCCGCCAGTGTTGACGGGGAGCGCCCCGCCCGGTCCGATCCCGCTCTCACGCAAGAACTGTCCGGCGTCGCCTGTGGCGCAGTAGCCGTAGCCCTCGAGCGCGAGCGGGACGTGCACCGAGAAGCTGTCGTAGATCTGGACCAGATCGACGTCTTCGGGACCTATCCCTGCTGCGTCGAAGAGGCGTGCGGCCGCCGCCCGCTGCGCGGGCAGGTAAAACTCGGTGAGGCGCGGCTCGAGACTGGTGGCGCCGCGATTGACGTCCTGGCGCGCGATCGCGTCGATATAGACCGGCGCACGCGCCATCGTCCGGGCGCGTCCGGCCTCGGCGACGATGAGTGCGACGCCGCCATCGTTGATCAGGCAGTAATCGAAGAGATGCAGCGGCTCGCAGACAAAGGGCGACGCGAGGTAGTCTTCGACAGTGATCGGCTTGCGCATGATCGCGTGAGGATTCAGCGCCGCCCAGCGCCGCTGCGCCACGGCGACCTCCCCGAGATCGGCCTCCGTGAAGCCCCGCGCCTCCTGGTAGGCTCGCAGCATCAGCGCATAGAGAGCGCCCTGAGAGGTCAGGCCCCAGGGCGCGTGGTAGACATAGGAGAGGTAGGCACCCCCGCCCATCGCCTGCGGTCCGCCATATTGTGTGCCCGCCGTACGCTGGTCGTTGCCGTAGACGAGGGCGACGACTTCCGCCAGGCCGGCGCGGATCGCGGCGCAGGCCTGGATTACGGCGTTCACGGCGTCAGCCTGCCCGCCCCAGCGCGGCTCGATCCCCAAAACCTCGCCCATCCGTTCGTAGGCCGTCGTCGGGCCGACGATCAGGCCGTCAATTTCGTCTCGGGAAAGGCCCGAATCCGCGAGCGCGGCACGCAGAGCGCCGGCTGCGTAGCCCACGCTGTCGGAGGGTTTTTCTCCGGCGCGCGCGCGCGCCCAGTCGCCCCGCCAGTCGGTGTGGCCTATCCCGATGATCGCCGCGTCGCGTCCCGCCATCTCAGCCACTCATCGCTTGGGGAAGGAACAGCGCGAGCTGAGGGAAGATGCAGAGCAGGATCAGCATCGCAATACACGCGATCACGTAGGGCAAGATCCCGGCGAAGATTTCCTCGAGCGTGACGAGATCGCCGGCGACGCCTTTCACCACGAAGCAGTTGATGCCCACCGGCGGCGTGATCGCGCCGAGTTCGGCGAGAACAACGACGAAGACGCCGAACCAGATCGGATCGAAGCCGAGCCCCATCATGAGCGGATGCGTCACTGGCAGCGTGACGGCGAGCAGGGCCGGCGCGTCCATGAGCATGCCGAGCAGGATGTAGAGCAACGCGACGAGAGCGACGATTACCCAGACGTTCACTTCGAGCGCCATGAGCGAATCGGAGACGAACTCGGAAAGACCGCTGAAGGCGAGGAATCGGGAGAAGAGCAGCGCACAGACGATGATCGCGAAAATCATTGCCGTCGTCTGCACCGTCTCGAGAAGGACCTTTGCGATCTCGACCCCGCGCAGGCCACGCTGACGGAAGATTGCCATGATGAAGGTCACGAAAGCGCCGACGGCGCCAGCCTCTGTCGGCGTGAAGACGCCGGCGTAAAGCCCACCGATGATCATTGCGATGATCAGAACCAGCGGGCCTGTCATGCGCAGCGCCCAAAAGCGCTCGCGCCACGTATAACGCTCCTCGACGAGAGGCGCGAGGGACGGCTTGAGGATCACCCGTGTCATGGTGCCGAGGCAGATGAGCAACGTGAACAGGATGCCTGGAATGAGCCCTCCGATGAGAAGTTGTCCAATGCTGGAATCGGTGAGAATGCCATAAACTACGATGAGCGCGCTCGGCGGAATTAGCACGGCGAGCGTGCCGGAGATTGCGATAGACGCCGAGGCGAGGCCCTTGTCGTAGCCGTGCTTGAGCATCTCGGGCAAGGCGAGCTTGGTGAAAAGCGTGGCGGTGCCGACGCTCGAGCCCGAAGCTGCCCCAAAGGCGGCTGCGCCCCCGGTTGTGGCAATTGCGAGGCCACCGGGTAGCCGACCGACCCATTTGGTTGCCGCGTCGAACAGATCCTCGCCGAGGCCTGCGCGCATGGCGAAGAAGCCCATCAGCAGGAACATCGGCACGACGCTGAAATGGAAGCTCGCGGTGATCGAGAAGAAGATCGAGCTCACGCCCGCCGTCGCGGCGACCGGGCCGGCCAGCGCGATCATACCGACCGCGCCGACGACGCCGAGTGCAACCATGATGTTGATCCCGCCGAGAATTGCGATGAAGAGCGCGGCGACGCCTAGGCCACCGATCGCAAGTTCGTCCATCTGGACGTCTCCTGTCTTATGCGTGAGCGCGACCGGCGCCGTCGATTCCAAAGATCGCGAGGCGCGCTGCGTCGAGCGTGAATTGGACTGCGAGGAGCCCTGCGCCGAAGGCCACCACAAATTTGGAGGGCCAGATCGGAAAACGGATTGAGCCCCAGGCGGTCTCCCCGACGTGCCAGGCACTCAGCGCGTAGCCCCAGGTGGCGTAGGTCACCCAGTAGAAGAAGGCAGCCGCGATGAACAGCATCGGTGTGCGGAGCCAGCGCCGGGGACCAACCGGCAGCCGGTCGACGAGGAGCGTCGCCCGGACATGCCCGTCCCGATATTGGGTGAAGGCCATCGGCAGCAGGATAACGAGCGGCATGAGGGCCTCGGTCAGCTCCATTGCGCCGGTGATGGGAGAGTTGAAGAGTTTGCGCGAAAACGCGTTCGCGCAGACGAGGAACATCAGCAGGAACAGGACGATTCCCGCAGCCAAGGCGACATGACTCATAATGCGCCCGTAGAAGGCGTGAAACGCGAAGAATGACGATCGCATCAGCTGGCCCTGGAATGGATGGAAGGGCGCGCGAGGAAGCGCGACCGCAGATGGACGGAGGGGAGCGACGCCGAGAGCGGGCGACGCCTTCCAGCGGAGCGGGAGCCGCCCGCAGGCGGCCCCCGTCATGCATCAGTTCGCTTCGAGGATCGCGACGATCCCGCTCGGGTCGAGCCCCGTCGCCGAGACCTTGGCGATCCAGTCCTCACGGACCTTGCGTACCTTCGGATCGGCGAGCATACGTGCCGTAAAGTCCTCATCCGCGAAGGGAATAACCTCGACTTTGCCGTCCTTTGCCCACGTTTCCCGCACAGCGTCGTCGCCGCGCTGCATCTCGACCGTATAGCGCACCAGGTACTCGCGGCCGATGCTCAGAATCTCGGTCTGGATCTCCTCCGGGAAGCTCTTGAACTTCTCCAGGTTCATCGTGATCAGATGCCCCCAAGAGGCGCCAAGCGGGATGTCGACGAAATATTTGGCAACTTCGTCATACTTCCAGCCGTGCGCCAGCGTGGCGCCGACCGGGCTGCAGTCGAGAATGTCGCGCGACAGGGCCTCGTAGGTATCCGCAGTCGTCATTGATACCGGAACGGCTTCCAACGCCTCGATCACGGCCGGCAGCGCGAAGCCGTAGGAGCGCACACGCAGACCCTTGAAATCCTCAATCGAACGGATGGGCTTGGTGCAGATCATGCCGTAGGACTCGAGCGGACGCATGCCCACCGCGATCAGGTTCTTGGAGGCAAGCTCTTCCGCAAATTGCGGGTAGGTCTCGTGCCAAAGCTGCATGTACATGCCGAGCTCAATCGAAGAATGCGGCTGTGGCCAGAAGAAGCTGATGGCGTTGTTCACAGGCAGCTCGTCGGGGAAATACGGCGTCACCACGTCGCCGATGTCGCCGGTGCCGCTGGCGATCGCGGTCGGTATCTCTCCCATACCGGCGATGCTGCTGCCCCAGTGGATGCGGATTCTGTATTCACCATTGGTGCGGCGCTCGAGTTCGTCGGCGAACCATTGCGTCGTGACGGCCTGTGGATCGCCCGCGCCCTTGGCCTTGTATGTAACCCAGTTCAAGGCCTCCGCCATTGCGGGACCTGATAGAACACCTGCAGCTGCGAGAGCACACGCCGCAACGGCGCGCGAAAAATGTTTCATATTGTCCTCCCCTTTACTTTCCGTTTTTGAGCCTTCTCATTCGTCAGGCTATCAATGTCAGTAGATCAGCCCTCAACCAAAAAGAAAAAGACATAATTGACATACGCGTCATGCTCCCTTGGCATGGCTGCTTCTCACCCGGCGAACGCGGTCTCCGGCAGGCCCGTAGCGCCCGGGGCGCAGGCGAAGAGCGCGCCTGCGAGGGGTTCGGTGGTTCGTTCCGCTGCGCTCAACCCAAGGTTCATGGTGGTGATGAAGAGCGTCCTCAGGCCGTCGCCGCCAAATATCACGCTCGTCGGCTTGGAGACGGGAACCGCGATAACACGCTCCAGCCGACCCTGGGGATCGTACCTCGACACCCGACCGGCGGTGACTTCCGCGATCCAGACAAAACCCTCTGAATCCACCGTGAGCCCGTCCGGCCGGCCCGGGCGGTCAGCGTAGTCAAGAAAGACGCCGCGCGGGCCGATCTCGCCCGTCCCAACGTCGAAATCATAACGCCAGACACAGCCGGGTCGCGAATCGGCAAAGTACATCGTCCGGTCGTCGGGGCTCCAGGCGATTCCATTCGACATGGTGACGCCGGAATCCATCTTGCGGACAGTGAGATCGGGATCGACGCGGAAGAGCCCGCCGCCGCCGGGATCGACCTTCGGATGGAAGCCGCCGACCCAGAAGCGCCCGCGCCGGTCGACGGCGCCGTCATTAAAGCGTTGCGTCGCGAAATCGACCACGCCCTCGCATGAAATTTCCCGCTCGACGGCACCCGTCGCGTCGGTGAGGACGAGACCGTTGCGGAACGCGAAGATCATGCCACCGCCCTCGCGCCAGCCAAAGCTTGCCGGGACCTTCTCGAGCTGCGTGACGACCGTTTCGCCGTCGGGCAGGACCCGCCGCAGAAGACGTCGGGGCGGCACGTCGAACCAGTAAAGCGCAGCCTCACCGGGCGCCCACATCGGGCTCTCGCCCAGCTCGCAGATGTCCTCACCGATGCGGACAACATCCGGCGGCGTGGTTTTAGCGATGTCGGAATTCGTCATGGCTTTACGTCCTTCAGTACGCGGCGGCCTCCGGATGGGGTGCAGCACGGCGGTAGATGATCAGGCCCGCCGCCAGCCACACGGCGAGCGCGACGAACAGGATCCGGAAAACGAGGATGGGCTCCCCGGGAAAAACGGCGAATAGCACGCCGACGAGCGCGCCGGTCCAAAGTTGTGCGACCGTGGCGCCGGCCAGAACAAGGGTGTTCATCACGGTGACGCCCCGGCCGATCTCGTGAGGCCGGTAGAACTCGCGCCCATGAGTAATGATATTGCCCGCATAGCCGCCTGCCGTCCCAAGCAACCCGAAGAGGATCGTGATCGCAAGCACGCTAGGACGGTCCAGTGCCGCGAGAATCACGAGGCAGACGAGGGCGGCGCCGACGCCGACGATTGCCGCAGCCTTGGCCGAGCCCACGCGCTTGTGCAGGAGGCCCATGATGTAGATGCCGATGGCGAAGCCGCAGGCCATCGCCATCAGACCGTTACCGCGCGCGACGAGGCTCAGGCCCAGCGCGTCGAGATAGACGCCGCCCCATAGCCCCATGATGGAGAAGATCGTCGAATAGCCGACGAAGGCCATCGCGAATATCGGCCAGAGACGGCGGTCGGCGAGGATCGAAGCGGCGCCCATGAGCGAACGCATCACTGTCTCGCCGTTGCGCGGCGGCCGGGCGGCGATACCTCGTGCCGCGAAGAAATAGACGACAGTGAGGAGGGCGGTGAGACCGCCGAGCGCCAGGAACGCCCCGCGCCAGCCGATGGCGGCTGAGACAATCGCGAAGGGCGTCGTCGCGAGGATGTTGCCGATCTGTCCGACCGAGAGAACGAGGCCGACATAGACCGGGAACCGGTCTGGCGGCGCAACCTGAGCGCAGACGACAAGGCTCGCCATGATGAGCGTGCCACAGCCCACCCCGCTGAGCACCCGCCCGAGCATCATCATGGGGCCGGTCGTGGCGAGCGCGAAGGCGATCGCTCCGAGCGCGCCGACGAGGAGCAGGAGCGGGATCGTCGCCGTGAGGCCGAAGCGGTCGAAGGCGACCCCGGACGGAATCTGACTGAGCGTTGCCGCGACGAAATAGGAACTGACGACGAGTGCCATGTAGGCGGGCGCGAGGGAGAATTCGAGCATGATCTCGGGCGTCACCACTGCGGTCGAGGCGCGGTGGAGATGCGCGATCATGTTGACGCCGACGGCGACCGCGACGAGCGCCGTTGCGGCGCGCGCCGTGCGGCCGACGCCCAGTCCATCGTCGGGCATGAGCAGGGCCTAGTGCGGGAGGGAGGGTTTGAGCAGGATGCGTCCCGTGGTCCGCCCCGATTCGACGAGGGCGTGAGCCTCCGCCGCGCGCTCGAGCGGCCAGCGCTCCTGGATGAACGGCTTGACGAGTCCGGCGGCAACTAGCTTCAAGGCGTCTCGCAGCTGCTCGCGCGAGGTGCTCTTGGCGCTCTTGATCTGCACGTTCTTGAAAAAGAGCTGCGCCGGGTTGAGTTTGACGAAATCGCCCGTCAACTGGCCGACGAAGATCCAGCGAGCGCCCATGCCGAGGCTGCGCCGCGTCGGCTCGAACAACACGGATCCGACATTGTCGATCACCACGGTGACACCCTCGCCGTTGGTCAGGCGCATCAACTCTTTGGAGAAATCCTCGCCGCGCTCGATCAGGATGACGTGATGCGCCCCGGCCTCGGCGATCAGCGCGGCCTTTTCCGGCGACGTCGTGACCGCGTAGACGATGGCGCCCGAGAGGCGCGCGAGCTGCACGCCGTGAATGCCGAGCCCGCCGCCCGCGCCCGAGACCAGCACGCGCTCGCCGGGCCGGAGTTGCGCCACGTCGCGGATCGCATTCAGCTCCGTGCCGATGGCGCAGGAAACGATCGCCGCCTCGTCGAAGGCGATTCCTTCGGGGATGATCGTGACGTTGTCCTCGCCCACGCAGACGAATTCGGAATAGCCGCCGTTCAGCCCGGCGTCGCCAAGGAACTCGCGCTCGTCGCAGGAGGTCTCCTGCCCCGTGCGGCAACAGCCGCAGCGGCCGCAGATGTGCCGGCGCTGTGCGGTGCAGACCTTGTCGCCGGGCTTAAAGTCCTGCACGGCCGGCCCGACGTCGACAACTGTGCCCGAAACCTCGTGCCCCGGAATGAAGGGGATCTCGACGCCGCGCTTCATCGTGCCGTTGCGCGTTACGACGTCATGAAAGCAGACGCCGCAGGCTTCGACCTTGATGAGGACCTCATTACGGCGCATGGGGGGGACGGGAACGTCCTCCACATGCATATGCTCGACTCCCCCCGCTTCTCGAACCACGATCGCGCGCATGATGCTCTCCCCTTGTTGTCTTTTCTGTCGCGACCGTCGTTACTGGTCTACGATCCGGAATTTCAGCAGCGTGACCTCGGGCGTCACGTCCTCGAAGAAGGGCTCGACCCTGCGTCCTATCGCGATCTCCTCGCGTGGCGAGCCGACGATGTTGGAATAGATCCGCGAACCGTCGTTGAGCCGCACAGCGACGACGTTGTATGGAATTTCGTCACGGAAGCCCTCAAAGTAGACTTGGTGGAACGCTCCCACGGCCCAGATCTCGCCCTTTCCCGAGACCTCGACCCATTTGGTCTCCTCGCTCGCGCAATGCGGACAAAAACGGAAAGCGTAGACGCGTTTCTCGCCGCAATCGGCGCAGGTCTGGAACAGCACCCGGCGCTGCTTCAGCCCTTCCCAATAGGGTCGGTTCGCGTCCGTGATCGTCGGCAGGGGCTTCTTGTAATCGCTCATGCGGCTTCCCTCCCATAGACGATCGAGGTGATGATCGGCGAGGCGCAGATGTACTGGATGACCGAGGCGTCTTCGATCTGGCGCGCACCGCATTCGCCGCGCAGCTGCTGTACGGCCTCGATGTTGAGCGCCCACCCCTGCATGTAGCTCTCGGACAGATGCCCCCCGGAGGTGTTGCAGGGCAGCGAGCCGCCGAGCCGCAGATGGCCGTCCGCGACGAAGGATCCGCTCTCGCCAACAGGGCAGAACCCGAAGCCTTCGAGACTAGCGAGCACCGTCGGCGAGAAATTGTCGTAGATCATGACGCCCGAGAGATCGGCGCGTGTTACTCCGGCCATTGCGTTGACGTCCTCTGCCACAGTCTCCATCGGCGCGCGCCAGAAATCATCGGGCGGCATGTCGGAGCCGGGCAGGCGCGAATCCTGGGAGAAGCCTCGAATATAGACGGGCGGCTTGGCGAGATCCTTCGCCCGTTCCGCCGAGACGAGAATGAGCGCCACGCCGCCGTCGTTGATCAGGCAATAATCGAAGACGTGCAGCGGCTCGCAGATGAAGCGAGAGGCGTGATAATCGTGGAGCGTGATACGATCCCGCATCACGGCGCCCGGATTGAGCGCCGCGTGGTCGCGGAAGGTCTTCGCCACATGGCCGAGCTGGTCGCTCGTCGTGCCGTAGAGATGCTGGTGGCGCGAGAACATCATCGCGTGCGCGGCGCCGGGCGAGGTCATCCCGTAGGGAAACCACATGCCGCCGCCAGCCCCGCCATAGCGGTCTCCCGCGCCGCCGTATTTCGCGCCGGCGCTGCGACCATTGTTGCCGTAGACAAGGGCGATGACGTCACACATGCCGGTCGCGATCGCCATGGCGCCTAGCTCGATGGTCGCGCCCGACATCCGCCCTTGCCCAGGCGTTACGTTGACGAACCGCGGCGAAATCTGCGTCATCTCGCAGAACACCTGGTAGTCGGGGATGCGGCTGACGATCAGGCCGTCGACGTCCTTGCGTGTTAGACCGCAATCGCGCAGAGCCTCGTCCAGCGCCCAGATGCCGAGATCTTCTGCGCTGTAGCCCGACAGCTTGCCGTATGTTGTGCGGCCGACGCCGGCGACGGCGACCTTTCCGCGAAGCGATGAGTCCGGCATGGTCTTCCTCCTCACACGGTTCGGCAAGCCGGCGACGGGGCGGCTTGAGACTCCCGGTCCCAGGCACCGGGTCCGAGCCCCTGCGACACGAGCTTGTATTTTTCGACTTTGCTGGTCGGATTACGCGGCAGCGCGTCCATGAACTCGATGTAGCGCGGCAGCATGAACTTCGGCATTCGAGCCTCGAGCCACGCGCACAGCGTCTGGACGTCCAACTTCGCGCCTACCTTGCGCACGATGACGACACGGATGTCATCCTCTCCGCCGGGCGCGGGATGGGGCAGTGCGACGCTCTCGGCCACCCCCGGATGCTCGTTGACGAAATTTTCGACGTCCCACGAGGACACGTTCTCGCCGCGACGGCGGATGCGCTCCTTCTTGCGGTCGACAAAGAAGAAATAGCCGTCGGCGTCCCGGCGCGCGATGTCGCCAGTATGGAACCAAAGGTTCCGCCAAGCCTCGACCGTGTCGACCGGCTTGTCCAGATAACCTTGCATGGTCATAAAGGGCTTCTTCGGACGCAACACAATCTCGCCGTTGGCTCCGAGCGGCACCGGATTATCGAACTCGTCAACGAGCTGCGCCTCGAAATCCTCGTGCACTCGACCCGACGATCCTTCGCGGCGGTCGGGATAGTCGGTGAAGATGCATAGGCCCGTCTCGGTCATGCCGTAGGCCTCCACGAGGCGCACGTTAAAGCGCTCTTCGAATTCCGCATCGTGATGGGCGTTGTACATGCAGCGCATCCGGTGGCGGCGGTCCCATTCGCCGGGCGGCTGCGCCTTGAGCACAGGCGGGATCGAAAAGATCGTGTGGCCCACCGTCGCGTTCGCCTCCGTCGCCTGACGCCAGAACTGCGATCCGCTGAAGCGCTCGGCGATCACGATCTCCGCCCCGACCATCAACGCCGGCAGGACACCGAGACGGCTCGCGAGCCCGTGGAAAAGCGGGAGCGGCGTGAAGAGGACATCCTCGCGCGTCAGCGCCACGGCCCGTAGAAAGACGCAGGCCGACGAAAAGAACTGGGAATTGGAGATCAGGACGCCCTTCGAGGGGCCGGTGGTGCCCGACGTATACATAACCGAATGGATGTCACGGTAGCTGGCCGGAAGCTCCGGATCATCCTCGCCATCCCCCCCACCCTCGCTAACGAGCGCATCGAAATCGATCAGCGTCACCCCATGAGGCGCGTCGAGCCCCTGGGCGCCGCCGACCACCGCGACCCATTCGAGCCTGCCCGCGACAACGGGATCGAGTGTGGCCAAAGAGTCGACGAGGTCGCGATGCACCACGAGGCCGCGCGATCCCGTTTGGCGCAGAGGGGCGTCGAGAAGAAATCCGCGATACTGGGGGTTGATCGGCACGATTGCGCAGTTGCGCAGGACCGCGCCGTACCAGGTCAGAACGAATTCGGCGCAGTTGGGCAACATCATCGCGAGGTAGTCGTTGCTCCCGATTCCCCGCTCGGCGAGACCCCGCGCGATCGCGCGCGCCATGCGCTCCGTCTCGCGAAACGAAAAGGTACGGGCGCCGACGCGCATGTAGACGCGCTCGCCCTCGACCTCGGCCCGCTGGCGCAAGATCCAGCCGAGCGTTCTTTCGGGTTGAGGCAGGCGGCGGATGTCAATCGCTTCGATGTTGGAATTCATGGGTAGTCCTTGCAAGAAATGCGGTCGACATTCAGGCGATGGCCAGGGGATTGAGAGGACTGCCGACCGCGCGAACGATGCGCAGCGGGGCGGCGACGAAGAGGAATTCGTGGATTCCCGCCTCGGCGAGCTCGTCGAGTTGGAACAGCTCCATGAGGTACATGCCGCAGTCGCGTATCAGGAAGCGATGCACGGGCGCCGGCGTCCCGGTCTGCGTGGGCAGCACCTCGACGGCAAAATTGTCCGAGCCAATCGCGGCGACGTCGCAATTGGCGAGCCAGCTGGCTGCCTCCATCCCGATGCCGGGCTCAGCCGCAAAGAATGCCTCCGCGCCCTCCCGCTCGAAGACCTTGAGCCAACCCGTGCGCAGTAGCAGAATCGTTCCCGACTCGATCGGCGTGCCTTGCGCGGCCGCGCAGGCTTCGAGATCGGCGGCGCTCAGGACTTCGCCCGCAGCCAGATGCTCGACGCCCTTGAAGGCGCACAGATCGAGCATGACGCCCCGCCCGACGAGCGAGGAGACCTTCTCGATGCCGAGTCGCGAGGCCCCGTTCGAGCGGATGCTCGAGATTGGATATCCGTTGTAGAGCAAGTCCTCGTCGCCGACATGGGCGAGCGCGTCCATGTGGGTCGCGCCGTGGGTCGGCAGCATGATCACGTCGTCGACGGACTGGAAGCCGCCCTTGCGCGTAAGGCCGGACGCGTAGTCCGAACCCGTGCGGCGCATGAAATGTTGCGGCATGGGACGGCCGGGAAGCACAGGGATGCTCTTCTCCTGAATCGGGAGTGAAAGGCTGAATACCCGTCCCGTTCGCACGAGTTGCGCTGCGAGGGCGACTCGCTCGGGCGTAAGGAGGTTGGCGGTTCCGAGTTCGTCGGCCTCGCCCCAGCGACGCCAATTGCGCTCGCGCGGCGGGTTAGATGCGATGTCAGTCATCGGCGCGCCCCCAGCCGTTTGCAAGAATCTCCTGCGTATGCTCGCCCGGCTTCGGCCCGCGTCGTACGCCGACGTCGCTGTTCGCGAAACGCCAGGGTGGTCCGGACAAGGTCATCACCCCGAAATGCTCCGTATCGACGTCCACCAGCATGCCGTTGTCGCGGTAATGCGCGTGGTGCCGGAAATCGTCGAAGCAGGTCGGTTTGGCGCAGGGGACGCCCTCGCGCGCCATATTGAGGAGCCAGTGCCCGATGGATCGCGTCGCAAAGACAGGCGCGACGAGCTCGATGAGCGCGACCCGGTTCGCCACGCGCGCGGCATTGTCGATGAAGCGCGGATCGTCGGCGAGTTCGAAAAGCCCGAGCGCCTTGTAGAAGCCCCGCCACTGCGCCTGGGAAGTCGCCGATACGGCGACCGGCCCATCGAGCGCGGAGAACATTTGGTCGGGGACGAGATAGGTCGTCGCCGAGCCCATCGGACGCGGCTCGCCGCCTGCGAGATGCTCGGCGAGGCGTACGCGCTGGAGCGCCATCGCCGCCTCGACCATCGAGACGAGCACGAGCCGGCCCCGGCCCGTCGTCTCGCGCTCGAGCAGAGCCGCAAGGACGCCCTGCACGATGCAGAGCGAGGTATTGCAGTCGAAATGGCCGTACCAGCGCACGCGCTGGCGCGGCGCACCTTCCTCGCCGTTGACCGAAGTAGAGCCCGAAAAGGCCTGGACGTGGGGATCGGTTGCGCCGACCCCGACCAGCGGCCCGGTGCGTCCGTAGCCGCAGGCGGACGCGTAGACGAGGCGCGGGTTGCGTTCGGATAGTTCCGCGTAGCCAAGACCGATGCGGTCGGCTACGCCGGGACGGAAATTCTCGAGGAAAATGTCTGCGCCGGCGATCAGCGCCTGCACGCTATCGCGCTGGTCGTCCCGCTTCATGTCGAGGATGACGCCGCGCTTGTTGACGTTCATTGCGACGTAGGTCGTCGGAAATCCGTTCGTCCGGGGCATGACGCCCCGGATGAAGTCGCCTTGCGGGGATTCAACCTTGACGACGTCAGCGCCGAGCTGGCCGAGGAGCGCCCCTGCCCACGGCCCCACCGCGCCCATGCTCGCGTCGATGACGCGCAGTCCTGCCAGCGGACCCTTCATGACGCAGTACTCCCGAGAATGATTGCCTGGTTAGCCGCGAGCGCGGGAGCATGCGCGGGCGCCGGATCGGAGGCCTGCCTGTCGGCGAACTGGAAGGGCGTAGCGATCTGCCGACGTGCGCCGTCGGGCGCGTCGGCCACTTCGACGAAGGGCGCGAGATGGTCGAGCTGGGGATGGGCGATCAGCTCGGCGTAGGAATTGAGCTTCATTGAAATGCCGCCAATCCCGTTGATCAGCGCACTCGCCTCCTCGCAGGTCATGCGCGCGAAGATCGGGCGATAGACGCCGCCATGGGTGTCCTTGCGGTCGCCGATATAGATCGTCGAGCGCCAGTCCTCGTATTCGGGATCGTCAATCAGGCGTTCGAGCCCTGTCGCCTTGCAGAAGGCGACCCACTGGTCGCGCTGGCCGTGGCGGAAATCGAAGGTCACCTGACCATCGCGGGTTTCCCAGCCGATATCGGCCGCCCAATGCGGGCCGTTCAGGTGGAAGCCCTCCCAGACGTCCGGGTTTGACTGAGCTGCCAGCAGGATCTGCTTCATCGCGAGCAGCTGGCCGAGAAGCGAAATTTCGGCGTGGTCGCCGCGTCCCGTGCGACGCTTCTGGAGGATCATCGCGAGGACAGCCTGTACGGCGTGCATCCCTGCGCCGACCGAGGCGATCTCGTAACCGACGCGCGCCGGCGCCCCGGGCTTGCCGATGTAGCGTGTGAAGCCGGCGAGCGCCTGCACGGTCAATTCGGAGCCAGGACGATCCGCCCAAGGGCCGGCTGTTCCCAGATCGGACAGTTCGCAGACGACAAGGTCTTCACGCCCGGCTACGAGCTCTTTCCAGTCAATCCCGAGCGCGGCGCTCGCGGCGGGTTCCTGGTGGACGACGACGACGTCAGCCCCATTGACAAGTCGCCTCAGCGCAGCTCGATCGTTTTCGCTCGCAAAATCGAGGACGACGCTCCGCTTGCCGCGGTTAAGATGCGCGAAGATCGCAGATTGCCCGTCCTCGAGGAGCGGCCCCCAGCCGCGAGCGCGGTCTCCTTCAGGTGGCTCGATCTTTATCACGTCAGCACCGAGATCGGCGAGTTGCAGGCCGCAGACGGGACCCGAGATTCCCTCGCAAATTTCGAGAGCGCGCACCCCCGCAAGAGCCCCTCTGAAGCTGGACATCGTCCCTCCATGATACCGGTTCAGGGCTGCGACCCGTCCGGCCAAGTTGGATCGTCCGCTCCCAGCCGTGGGCCGCGTCGCGATCTGGATCAAGAATGCTACCCTATTGCTTGACCAAACTGCCGTCTAAGACATAATGGGTATACGCGATATTCCGTTGAGGCATAAACGTGAGATGAATTTGCTATGGACCTGAGGGAGATGCGCTACTTCGTGCAGGTAGCCGAGCTGCGTAGTTTCTCGCGGGCTGCGTTGCACATTCGAATCGCTCAGCCGGCTCTGAGTCGGCAGGTCCGCAAGCTGGAAGAGGAACTGGGCGTCGAACTGTTCATCCGATCGAGCCGCGGCCTGCGGCTGACTACGGCCGGTGAACAATTGCTTCGCAAGGCGTACGTCGTGCTCGACCAGATGGAGGAGATTAGTAGTTCGCTACGGGCTGGAGGCGAGCGCATTTCTGGTACCGTATCCATCGGTGTGCCACCTGCGGCCGGTGAAATGCTGGTACCGCCCGTTCTAATTAGCTGCGACGATGCTTATCCGGACTTGCGCGTAGACATTGTCGAGGGATTCAGTGGCTTCCTTTACGAGCGCATCCTGGGCCACGAGCTCTCGCTTGCGGTGCTGCACAATCCGGTGCCACACAGAGATCTCGATATCATTCCGCTGATATCGGAGAACATGTATCTCGTTGGTCCAGCGGAGCCAACACGACTGCTCGCCCCTGCTTCTGAGGTGCGTAGCCTGCGCGGAGTGCCGCTCATTCTTCCTAATCGGCCACACAGCTTGCGCGTACTCGTCGAGACCACGATGGTCGAGAACAACATGCCGACCAACCTGATCCGGCATGTTGACGGCCTCGTCATCATCCGATCGATGCTTCGCGCTGGACTGGGTTATTCGGTGCTTACCTATGGCTCGGTGCACCGTGACGTGCGGGCGGGCGTCCTCTCTGCGCGTCTGCTCGACGACCCGCCGATAAGCTGGAAACTTTGTCTTGTGCAACGCAAAGACGCTCGCCACCGGGAAGCGGTTGGGGCAGTGATTGATATTCTGCTCGCTGAGGTCCAGAAACTCGTTAAGAACGGCGTCTGGCGCGGGCTTCCGCAGCTGCCCTCCGACGTCGCGACGGCGCCTTGAGACACCATCATTGCCCAAGCTGCGCGTGCATCCCTGCGATCATCTCGCGCATGTCAGCGAGGCCATTCAGACGCGAACCGCCGGCAAGATGCGGCGTGGCGAGGAAGTTTGGACGGGAAAGAAGCGTTTCGTCTTCCTTCGCCGGCTCGTCGTAGAGTACATCGAAGCCCGCACCGGCGAGCCGACCCGACGCGAGCGCCGACAGGAGCGCGTCCCGGTCGACGATCTCGGCGCGCGCCGTGTTGATGAGGATGGCACCCTCCGGCATGTGCGCCAAAGCGCGCGCATCGACGAAGCCGCGGGTCGCCGAGTTGAAGGGGAGCTGCACGCTTACCGCCTCGCAGGCCATTACCTCCTCGAAAGAGCCGTAGCGCACGCCGAAAGCCGCTTCGGTCGCTGCGTCCTGCCGGTTGCGCTGGTGATAGACGACGTCCATTTCGAAGCCCCGCGCGATCAGCGCGGTCTCGCGGCCGATCTCGCCGAAGCCGATGAGTCCCAGACGCGCGCCGTTGAGGCGGCGCAACCCCGAAATCCGGCCCCAGTTGGCGTTGGGTGTATGACGTCGGTCGAAGGGCGTGAGCGGACGCCCGATCGCTGCGAAGCGCTCCGGCGTGACGAGCCCGCCGATGAGCGGCAGGCGCTTGGCGAGGGCGAGCAGCAGCATGAAACCGTGCTCGGCGACGGCGATGTTGGTGCGCCGGCGTTGGATCGCGACGTGGACGTCCCTTTTCGCGCATGCGTCGAGGTCGATATTGGAGACGACAGCGCCGAATTTCTGGACGAGCCGCAGGCGCGGTCCGGCCGCGAGTTCGACCTCGCCGAAGGGCAGCGCCTCGACGATTGCCGCGTCCGCATCGGACAGCGCCGCGCGAAGACCCGCCTCGTCGGAAACGAGCGTCACGCGGCAGGGATGCAGCCCCGGAACCTCGGCTCTCAATGCCTCCCGCCAGATCTCGAAGTCGGGCAGGTCGTGGCGCATGTAGTCGGCGAAGGCCGCGCGCCTCTCCGGCGGGCACTCAGGGTCGAGCAGGACGGAGAAGGGACGAAGTGCGACGTCGTCCTCCATCACAATATGGGTTCCGGACACGTGTTCAGCCTTTAACGAGGGCGCGCAGCCCGCGGACGGAAGAATCGGGGGCGGTGAGGTAGGCCATTACGGCGTCGGCCCGCGCTTCGTCGAACATCTCCTCCGAGCAGGCGATGAACTTGTGACGCATGTCCTCGTCGGTCGCCGGATTGTCGGGCATGCCGCGATGATCGGCGACAACGGCGCTGACGGTCTCGCCGGAGTGCGTCGTGATCCGTACCGTGACGGGCTGGTCGAAGGGACGTTTGCGGACGTCTGGTACGTCCTCGCCCAAATGCGGCGGCACGACCACGCGCGTCACGTCGATCAGACGCTGGATTTCGGGCCTCGCGACCGCCTCGTCGGTGAAGGACGACATGCGTGGCCCGTCGTCGAGGAGCGCGGCGGCCACACAATATTCAAGCGAGGTCTTGCCCTGAAGGCCCGTCTTCGGACGTGGATGGATCAACGTGCGCGGATACATGAAGCTCACCTCGCAGAGGATTTCCGCGACATCCTCCGCCCGAACCCCGTGGCCGCGCCGCAACTCCATCACGCAGTCAACGCCGGGCAGGGTCGGGCGTCCGCAGGGGTAGATCTTGAAGATTGGTCCTGGCGCGACGATCTGGAACGGCGCGCAGATCGTCTCGACCGATGCGCGGGCGGCTTGCGCGTCCCACTCTCGCGACAAAGCCGAACCGATCGAGAGCGGCCCATCGAGGATGTCCGGATTGGCGGTAAAACCGGCTTGCGAGAGACGCGCGGCGCGCACGCCCGCGCTGGCGGCGAGGCCGCTGTGGTAGGACATCGTCATCGTGCCGAAATTTGCGCGCACGCCGCCGAGCATCGAACCGGCGATCCCCAGCGCCCGGCGCGCCTGTTCCTGATCCAGGCCCAGCAGATAGGCCGCCGTAACCGTCGCGCCGAGCGTGCCCTGCGTCGCCGTCGCGTGCCAGCCGATTTCATATTGCGATGGGTTGAACCAGAGGCCGAGCCAGCTCTCCACCTCGTAGCCGAGAACGAAGGCGCGCAGCGCCTTGTCGAGTGAGAGGTCGAGCTCCTCGCCGAGCGCGAGCGCTACGGGCAGGATGGGCGCCGTAGGATGGCCGCGCATCGAGGCGTGATTGTCGTCGAAGAGGAGTACGCTGATCGCCATGCCGTTGATCAGGCAGGCGCTGTCGACGCCAACCGAATCGGGCGAGCCAATGAGCCCCGCCAGAGACGGCTCGCCGGACGACGACGCCACCTTCCGCAGAATGTCGAGCCCCTCCTGGCCGCGCGCAGCGTGCGCGACGGCGAGACCGTCGAGCAGGCACTTGCGGGCGTTGGCAAGCTCCGCCTCCCCGATAAGTCCCGGCCCGTCGTCGAGGCAACGCGACACCAGAACCTGTGTGATCGTGTGCGTCATGGCGCTCTCCCCTTGTTTGTCGCTCGTTCTTGTTTCAGGCGTTGAGCCGCAGCGCCGCCTTGCCGATGTCAGGTTCTTCGAGGACGCTCCAGCCCCAGGCGCCGATCTCGTCGACCTTTGCCGGGGACCAGACGAGGTTCGCCTGTCCCTTGAACTTCTCGTCGAGTTCGGCATCGGTCATGGGCCGCCCCTCGCTGCCCAGGCAATGCACGACTGTGTTCTCGAGGACCCGCCCATCGGCAAGCCGCACCGAGACCCGCGCCGCCTCGCGGCCCATCGCGGGATCGACAGTGAAGGCCACCATCCCGCGCAAACGCACGATCGCGGGATCGGAGACGGCCGCTTCGGAGCCCTCGGCGAGCCCGGCCGCGTCGCGCGTCAGCGTCGCGGCGGCCCAGTGCTGGAAACTCACGAGCGCCTGGCGCCGATCGCGCGGCGTCGGCCGGCTCGTGAGCGCGGCAGCGACGTCGCTCACTGTGAGATCAATCGCCACGATGTCCGTAGGGTCGAACTCAGTGCCACGACGGATGGCGAGGCAGGCATCGATGATCGGATGGATGACGAAGCCGCAAGGGTAGGGCTTGTAGGCGAGCTTCTCGATTTCGTAGGCCGCCCCTAGATTTTCGACCGCCGCCGCGTAATTCGGGTTCTCTCCGAAGGAAACGCCAAAGCCCTTGGGGCCTTCCAGCATGGTCGGCGCGGTGGTAAAGCCGCGCTCCGCCAGAAGCGCTGCGACTAGGCCGCCGCGTGCTGCGTCGGCGGGGGTGAAATGGCTGGACATGGTGGCGTGTGCTTCGCGCAGGCCGCCCGACTGGTTGGCAGCGATACCGATGGCCGCGAGCATGCGGTTCTCGTCGAGCCCGTGCAGCTTCGCCACCGCGATCGCCGCGCCGATCCCGCCGACGAGCCCGACCATGGACAGCCCGATGGCACAGCGCGCCGGCGCTGCTGTAACGATGCGCCCGATCCGGCATTGCAGCTCGATCCCGAGGATCAGGGCGTGGATGAAGTCACGCCCCGAGACCGGGTGGCGCGAGGCCGCCGCGAGCAATGCGGCGGCGACCGAAGAGGTCGGATGCGCAACAGTCTCGAAATGCGTGTCGTTGTAGGAATGCACACTCGTCGAGAGCCCGTTGGCAAAGGCAGCTGCAAAAATGTCGACTCGCTCGCCGCGTCCGACGACGATCGCCTCACCGGGAGCCGAGAATTCCGAGACGAATGCGACACCGATGCCCGTCGATTCCTCCGTGGCTCCACCCGCAGCGCAGCCGATCCAGTTGACGAAAGCGCGCACGCCCTCGTGACGCACGGCGTCGGGCAGATCCTCAAACCGCGAGGCGCACGCGAACCGCGCCAGTTCCGCGCCGACCGGGATCATGCGGCCCTCCCTGATTGCGCGGCATCTTCGGCGGTACGCGGAAGAAGGATCACGTGCTCCGGCATGATTTGCGCCCAGAGCCTGGTCTGCGGCCGGTAGAGCTTGGGCGGGCTGAGCTGCGCCCGGATCTCGACGCCCGAGGCGTCGAGCACGAGATCGGTGGTGTTTCCGAGGAAATAGCTCTCCGTCACCGTGCATTCGAAGACGTTCGGCCCCTCGATCGGCGTCTCGGAGACGACCACCTGCTCGGGCCGGAAGATCGCCTCGACGTCGCGGCCGACCGAAGCCGGGGGCGCGGCGCAGCGCAGAACGACCCTGTCCGACAGGCGCGCCTCGCCGCCGGAGAAGGAGCCGGGATACATGTTGGCGAGCCCGATGAATTCGGCGACGAAGCGGGTGGCGGGGCGATGGTAGAGATCGGTCGGCGACCCCGACTGCTCGATATGTCCGTCTCGCATCAGAACCACGCGGTCGGCGATGACCATCGCCTCCTGCTGGTCGTGAGTGACGTAGAGCGAGGTGATGCCGAGCCGCTGCTGGATGCGGCGCAGTTCGAAGCGCATCTTCTCGCGCAGCTTTGCGTCGAGGTTCGAGAGGGGCTCGTCGAAGAGCAGGATGCGCGGCTCGAGGGCCATGGCGCGCGCCAGCGCGACGCGCTGCTGCTGTCCGCCCGAGAGCTGGCTCACGTGCCGTGCCGAGTAGACCCCCAGTCCGACGAGCTCCAGCGCGGCGCCCACGCGGCGATCGATCACGTCGGTGGGCAACTTCTGGAGCTTGAGGCCGAAGGCGACGTTCTGGGTCACGGTCATGTGCGGCCAGATGGCGTAGCTCTGGAACACCATGCCGATCTGGCGCTGCTCCGGCGGGATCGAGCGCCCCGCCTCGGAGACGACGTGATCGCCGATTGCGATGGAGCCGTCGGAGATGTCTTCGAGGCCGGCGACGCAGCGCAGCGTCGTCGTCTTGCCGCACCCCGAGGGGCCGAGCAGCACGACGAGTTCGCCTTCGGCGACTTCAAGATCGATCCCCGCGACCGCGAGTGTGGAGCCGTAGTATTTCTTAAGCCGGCGAATCGATAGACTGGTCATCGATGAACCTCGACGATTGAACGTGTGAAAGGGAGGCGCGGGGCCTGGCGCAACGGCCGGCCCCGCGTTTGCGCTAGTGGCGGGACGCCGCCCGCTCAATCTTAATGCCGAAGGCCCAGCGCGTGACGATCACCAGCGTCAGCATGATGAGCGACTGCATCACGCCGACGGCCGCAGCGAACTGGAAGTTCCCGGCCTCCATGTAGCTCCAGGTCAGCACCGAGAGCACAGGTCCGCGCTGCGTGTATAGCAGGATCGAGGCCGACAGCTCCTTGATGCTCATCAGCATCACGAAGAAGAACAGCCCGACGAGGGCCGGCTTCACCAGCGGCATGGTGATCTTGGTCAGGACGGTGACGCGGTTGGCGCCCGACATCCGCGCGCTCTCCTCGAGCTCGCGGTTGATCTGCATGATGCTCGTGCGGCTGACGACGACGGCGTAGGGCAGATACTTCGCGATATAGGCGAGCAGCAAGATCCAGATCGTGCCGTAGAGCGGCGTGCGCAAATAGGTCCAGAGCAAGCCGATGCCGTAGACGACGCCGGGCACCGCGATCGGCAAAATCGCGAGCATGGCGACCGTCGAGCCCATCCAGCTCGGGCGGCGGATCTCAAGATAGCTAATCAGTGCCCCGATGGCAACGCAGAGCCCGCCGGCCAGAACGCCAAGCAATAGTGTGTTCATGATCGCTTGGCGCGTGTTCTCAATAGAGAAAAGGCGCGCGTAATGGTCCAGCGTGAGAACGTCGGCTGTGATGTTGATCGTCGAGTATTTCATAAACGAGAACAGCACGAGCGCCGAGATGGGCAATATCACCGCACAAAAGATGTAGCCGCTAAGAATTGAGTAGCCCACCCAGCGCCAGCGCCCAAGGCTGATCGGCTGGGACTTGTGGCCCTTGCCACCGATTGTCACAAAACGCTCCGAGACCCGTGTGATGCGCCGCTGCAGCAGGATGCCGAACACCGTCACCCACAGCAGGATCGTTCCAGCCGCGGCCGCGTGGGCGCGTTGCATCGGGGCGACGGTCGAATCTATGTAGATTTGCCAGGGCAACGTCGTGAAGCCGGCGGTGGCGCCGATGATGCCGGGGATCGTGTAGATCTCGGCGGCGAGGACGAAGATGAGTAGGCCCGCGGCGAAGATCGCGGGGACCATCATGGGCAGGGTGATCTTGAGAACCGCCTGGGTCTGCGTAGCGCCGGCGGTGCGGGCGGCTTCCTCGAGGGACGCGTCCATCGAGCGCAGATTGTTGACCGTGAACAGGTACGCAAAGGGGCAGAAGAACAGGAACATCACCCAGACGACGCCCCAATAGCTCCAGATGTTCACGAGCGGAAACGGTTCGAGGCCGACCGCCTTCAAAACCTCGGCGAAAGCCAGGTTGACGAAGCCGGTCCGCGCCGAGCCGAGTACGATCCACGCGATTAGGCCCGTAAAAGGCGACAGGAACAGCGGCATGATCACGAGGATGTCGAAGGCGCCTTTGAAGCGGATGTCCGTGCGTGCGATGATGAACGCCATGATTACGCCGAACGACAGCGCCAGCGACGTCACGGCGGCGGCGAGAACGAGCGCCTCCCACAGGAAGCCGAGATACCGGCTTGAAGTGTAAACGTTTATGATCGCCGCCATGCTGCGTTCCTCGGAGAGGCCGAACATGGTCTCCCCGTAGAAGGCGCTGTCGATCGTATAAATCAAGGGCACTATCGCGATGACGAAAACGATCGCCCCCAGCACCGCCCAGGTCAGCGATTCGCCGACCCAGCGAAGTGGAATCCTCCGCGTCGGGACAGGCTGCGACGCAGCCTGTCCTCCCGCCGGGACCGGCGCAAGCCGCCCCGTCAGCCGGGTCGCGGCGGTCATTGGTTCGCCGTGTCCTGAATGGCCTGCCAGCGCTGCATGTCGGTAGTATAGTCGCTCGCCCAGCGCTCCCAATCGACGTCATAGCGCTGTTGGATCGGCTCGTACCAGGGCTCTTGGGATACCGTGCGAGTATCGGGCGCTCCCCCGAGCGTCGTCGACGCGCCGTAGACCTCCTGCAGGGCGACTGCGCCCTCGTCGCTGAGGAGCCAGTTGTGGAAGAGCCGAGCGGCGTGCGGATGCGGCGCGTGTGCAGACACCGCCTGCCAGCTGTTGCCGAATTCTGGCGTCGGCGTCGGGCGCACCCAGCGCACCGGCGCGCCTTCTTGCCACTTGGTGTAGGCGATTCCTTCCCAGAGCCAGAAGACAAAGTCGTGCTCGCCGGCGAGAACGCGATCGAGGGCGACCGGATTGTCGGCGTAGATAGTCGGCTTCTGGTCGGCGACCGCCTGCAGGAAGGACTCGCCGTATTCGTCCGCCATGGCGGGGTCGAGGAACATGTGAACAGCGGCATAGCAGGTGCCGCAATTTCGCTTTACGATCGCGAAGCGCTCCTTGAATCGCGGGTCGAGTACGCCTTTCCAGCTGGAGCCGAGGATCTCGGCCTCTTCCTCGCTTACCCGATCGGAATTGTAAACGATGGCGATGTCGGTCGTATAAGGTGCGAAGGCGTGGTCGTCCATACGGAATGATTCAGGAAATCGATCCGCCGTCGGGACCTCCCACTCGGCGATATGGCCGTCAGCGATGAGTTGTCGCATCAGCGGCTGGTCGCTTAGCAAGAGCATGTCGGCGATATGCTGACCGGCAAGTGTCTCCTGCATGAAGCGCTGGTACTGCTGCGGCCCGGTGATGCGCAGAAGCTGCACCTTTACGCCGGGAAACTTGGCCTCGAATTTCGAGGCGAGCTGCTGCATCGGCTCGAGCGGCGCGGCCTCGTACCAGACTACCGTGCCTTCCGCCTTTGCCTTCTCGTAGAGTTCCGCCTCGTCGGCTGGATACTCCTGCGCGCCGACGCTGCCAAATCCCACCAGAAGGCAGACACCGGCAGCAACAGCGGTCGCAAACGAACGAAAGAACCCTCGTCTTGTATTCACAAACATCGTGAACCTCCCCGTTCTGGTTTTTGTCGTTCTATAAGTCTCCCCCCTCGAAAGATGTACCACAAGACGATTTCTGAGCATTAGTCATATGCCGCTTCGGCATGGATACGATCACGTTTCCAGTCGAAGGCATCTGAGGTTGCGGTCGATAAGTGGAAGCTCAGCCAATTTTACATTGGCATGTAGCGGTGCGTCGAACGTCGCTCCTCTTTGAAGTGCGACGTTCGACGCCCGGATCGACCAGTGCCTCGGCGTCTGTCAGGGATCGTTGCAGAGCGTGATTGCCGTCGATAATTGGTCGATGAAGCCGTTCGCCGTATCGCCGCCAGCTTCTGCAAGCGCCGCTTCACCGACGGAGTCGACAGCAGGAATGTCCGCTCCTGGAAAACGGGACGGGTCGACTGAATGACCGAGATGGTGAAGGGTTTCGGGCGCCGGTAGGCGTACGAAAGCCTCTCATGCAGGAACCCGCGGTCCACATTTTGCGACTATGGGGATTTCGATTTTCGGCTGATGTCGGGGATGTGCCGACCGCGATCAGCGGGTTCGAGAACAGGTGTAGATTGACCGCCCTGGCGTCCTGCTAATTGGCTGATCTGGATCACGGCGCCGGGAGACGTGACGCCTTCGGTATCGGTGATCGCCATGGATACGCGGGGCCCCATTGCCGAAAGCCGAGGGCCCACAGCTGGAGGTCGGATCATGCCATGCCGGGTCATGGGACATTCTCCCGGTTCGGCGCCGATGAGTTCGGCGGTCCACGCGGCTGCCGCCATCGTTTGAACATCTCGATGACGATCATCCGTCCGCCACAACAGGGACAGGGCGGGCGAAAGCCCTCCGGTTCATCCGCGATATCGCCATCCATCGTCACGGTGATATTCAGCAGTTCACGAGCGTGAACGAGGTTGGCCTTGCGGCTGGAGCCAGCGAGGAGGCCGTAGTGCCGGATGCGGTGGAAGCCGCGTGGCAGGACATGCAGCAGGAAACGGCGGATGAACTCGTCGGTTGCAAGTGTCATGACCTGGTGCCGGTCAGTACCCTCGCGACGGTAATCCTTGTATCGAAAGGTGACGCCGCTCTCGTCGAAGGCGATCAGACGGCTGTTCGATATCGCGACCCTGTGTGTGTAACGCGACAGATACGCGAGCACCGCTTCCGGCCCGGCGAACGGTGCCTTCGCATAGACCACCCAACGCTTCTTGCGAACAGGAGCAAGCTGACGCAGGAAGGCATTTCTCTCGGTCAGGTACCCGGCCGATCCGAAGAACCTGAGCCGCCCGGCATCATGAAGAGCGGCCAGACGGGTGAGGAACAGCCGGCGGAACAGCGCCCCGAGCACCCTCACCGGAAGCAGGAAGGCCGGGCGCGATGAGATCCATCGGCTCCCGTCCATCGCGACGCCACCGCCTGGTACGATCATGTGCACGTGGGGATGATGCGTCATCGCCGAACCCCATGTATGGAGCACGGCGGTGATGCCGATGCGTGCGCCCAGATGCTTTTTGTCGGCTGCGATGGTCAGCATCGTTTCCGACGCCACCTTGAACAGCAGGTCGTAGATCAGCGCCTTGTTATGGAATGCGATGGCGGCCACCTCAGCCGGCAGCGTGAACACGACGTGGAAATATCCGACCGGCAGCAGATCGGCCTCGCGCTCGGCAAGCCACGTCCGTGCAGCCGCGCCCTGACACTTCGGACAATGCCGGTTGCGGCAGGAGTTATAGGCGACACGCCACTGGCCGCAGTCTTCGCAAGCCTCGACGTGACCGCCGAGGGCAGCGGTGCGGCAGTGCTCGATTGCCGACATGACCTTGAGCTGCTGAAGGCTCAGATGGCCGGCATGGTCAGCCCGGTATGTGGGGCCGGCAGCGCGGAAGATGTCGGCAACCTCGATCGAGGCACGCACGGGATCATCCGGGTGGTGTCTTGCCTTCCATCAGCGTCATCAACCGGTCGAGGGGCCCGGTGACTGCATGAATCGTCCGTGTCGAGACCTTCGTGTAGAGCGCGGTCGTGTCGAGCTTGCTGTGTCCGAGCAGCACCTGGATAACACGGATATCAACGTCCTGTTCGAGAAGGTGGGTGGCGAAGCTGTGCCGCAGCGTGTGTGGGCTGACGCGCTTGCGGATGCCGGCGACCTCGGCTGCTTCCTGAACGGCACGATGCAGTTGTCGAGACGAGATAGGATCGGTGCAACTGCGTCCCGGGAACAGCCAGCCATGTGGAAGCATCACGCCACGCCGCTTTCCCTCACGCCACCACAGCCGTAGCAGTTCCAGAAGCTGCGGTGACAGCATCGCGTTGCGATCCTTGCGCCCCTTGCCGTGTTCGATGCGGATCAGCATACGTGTGCTGTCGATATCGTCGACCTTGAGATGCGCAACCTCGGACACCCGAAGGCCTGCACCGTAGGCAACGCCAAGCGCAGCCTTGTACTTGAGGCCAGGTGCGGCTTCCAGCAGCCGTGCCGCTTCCTCCACACTCAGCACCTCGGGCAGCTTGCGTTGAGTCCGCATGATGACCAACGCGCGTGCCAGATCTCGCCGCTTCAACGTCACAAGGAACAGAAACCGTAATGCCGAAACGGCGCTGTTGATCGTCGCGGGCCCGACACCGTTCTCGTGCTGATCAAGCTGGAAGCGGCGAATGTCCTCTGGTGTCGCTGTGTCTGGCGACCGCCCGAGGAATGTGGCGAAGCGCCGTGCATGACGCAGGTAATCCTGCTGCGTATGGGAACCCAAACCCCGCATGAGCATGTCGTTCTGCATGCGCTCGCGGAGCGATGAGATTGGTGCGTCAGTCGACAGAGTAGTCATGGCAAGTTCCTCTTGTTGAAGGGAACTTGATGGTCAGACCGCTACCACCATCCACTCAAGCTCTATGAATATCGCGCCATCGCAAAAACAGGCGCCCCTCCCGCGAAGCGGGTTCGTGCATGGGGCGCGTAGCTGTCATACAGCGATTGACCCCGGAATATTTTATCCCCACATGTAACAATTGTAATAACCGTTTTCTGTGACGC
>OFET01000414.1_pt1 | contig 30196 bp, 32 predicted proteins | sample 1521211 | NCBI WGS metagenome assembly OFET01 (sample SAMN03766358, study PRJEB24113) | microbial mat metagenome | isolation source: enrichment culture HLUCC-A from microbial mat sample contains cyanobacterium...
ATTCAATATCGACATGATAGTTCATATGTTTTACTGTCACTTTTAATTACACCCCCCAGCCCCAACCCCACAATCGTCTGCCAGTCATCGTCGTTCGTCCAATCGCACGACAGCTTATTCCCTGCGCTATCTCAAAGGGAAACGGCCATCGACTGAATCTCCCGTTCGCAGATGTTAGTGAAATATGAGCTTTACGCAGCTTTAGGAAGCACCTCTATCTTCACCTCCATACCGACTTTCCCCAATAGATTAATGAGCTTATCAATACTAAATCGGCTTACTTCACCGCTCATCAAATTACTAATTCTGGGCTGTGTTTCTCCCAAATGCTCTGCGGCCTCTTGTTGAGTCCAGCCCTGCGCTTGAATATAGGCACGTAAATCCAACATCAGATCAGCTCTCACTTTCAGATTCATCGCCTCTTCCAAGCCAAAACCTAAATCCTCAAATACGTTTTCACGTCCTAATTCAACCTTTAACGATTCTTTCCCTGTCATCTTTCTACTGCTCTCCTTGTTTCTGCCGGAACTGAACCATTTCCTGATAGCGCTTTTGCCCTAGCTCGATATCTCGCTTTGCTGTCTTCTGCGTTTTCTTTTGAAATGCGTGAAGCACATAAATGGCCTCCTCAAATCTAGCTACGTAGAAAATTCGATAGGCATCTCCTGTCGAAATCCTAATTTCCTCAACCCCTTTGCCAATGACTTGCATTAACTTAAAGTCTGTGGGCTTCTGCCCCCGCTGAACAGCTCTCAGTTGAAAACCGGCCTTACGCCTTGCTTCGCTAGGGAAAGTCAAGAGTTCTTCCTTCGCAGCACCTATCCAATAAATTTGTTTATCATTCATACACTTAGCTCACTAACTTAGTATACCTGATTTGGCATAAGCTGGCAGTAGCGGGCAGTAGTTGATGCATCCTAACGCAGCAACTACCACCAACGCCCTCAGCCCCAACCCCCTCAGCCCCCAGCCCCTCAGCCCCTAACCCCCCATCGCCATCCGCACGTTCTCCAACGCCAGCCCCCCAATCGCCTGCCAGTCATCATCGTTCGTCCAATCGCACGACAGCTTATTCCCTGCACTATCCCGCAGCGCCACAGCCAGCGTCCTATCGCCTGTACGCAACTCCTTCACGTAAGTGGCTAGCTGAAGAGGGCGCGACAGCACCTCAGGTGAGGCCAGTGCCAGGGCCGCAAGCACCGTCTTGCTAAAGAAGCACTCGCGGCCTGCCTCAAAAGTTGTCGTTTCTCCCCCTGCTCGCATGAACAGATGAAACTTCACCACCTCCTTCCCTCTGCGCTCTACTGCCGGAAAGCGTAAGCCCACCACCCGTCCCCGAAAGATCGGCGGCTGGGTGAACGCATTGCCGTCCTCCAAGACATACCAGCCCTCGCCATTCCCTTTCGTCAGGTTGCAGTAGACCTTCTGGCCATAGCCACAGAAACCCTCGGGGGCGGGCGGCTGTGCGGGCGTCTCTAGGGCGATCGCAATCCGCTCTAGGAGCGCGATCATCGTTTGCGTTGTCTGAGTCATGATTTGTCAAAGTCCTTTAGTTTTGAAATTGCAGGGAAATTGCAGTGGAATTGAGAATGTATCGGTAGGCTGGGCAGTCGCTCGGACTACCCAGCAGGCGGCGGATTTAGAACGGTTCGTCTGTAGCCAAGACATCGGCTGTTGTCCACCACTGGCGCATCGTCCAGCCGGGGAATTCTTCTGCTATGTAGCGCTCTAGCGTTTGGCGCACGGGCGTAGGCTCGCTCTTTAGCGTCAGGCTCAAGACCAGTTCGTCTGATTCTGCCTCTGGGCTGTAGCCTAGCGTTGGCTTAGTCAGCAGCAGTTTGACCTTGTGGGTATAGCGGGCGTCAATGGCCTCAGGGTGCGTCAGGCTAAGGCGCAGGTTCAGTAGCTGCCAGATGGCGCAGGACTGGCCACGAAGGGAAACCTCGGGCGCGGCTGGCTTAAGGTCTTGGGCTTGTGTTCTAATGGTCATGTTTAATCCTTGGTTGGGTTTAACGCAAGGGGTGGAGGTACCGTCGAAAGTTCTCTGCCCCTTTTGCTTGTTTTATTATATCCCTGTATACAGGGATAGTCAACCCCTTTTCTTAGATGTTTAATGCCCGTATACGAGCATTAAATTGGTATACGATAGGCAAATAGCGTCACAAGCCATCTATGCCTAATCCAGATCCCGTTCAATCAGAGAAGTTTCTCCAGCAGCGCTTTGACCATCCCTCAGACCTTCCAGAGGGCGTCAGACTTGCGCGAACTCCACGCTGCGTTAGACTCCCTGAAGTAGTGGATGCGGCAATATTGGATATACCCAAAAAAGAGCGCTCTGCCTGGATCAGACAAGCTATTTGTAAAGCCGCAATAGAACAGGGGCTTGTAGAAGCGATTGAATAGCAAAAGGGATTTCTAAGAGTAGTTCTATTGCTTGGCTGCTAGTTCTGCTTGTGCTGCCTGTCAAGGTGAGAGCTTTTGATAGATGTGATCGCTCACCGTACATCAGAAGACAGTGCGGTGAGCGCAATGAATGTTATGAAATCAGCGCAAGATGAGAAGAAGAGCGATGCATCAACTGACGGTTAGCTATCCAGAGACCTTGCCAGATGCCGTAGGCAGTACTCAAGCGCAGTTTGAGCTAGAAGCTAAGTGGGCAATGGCCGTTAAGTTGTTTGAAATGAAGCGCCTTTCTTCCGGAATGGCAGCGGCTTTGATAGGAGTAGATCGGGTCACTTTTTTGCTCAAGCTTGCTGATTATGGAGTACCCATGATTGACTTGAGCGAAGCCGATCTTTTATCTGATAAATGCCAATGCCTAACGCCCAAAAGATCGTGATTAACACCTCGCCGCTCATAGCACAGCCAACACAATCCTCTGTCTTCATTGAGCCCTCTGCAACTTTGGAGGTTCAACAGGATGATGACGTCTGAACAGTTGGATCGCATTTTGGTTTTTAGTCCAATTTTTGAGCAGCCCTCAAACAGCCTCTACGAGGTTCGACCAGAGGTGAGCGTGATTGATCCTTATGTTTATGCCCCTGAGGTTGATCAGTTTATACAAACGCTTTATCAAGAAGACTTTCTAAGTCCATTCGATTGGATTGCCTGGAGCAGTGAAGCTGATACATACGTCGAAAATCCCAGCCGAATCAAAGGCGTCGACTTAGAGACGTTGAAAAAGCTCTTCACATGTCATGTTCGAACTGAGCGGTTCAGGAGTGGACATCTGGCCCAGATGATTGAGAATGGCCATATTGGGGCGATGCTGAAGCGTTTAGCGGTAATTCGCTCAGAGATGGAGGAAATATCACCAGATTAGAAACGTTGAATTCCAGTTTTTCAAGGGAATGTTACCCATTACCTAGTGGATGCAATCGCTAAAATAAAGCCCATTTGACGTCTGAGGGAGAGGCTGAAATCCTCTTGAGCAGTAGCCTAACGAAGCACAATCCTTGGATATCACGCTCCTTTACGGTGCTAGGGAACACGCACCAAGACGTCGGTTACAGTCGCAGCACTTATAGTTTTAGTTGCCCCGACGCGTTGTTCCGTTCTTTGAAATATCAGGGGAGCCACAGGTGGGGCAAGTCATTTCGGGTGTCATCTTTTACTCCCTACTACAACAGCTATGCCTTATTTTTCTCTATTCTTTACGTAGATGCACTACCCCCTTGAGATACTCCTTTTACGTTCTCTTGACCGAATACAGACAAGATATATGGGCGCAGCTTGTTCGGAGATTCAATAATACTGTCAATGTTGTTATTTTTACACTGATTCCAAATGCTATTACTGAGCGTACATAAGGATTCTAGGTGTGTAGACGAGATGACTCCATTGGCTTGTAAAGATTCAAAAAAATGATGCTGATTTCAATAGTTATCGAAGGTAATAATATTATCAATGAACAGTTATCGTAGGTTTCTATGGGGCTACGTCTTAAGAAGAAAATAAAGCTATTTCCGGGATTGTCTTTAAATCTGTCTAAGTCAGGTATCTCTGCAAGTATAAAGGCTGGCCCCGTGAGCTGGAACTCTAGGAGTCAGAAAACCTCCGTTAATCTTCCTGGCCCGCTTTCGTACCAGTCAAATTCTAGTAAGGCCAAAGGAGCAACGAAAGCAGATTTGGTTAACATAGCTAGACAGGCCGGACTATCAGGCTACTCTAAGCTGAAAAAACAAGAGCTAGCAGCATTGTTAAAGCAACACAGCCTTCTGTAACTGACTAGAACCTCTCGATATGGTCTGCAATCAAGATGGTTCGCAAATATCTAGCTGAGTAAAGTTTCTCTTCTCAAGTCATGCCACTACCTACAGAGAAAATCGAACAAACCATAGAAACCATTGAAGGGCTGATTGATCCAAGTAGTGATCGCTTTGGCTGCTTGCTGAACTGGCAGAATCCTCCCGATCCTTTCTGGCACTACGGTATTGGTCTATCGGATACGCATATTTTCGATACAGGGCAGGGTCTATGTCCGTTTGAAAGAAAAGAAGCCAAAACAGTTCTTGGCATTAGTGATATTGCATTTGAACCGGAGCAGGTTATTGAACGGCTCAAACAATCTCTCTACGTTTTTTCGACGTGGAAATATACTCTTACAGGATGGAATTGTGAACATCTCGGTCGCCTAATCGCAACCGATCAGGCAAGGTGCTACCAAAGTAGTTTTCTGTGGTGGATGTGTAATATGTCACCGGAGGGTGACCACAAAACTGCGCACCAGATTCTGCGAGATCACCTTGTCGAACATGCTCCTGCCCTCGTGAGGTAGTTTTTGAAAAACTTTTTGTAAAGTAGGGCTGCTTACCGAATTTAGAAAAGAAAATACAGTTGTAAAGGTAAGAATGCCTCTCTTACTGCCAGATAAAATGATTGGCTAAAGTGCCACGTTATATAGATAGTCTTATTCCTACAGAAACTACATTATGGACATTGTTAAGCTGGGTAAAGTAGCAGTAGCATCCGCGCCAACGGTGGCGGCAGCTAGCGCAGCCGCAAGCGTATCGGTTGCCGCCACCTCAGGTGCAGGTATAGCTTCAGGACTGGCGGCTGCTGGGGGCATGATAGGGGGTGGAATGGCCGCCGGGCCAGCAGCTCTAGCTCTAGTTCCGGCATATGCCGGAACTAAGGTCATAAACAATATCTGTTTTAAAGATCAGGCAGACCTGCCAAGACAGGAACGACAAGCACGGCAAGCGGCACGACTCGCAACCGGGGTCGGTGCTGTAGCAGGTATTGCCGGTTCAGGTGCGCTTACAGTTGCGGGTGGAACCTCCGGCGCTGCGATCATGGGTACGTTGGCAAGCGTCGGTGGTGTGGTTGGCGGTGGTGCAATAGCAGGCACTGCTGCTGTTGCCCTGGCCCCTGTCGCTGTCGCTGGTCTTGTCGGTTACAAAGCCTACCGGCTCTTTGGTGGAAGGCGCAAGAAAAGATAGACATCAGCATCTGTTTCGGTTTCGGCTTCTGGGGCTGCGTCTAGTCGCTTTTCTGGTCTAGACTTCTTCGCGATTTATCGGCGATTTCGCCCACTTTTTCGTTTGCAGCGCTTCTCAGCTCGAACGTGATAGCCCCAGCCAACCCCAATATTGCTCAGAGGGCGCAAACCCCTATAATCTGCCCAAGGGTTGGATCTTTTAGTTTGAAGTTCCTTAGAATTTTTGGAAAGATTTCTAGTTGTTATATCAGATAGCCTGATGCCATCCGGATTGATACATCTTCCAACGCCCTTTTGTCCCGCTTTAAGCTGGTAGCCAGCCATAGCACAATCCACAGATGACTCAGCATTTATAACGGTTAAATATCATTTCAAGTACCCACATTTGCTCATCAGACTGCATTTTTAGAATTAGCGCTATGAGCCCCCGCTCAATATCAGTCAACTCTCGCCTTGGCGTATTATCTAAATCCTCTAGTTCTTGAAGTAGTGCAGCTATTTTTTGAGATGTGCTGACTTTTTGTCGGTTCAGAGACACTTGTTTTTGAACCTTAGTTAACTCTTGCTGCATCCATCTGACTTCATCTTCTTGCCATTGATTTTCCAAGATATCTTGTACAGAGCGATTCCATCCATATTTAAACCCTAAAGCAGTAGCTAATGCATCCAATTCTTCAGGTTGTAAATTGAATTCCTGTTTTAATCTGCCATAGACCCAGCCATCCCGCCACGAGCCAGCGAACTTGTCTTGGAGGAGAAGTCTTAATCGATCTGAAAACGCTTGTCGCATAGTCCTCTAACCTGTTTGTTGCCACTGACTCACTTCAGCTGCCGCATGTTAGCAACTATCATCGTCCATTTATATCTAAATAAATTCAGTATTGATTAGACGCGTTGCGTAATAAGACTCAAAAAACGCTGTAATTCTTATATGACAAAGTATTTGGATATTTCCCTATAAAACCAGCCGAATGCTTTGTTTAGCAATAGTTTTAGCCATTATTTTTTATCAAAACAGCTCTTCTACACTGCCGCTTATCTATCTACTGAGAATTTCCTTTTTACAAAGTTGACAACAACTGGCCTTCAAGTTGAGAGTGCTTAATCGAAGAAAAATCTACTATTATCTCAAAGGAATCGATACTACGGGTGCTGTCTTTGCCGCCTTCTACATGTTACGCCAGCATCCCGGAATCAGCGATAACTTTTCTATTTTTCTGCGCAAATTCGTGATTATGTCTTCGAATAGATATCAGACAATGCTACTTGAGAGTGTTTCAACTTGGAACCAATGGCGTGAAGAACAGTCAATGATCCCGATCAATTTGAATGGTATCTATTTGCGCGGTGTTGATCTCACTCAGGTCAATCTAGGTAAAGTTGATTTGCTAAAAGCCTCACTAAGATCCGCCAACCTGCACAAAGCCAACCTCAATTCATCTAACCTTCGCGGGGCTGACTTGGGCGGAGCCAAACTGACTGAAGCCAGTCTGCATAAAGCCAATCTGAGTAAGACCGACTTGCATAAAGCTAACTTAAGTGGAGCCAACCTATGTGAAGCTGACTTAAGCGGGGCCAACCTGAGTGAGGCTAATCTAAATAAAGCAAGTTTGCACACAACTAACCTCTATATGGCCAATTTGAGTAGAGTCAATCTATGCGAGGCCGACTTGAGTGGAGCAGACCTGCGTAAAGTTCAACTAGCTCATTCAATGCTAAGTGAAGCTAACCTATGTGGAGCTAACTTGAACGAAGCAATCTTATACAAGGCTGATCTGAGCAAAGCCAATTTGAATAGTTCAGACCTTCGGGGAACTGAGCTACGAGAAACAAATCTCAGTGGAGCTAGTCTGCGTGGGGTCAAGCTAAACGGGGCCAATCTGAGTGGATTTGATCTATGTGGAGTAGATCTGAACGGAGCTAATCTGAGTGGAGTACAGGCTCTGAAAACAAACTTTGCAGAAGCTATACTTACCGCAGTCTGTATAGAAGACTGGAATATAAATAGTGCTACGAATCTTGAGGGCGTAATTTGCGAATACGTCTATCTCAAGCATGACTGTCAGCAGCGGCGTCCCAGAACCGGCTATTTCAAACCCGGCGAGTTTGCAGCTCTATTCCAGACAGCTCTAGATACGGTTGATCTCATATTTAAGGATGGAATTGATTGGCAGGCCTTCTTCTCCTCTTTCCAAGAGTTGCGCAATCAGTATGATGGTCAAGATATTTCTATTCAAGCCATCGAAAAGAAACGTGGCGATGCTTTTGTCGTGAGGTTAGAAGTATCACCAGAGTCGAATAAATCAGTTGTAGAGAGTTATATCAAGGCACTTTATGAGACAAAAATGAACTTAATAGAAGAGCGCTATCGTTCTGAGCTAAAAGCTAAAGAAGGCGAGATTGCTATTTATAAGCAGCAAAGTGTAGATTTAGTGAGGATCGCTGAAATACTAGCTTCTAAGCCTATGAACTCTGAAATCAGTCAGAACTTCCATGGTCCGGTCGGCAATGTTGCTGCCAATAACCAAGGTGAGCAGAAAAATATTCAGCACAACTACGCTGCTGTAAAGACGACTCTATCAGAGGTTGCTTCTGAGTTACAAGCCCTTCTAAGACAATTAGAAGAATATAATCCTGAAGTAACAGATGCTGAGAAAACGGCTTATCTAAGTACACTCATTCCTCCCACTCGACGACAGCGCTTTATTAGCGCAGTACAGTCAGCTGGTAGCGCTGCTTTAGAAGAGATACCCTATGGCGTTATTCTCAAGGCAACCATCGATGGTTGGATGAACCCAGATTAGTAGATAGTTCGGCCCTTTCCTCATCAGCTGATTGCTAATAAAGGTTAGCTGAATCTGAGCCTAGACGTGTACTGTGCGTAAGTAGTTAGCACATTTATTTTCTCTTTATAGTAAACAGCACAGCTTAGTTTAATAAGCCTTTAGAATTTCACTTTGTAGAGTTGCAAAAGATTTATTTTCTTGTGTTGACAAGCTCCTGCCAATCACTCAACACGATGCTACTTTGACCAGTCTGTTTTGCTTTGTCTAGGGCTTGACCCGCATAGCTGACTAAACGATGGGGTGAGATAGAAGCCTGCGAAGAAATCGTTGCCATGCCATAGCTTAGCGCTATCCATTCACTTTCTTTAGAGCCGTCATGCAAGATTTCTAACTGACGTACCTGTCGTTGAATTTTCTTTGCAATATCGGCAGACATCTCGGCAGTAGTGTCAGGAAGCACAATTGCAAATTTTTCTTCACCATACCGGGCGACTAAATCAGAGTCGTGAACGGCGAGATTGATTGCGCGTGCTACTTGCTGTAGGCATCGATCACCTGCTGAATAACCATAGAGGTTATTAAACTCCTGAAAATAATCCACACTACATAAAATCAGCGATAGTTGCTTGTGCTGCTTCATAGCCTCCGCTAAATACTGATCAAAATAGTCTCGGTTAGCAACCATAGTCAGCTCATCAAATGCAGCCAAATTTTGCAGTTGTTGACTGCGATCAACCACACCCAAGGCTACTGTACTTACCACAGCTACCATGGGCAAAGCCAAAGGTAGCCACCATCCTGCTGAAAATAATATATATCCAGTAATTCCTAATCCACTTCCAACTACTAATAGCTGGGTCACTAGTCGCCAAGCTAGAGCCTTTGACTTTAGAGCTTTTCTGTCAAGCACAGAATGGCTCACCGTAACCCAAAACAAAGTCCATAGCCATTCTGCGTAGCCAGGCACAGTACGTAAAAATATTTGCCCTTTTACGGTATCTAGCAGCTGTTTGATAACGTAGGCATGAATGTAAACGCCCGCAACCTGCTGATCCCCCGTCAGAGGCGTGTAAAAAAGGTCATTGATGCTAATCGCTGTAGAACCAACCAGTACGATGCGATCGCGCACCATTGCATCAGTCAGTTCACCCGCTAGTACCGCCGTTATCGAAACCGACTCAAATTGAGTATGGTCGCCTCGATAATTCATCAAAACCTGGAATCCACCATCATCAGCTTGAACATAGCCACCATCGTTCATCTCAAACCGTTCAATCCGGCCTTTCCCTAAGCGTAGCAGTAGCCCGCGATCATCTAGCATCTCAGGCTCAATGCCCTGCTGGTACAAATAGTCCAGCGTCAGCCTAGCTGCTAGCCCCTGCTTCACGTCACCGTTCGGCGCAATTAAGGAGAGCAACGCGCGCCTAAGCTTACCGTCATCATCAACCACAACATCGGCAGAAGCTGTTTGATTGAGCGCGGCTAGCGTCTGATGAGGCTCCACTGCAGGTGCCACCACCCGCTCAATACCAATCACACTAGGTGTCGTTTCAAAAATCTCAATGAGAGATTCAGTTCCAGGCGCAACGGGCAAATTTCGAAAAAGATCTAATCCAATACTGGCTGGGCCATATTCCTGAAGCTTCTGCAGCAAATCAGCAAGCCTTTCATCCGAAATTGGCCACTGATTCATTTGGGCAATATCTTCTTCTCCAATCGTCACCACTAAAATGCGATCATCAACCTCACGCTTAGCCGACGACTGTACTCTAAAAAACTGGTCGAGAATGCCTAACTCTAGAGATTCAAAAACGCCTAGCATCGTTGCTACTGAAATAGTGCTTATAACTCCCAGAATGAGAGCAACAATCTGAGTTCTCTTTCTGATTTTAGATTTCAATTTTGAAAGCACAATATTTAGTGACCACTCGTTAAAATGCACAGGAACGTTAATAGATTTTATATGATTACTGGATAGTGCGAAGTTTCTGTTGAAGAACTAGGTCGCTGGAGGTGTCTGTTATCTGTTTCAGGGTATTAGAGAGCGTGATTTTGGCTACGAGTAATTTCGGAAAAAGTAGAAAGAGCATGGCGTTGGCTAAAACCAGCAGCTGTAGATGCTGAAGCGCCATACGGACAATTTGCTCACTGGGCAACCCATGCTTTGGCAGCGTGCGAAACCATTGGGGAAAATGTGCCCAAACGACATCAGGTAAAAGGCGAGTACTTGCAGCAGTCCTAAGGCAATGGCATTGAGATTGACACAGTGTGAAGTGGACCCCGCGTCGCTTTGCGGCGCTAGGGAATGCTCACCAAGACAGGGCTGGCAGACTTCATCTATCCTGAATGACCTAGAATGGAACCAATGGAGGGCTGCCCCGTAGCAGAATTCATCTAGCCCTAACCCATTCACATAGCTCGTCACCACTGCCGGTTAATGACTCAATAGACAACCCCCACATCAACAGCACAAACCATTCAAATGGGACTTCTCGGCTGAAGGCAGGTTCAGATAGATCCAAAATTAGTGCCCTATATAAATCAAGGGTTTTAGCCCTTTTTAATGGGCTAAAAAGGTAATGGATCGCCTAGGTTGACCCACAACTGCGAAATCGAACCCCTTTTACTAGGCTCTTAACGTTGAAGATATGCCTCAAACCCTTGCCAGGAGAGAGGCACTAAATTGCGATCTATCTGGCAGGTCATAGCTGTTTTACAATTTGCTCAATCCGAACATAGAGTTGCATAATTGAACTGGTTGGTGGTACTTTAACCAGTCTCGAACATTCCTTGCTCTTTCGGTCTTGGAGCGTTCCTTGCTTTTGGCATTAGCTTGGCCTCTCCTTTGGAAAATCGTGCTCAAGAAAAAGAAAAACTTCGCACTATTCAGTCAGTAACACAAGTTGGCTACAAGTTTATGTCAGATGATTTAGAGCGCTATAGATGGTACACACAAGACCCAATAACTTTTCGCAAGCAGTTGGGAAGCTGGATATCTAACTGTCACCAGGGTGGCGAGATAGGGCACTACATCGCCAAATTTATCCGTCGGAATAATGCTATGGATCGGTTCTTCAAAGCTCTTAGATCAAGGGTAGCAAAAGGAGTCTTTGTTGTCTTTATCATCGGCTCTATTGGAGTGCTTCTTAAAAAAGAACCTCAACAATCAGTTGCTGAAACAATCTTTGATAACCTTGAACCAATTGCGCTAGGTTCAGCAGGTATCATCTTTCTACTTGAAACGCAGGATCGACGCAAGCGAGATCACTATGAGGCTTGGCAAGTCATCAACTCAGCATTAGGACAGACAGGTAGTGGTGGTCGGATACAAGCCTTTGAAGATTTGCATAGAGATGGCGTTGATCTTGAAGGCGTAGCTGCTCCAAGAGCTGATCTATCTGGCATTAATCTTGGCTTTGGAAGGCTAAGACGAGCAAATTTTGAGCGAGTACAGCTTGATAAAGCTAATTTAGAAGGAGCTGTATTAGGGTACGCAAATTTGAAAAGGGCTACCCTGAGGTATGCAAACCTTAAAGGAGCACACTTAGGGCATGCGGATCTTGAAGGAGCAGCCCTAGTTCAGGCAAACCTTGAAGGAGCGCATTTAGGATATGCAAATTTACAGGGAACTGCTCTAGGATATGCGAATCTTGAACGCGCTGCTTTGAGACATGCCGACCTTACAGGAGCTTATCTTGAGGGTACCAATCTGAGAGGAGCTGGTCTAGGATATACTAAGCTCAAAGGAGCTAACTTGAAAGGAGCTGATCTCAAAGGGGCTAGTCTAGAACATGCCGACCTTCGAACTGTAAAAGGTTTAACTCAGGATCAACTGATAGAAGCTAAGCTCTGTTTCACAAAATTATCCAGTGACATATCAATATCTCCTAATCGTGATTGCGAAGAATTAGGGATTAATTCGGAAACAGGGTTAGTTGAGAGATCCAAAAATTGATACGCTCGCCTAGTGATCAAGAAAGGTTTGTTAGATGTCAGTCATGATGAATGTCAAGCATTTGGTGTAACAAAATCCAGCAAAATCTATCTCCACCTGAAACTGCAGACCCAAAACCAGCTTTGTCCAACTGACAGAGTGTAGTCTTAATGCTTAAACCTCCTACGAGATCACTGCCATCTAGAGCTGATAAATTGGGTTGAAACAATCAGTCACTCGTGGTCATAGTCAGTGCTATGCCACCCTTTCCTTATTCGCTCTATTCACTTGCATCACATACAAGATGGACGTAGTCGTTTATATAGAACATCTACCGACATTTAACCGCAGTGACAAAGCGAGCCAAAGTTAATCCCTTTTCAAAGCTCTATGAGTAAGCAGCTTATTGGCCAATGAGATGGGTAATTGAGCGCTCGAATGCCTGAATGGAGCGTTGCAAGAGCCTGACCAAGAACTTTGAGCGAACGTTAGTCAATGCCAAGGTAAAGGTAAACCTGAGCGTCGCTAGGCTAATGCTCAAGCGGCTGGCAGCTTATTCTTGAGGATCTCAAATGAGTTCTATAGACATTTAGGCATCGAGATCATCTAAAAATTCAGAAGCAGGGTCTACTCCTGAGATAAGAAGATGATCTCGGGCACGGGTACACGCTACATACAGTAGATGGCGCTCAGTATTGTAAACCTCTTCTAAGTCGGCTTCGTCTGAGATAGTTTCAATACGCTGTTGTGAGGGAAGCACTTCATCATCGCAGGACATAACCGCAACGGCGCGAAATTCCAGACCTTTGGCAAGGTGCATGGTGCTGACGGCAATGCAGCCTTGAGCAGGCATCACCTGACTATCGAGTTCGGTGGGGGTAGCGCCTGCTTGCTTAATGGCAGCGATCGCCCGCTCAATTTGCTCGCTTGATCTAACAAAGACTCCAATTTCGTCGGGTTGAAGTCCATCTGTGAGGCGATCTGCGATCCATTTGCCAACAACCTGACATTCTGAATCGGCGTCATCGCAGATTTTGACTTGTGGGGTGGGGCCATTGAAAACCGAGACTGTGTTTTTTCTTTCTTCAATGTTGCCGTCTACGTCGGCGATGGAGGCGGGCAGCAAACGATCGGCTTGTTGGCGAATTTGGTGAGAGGTGCGGTAGTTAATTTTGAGGGTTTGAGATCGCCCCCGAATATTCACTCCTAAAGACTGCCAAGAGTAAGGCTGTTGAAAGATTCTTTGCCCAAGATCTCCGGTGCAAAATAGGCTGTTAGGATAACGGCTGCCTACAGCAGCCAAAAAACGTAGGGAGGCAACACCGATGTCTTGAGCTTCGTCTACGATAGCGAAGTCGTAGGGGCAACTGTCAGATTCGACGAGGTGTTCGCTCACTTTACGAAAAAGGCTATTCCAGGTGATTTGCTGCTGTTGTTCCAGCCTGTTTAGCACTTGGCGAAAGATGGACCACAGAATTTCTCGCTGTTTGTTGCCTACTCTGGTTTTTCGACCTAGCCGTTGAACATCTCGGTAGGCTTCCCAGGTGTCTAGCTGCCAAGCGTCTACAATGTCTTTCCATTCGCTCCACAGGAAGGCTTCAGAGAAGCGATCGCCTTCAGTCTCCTTCGCAATTGAAATAAGAAGCGATCGCACGTCTTCCGCTTCGGCAATATTGGGTTCGCCGAAAGCTTCTGTGTAGAGTTGGTGGGCGATCGCACGAATAGATAGGGCTTGAATGCGATCGCGCACATTAGGCTCATTGCCCACCAGTCGATCCAGCTTCAGGTGCAGGGAGTTAGCAAGTGCCTCAGAAAATGTGGTGAGCAGTACTTTAGCGGTTGGATGGCGGCGAGCTAAGAAAACAGCCCGGTGGAGGGCAACGATGGTTTTGCCGGTGCCTGCGGAGCCAGAGATGCGGGCAGGTCCGCTGTAGTTGCGTTCGATGAGGTGTTGCTGCGCGGGGTGAAGGAATACTGTCCACTTTTCCCAAGGGTAGTCGAGGGCGCGTTGGAGTTCTTCATGGTTGGTCATTACCCGGAAGCGGCGTTGGGCATCGGGGTGGTCAAAGGGGTTGCTGCCGGTGTCAATGGTGGTGGGCTGTGAAGGTTGGCCACCTGTGGCGAGTTCTAGCAGGGCTTCGGCGGCTTCTTGGGGGAGATGGTCGGCAAGGTTAAAGAGGGTATCTTCGGTGGCAGCGATCGCGTCTGCTAGCCATTCTGTGGGGACGCCATAGCTGAGTAAATCGTCTTGGGTGAGGTGAGCAAAAAGCAGTGGCTTGGCTTTGGGCAGCGCTGGCACTTTTACAGGTTTGTGGTCTACGGGTTTGTGGATGGTGATTTCTTGAACGGTTTCGCGGATTTCGACGAGCTGGGCTGCGCCAGTTTTGGGGTGGCGTTCGATTTTGCGTTTGCTGGCCCAGGCGTAGGCGTCATCGTGATGATCGACGTAGCATAGCAGCAGACTATTGGCAGTGCGATGGACGATGAGGCGAATGTCCATGTTGGCGCTGATAGACCAGAAGTTGTCGTCCTTGGTTTTGCTCAGCTTGTGAAAGCGCAAGCCATGACTTTCTGGATTTAGCTGCAAGTCAAAGGCGGTGGTTTTCACACCTTTTTGTTCTTGATTGGTGAGTTTGGATAGGCTGTCGGTAAAGGTGTCAGCTATGCGAAATTCCATCAATTTTCTATTTCTACGAGTGCGATCGCTTCTTCTAATACTCGAAAGATATCGGGCTTATCGGTGGCAACGACGGTTTCAGAAAGATGCTTATGATGCGGAAAGGTTGAGATATCTGGAAAGTGAGGTGTACTATCGTAACGAAAAATGAGCTGATTCTTTTCATCTTGAAAATGGTAGCGGTAATCAATCTGAGAAATTCGTTTGTCGATGACGATTAAAGCTTCACTAATTGCCAGTAGGTATCTACCACTGAAGCGCACTCTCAGCTTGAGGTTGGCTCGCTCGGACGTTAAGATGACCGCGCTAAACTGCTCAACGTAAGCATTGGGCGTAGCGCTCAACTGTTGTTCGACGGCATCAAAATAATCTTTTAGGGCATTACGCGACATTTTGCAGTTTTATTGCTAGTTCCTGATGAAGGGCTAAATAATGCTGATAATTTCCTGCCCACTCAACAAATATTTCGTCATCGCCAGTTTCGCCTTTGCTGTACTTAGTGAAAAACTCGGCAGAGTCCATTTGATACTGGGTTTCGTAGGTGTTGAGCTGTCTGACTAGGGCAACTAAAGCATCTATAGGTGAGGTGTATTCAACAATTTGTTTTCGCATAATTTCTCTCCAGTTCAAGGCTAATCGTCATAAAAAGGGAAATTAAAATGTGCTCTCTATACATTCTCTATATTAAAGACTTTCATCACTTCGTCGCCTAAATGGTTAATGACCTTTACGGCAATACGACCAGATTTGGGCTTATCGAACGGGCGGGAGGTTTCGCTGTTTAAGCTGGCCCAGGCTTCGGCGTCGATTTCGGCTTTCAGGGTGGTTTTAAGTGACTTGTATGGATCGCTTGCGCCGAGGAAGTAGGCGTGGCGGACAAAGAAGCTTTCTTCGTTGTAGTCGGTGTCGATAAACCAGCAAGCGATTTCGTTGGTGTTGCTGGCGCGGACTTCGCCGGATTGGGGGTGGAAGACATCAACGCCGTGGATGGTGACTTGGATTTGGCCATTGTCTACATTTTTGATGTCGATGTCGGGTTCGCCGAAGATGACGAAGAGGTTGCCTGCGCCTGTGTTTTTGAGGGTGTCGGCCATGTGGAGGTCGGCGTTCATGCGGGCTTTGAGGACGGGGATGCGGCCTAGCTTGGTGAAGTCGGTGGATCGGGCGTCGTAGTTGAAGGCGCAGGCGATGAGGACATCGAAGCCTGCGTCGCCGACTTCGCGGGCAGCGGCGGCGAGGTCTTCTCGGGTGACGGTGCCAAATTCGGGGCCAATGAAGATGCCTGCTCGCTGTTCTTTGCCGAGTGGGGGTTCGCTATCGCCTTCGGTTCCTTGATTTTGGCCTTGATTTTGGCCTTGATTTTGAATGTAACGGCCTTCGGCGCAGATGTAGTTTCCTGGCCAGCCGGTGAGGCTAGTGAAGGTGATTTTGTCTTCTTTGTGGGCTTGCTGGACGCCTGCGGTTTTGAGGTTTTCGATGATAACGTTGGCAAAGTCGTTGGCTTCGGTGCTTTGGGCTGAGCTAGTGCCAGTTTTAGTGGCAGAAGGATCTATTAGCTCGTCGTTTTCGTCTACGGCTAACACGCGGTGGGGAGAGAGGCTTTCTACGGTGAAAGGGCCTGCGACGCGAACGATGGATTTGTCTTCGTAGGGTTTGTCGTAGAGGAACTCTTGGTCGGCTTTGGCGGCAATGGAGGCGTCAATTTCTTTTTGGCGGGCGATGCGGGCTTGCCACCAGTTGGCGTGGAGTTGTTTAGAAGTGTCAGGCCAAGTATCTTCGGCTTCGCGAGGAATTTCCCATTCTTCCCAGGCTTTGCCTAGTTCGGTGTTTAGCTTTTCGCGGAGGGGTTCGAGGGTTTCTTGATAAGTCTCCCAGATGATGTCAATTTCGGCGTTGTTGGCGATGGATTTGAGGGTGATGTGGGGGACGCGCTGGTATACGAAGCCTTGGCGGATGTTGCCGTAGGTGGGGGACTGGGAGGCTTCTGTACGGGCGATGTCGGCTTCTTTTTGTTGGCCTGCGGGGGAGTCGGTGAGGAGGTAGTAGGGGTAGCGGGCTCCCATGATGCGGGCGCGGGCTAGGGCTAGGGCGACGCGGGAGGTGTCGATGGTGATCCAGCGGCGGCCCCATTGTTCGGCAACGTAAGCGGTAGTACCAGAGCCGCAGGTGGGGTCTAAGACGAGATCACCTGGATCTGTAGTCATTAGAATGCAGCGCTCCAGAGTCTTTGAGCCAGTTTGAACTACATAAATTTTATCATCTGTAAAATTTCCGGTTCCCGTATCTGTCCAAATATTTGAGATAGGTAGGACACCTGAATCTGAATGAAAACGACGATATCGAAAGCTATTAGAAGCAAGGTGAATACGCTCTGAACGGCATAAGCGATTCATTCCAACTGGATAGTTTGGTTTCCAGTGCGAATTTTTCGGCCATGGATCTTGAATAATGCCACGGAAAGAAAAAGGTTGTGGTTCAGATGAGCGCCCTTGAGAGATCAAATTGTCGGGATTATAAGGTCGTACATTATTTGCAATAGAAACTTTTCCACTAGCTTCTTTTTTACTGACACTTCGGTAAGTAAAATCTTCATTTAGTAGCCATGTTGCGTTACCTGATCCAAGTTCAAATGGCTTAATTCTAAACATTTGTCTAACCTTTAGCTTTTCCTTATTTCGACTAAACCAAACAATGTAGTCAGCTACGTTTGCTACTGCATTTGCCGAGAACCCATAGGTTTTTTGAACGATGAGATGGCTTACGAAGTTCTCCTCTCCAAATATTTCATCCAGCAGTGCCCTTACTCGGCAAACATTCTCGTCACTGATCTGGACAAAAATTGACCCACTATCGGTTAATAAATCTCTAGCTAATGTCAACCGATCACGCAGATACGTTAAGTACGAATGAATTCCATCTCGCCAAGTATCTCTAAACGCTTTTACCTGTTCTGGTTCCCGAGTAATGTGATTCACCTTTCCATCCGTCACATCTCGGCTCGTTGTTGACCACTGAAAATTTGAGTTGAACTTAATCCCATAGGGGGGATCAAGATAAATACACTGCACCTTCCCCCGCATCCCCTCCCGCTCCGCTAAGCTCGCCATCACCTGCAAGCTATCGCCCAAAATCATCCGATTCGTCCAGTGGGCATCGTGCTGATAAAAATCTGTTCCCGTCGATTCTTCCGGCAAGCCATTAAAATCTGAAAACAGGTCAATCTGTTGATCCTGCTCTGCCTCCGTCCTCGCCTGACTGCGCCGCAATAAATCATCCACCAGCACCTTTGGATGCACCTTCTCCTGTATGTACAGCGGCGGCGCACTCACCACTAAGTCACTCCAATCCTGCTCATCTTTCCCCCGCCACACCAACTGCGGGTCTAAATCCCGATTTCGCCTTGCGTAGGCCACCTGCACCGGACTCTTCTCCTCCTCAGCCATCACCGACTGATACTCCGCCGTCGGAATATTTTTGCGCGTGGCCTCATCATGAGAAAAATTCTCAATTTTCTTGGAGTTATCCGGCTTGGACTGTTTAGGCATCGTTTAAAAATCGATAACGTTAAGGCAACTGAGCAGTGAAAATTAAGACTGAGGAGAAGACTGACTGGCAACATACTGATGAAGTATACTCGCCATCAAAAGAGCAACTGAGGTATCTGCCTGTTGTGCTATCGTTCTCAACGTTTGTAGATCATTAATAGGCAGCTCAATGCTGACAGGTTCCAGCGCGTTAATTTGCGACTGCGCATACTGCTGATACTTCGCAATCTCCTCCGGCAAGTTTACGACCGATTGCCACTCCCCCAGCTCTACAGATTCCAAAAGCTTTCTTTCGTAGGCCACCTGCACCGGATTCTTCTCCTTCTCCTCAGCCATCACCGACTGATACTCCGCCATCGAAATATTCTTGCGCGTGGCCTCATCATGCTTGAGGGCTTCCACTTTCTTCGGTTGTTTAGGTGGAGATTTACTGGTCATAGACTTGTTCTTTTTATACGGGATAGAAATTATAGAAATTTGATGCCTGCTTGTTTTTCGATAGATTTCAGCGTACCGACAGGAATTACTTTGCTGCTGTGAATGGGTACAATCGCAGTCCGTCGAGACTCGGCATTAAATAATTTGAGATGGGAGCCACTTTGAGAGGCTTCCACAAAGCCCGCAGCCTTGAGCTGCCGGATAACCTGCTTAGCGGTTATGCGAGGTGATTTTGATGGCATATAACTTGTCTATATTGCTAGCTCCATCACCTCAGCAGGCAACTGCATATCTAATAAATGCTCAGGAATAGGCTCTAGCATGAGCTGAATGGCATCTTTAAGGTTCGTCATTGCATCCTCCTTGCTCTCTCCAAAAGAAGAGACAAAATTCAGCTCTGGGCAAGTCGCCGAATAAGCTTGAGCCTCTTCATCCCACTCCAAAATTACACGAACAGTCATTCCCTTTCTCCTTTACTAAAACCAATTAACCTCAACACTAGCAGGCTCCAATGTAGCCTCAAACCACTCATTTGCTTTTTAGCATCTTCTCTCCCAACTGTTATCCTGCCTAAAACTTTATCCTAACGCGCTTCACGGCGACGGGAAATAGCCAGCGCATTAGGCTCAGAACCCCCCAAATCCCGTAACTCTAAATTATTAGACTGTGAAGCGATCGCCTCCTCAACCACCTGATTAAACTCCGACTCAATTTCAAAAACAGCCCGAAACTCAGCAAACGCCCAGCGACCGTAGCTACCCAAGTTGTTCACCCCCGGCACCCAATAGTTTCGCATCGTACTCGCTTTATCTTTCGCATCCTCTCCCCTATATCCCTTTATTTCCACAATCAAATTCAACAAATCGTCATCCCCGCGACCATCATCTACCCGCACAATAAAATCAGGCAAATACTTCCTCGGCGTAGACCCATACAAATAAGGCACTTCCAGCCCTAAATTGTGGTTTTTTACATAGGCTCGCACTCGCTCATGCGCCTCCGCCACCCGGCAAAACTCCGCCTCCCAATCGCTGTCTAGCACCACCCAATTAACCTGGCAGCGCCGCGCATCCGTCTTCCACAAGTCAGTTTTTGATGTATTAAAACTCACATTAGCCGTTGAACCCACTGGGTTGTAAGCATCCAAAACCGCTTTGATAGGTTTATCACCCACGCTGGCTTCGGTAATGGCTTTGCAGATGCGATCGCACGCCATATTCGCAATCTCCTGATACAGCACCTGAGCCGGGAAAGTCCCCCCCGTACAGCGCAAATAATCCTTCATCCATTGGCGAGTAACCCGCTTAAGCTGACCAAATAAATTCACCTTCGGCTCCTCTCCAGGATTCCGGTACTGGTTGTACAGCAGGTGCTTAGTCAGATGAAACAAAATTGTAGAATCGCGCGTGTCCATATGCTTCACGTCTAAATCTATGCCTTCGCCCACAATGCCCGCATTGTGCGTAATCGAAGGCCCCACCAAATCAGGCGTTAGCTCCAGCAAAGAGTCTTCACCAAAGATAGCCGTCAGCCGAGTATCCGGCAGCTCTACCCGGTAGCCCTCCACCCGAGGAAACTCAATTTCTAACGCATCCCGCTCAGGTCGCACCGCTTCCACTCGCTCCGTTTTGCGAGGCGGCGTTGGCTTCACCACCACTGGCTTCGCGGTAAAGTCAAACGGAATGCCCAGCACATCGGCATACTCCACATTGAACTTACCATCCTCATTTAGCTCATAAGACTGCCTGCGCAGCGCCCGACCGATTACCTGCTCGCACAGCAATTGCGTCCCAAACGCCCGCACACCTAGCACATGCGTCACCGTATTGGCATCCCATCCTTCGGTTAGCATCGATACCGACACCACACAGCGAATCGAAGCCCCAAGTTTCCCTGCTTTACCAACAGTGTTCATCACTTCTCGCAGCAAGTCTTGATCGCTAATGGCCTGCCCTGCGGATTGATCGCCGCTGCGCTGGACTAGATCTCTTCTGAATTTTTCAATTTCATCCGTTGCGATCGCCCGAAATTTTTCATCTAAGGCATCGCCCGACTCTAGCTGCTCACTGTCAATCAGCAGCGTCTTCGGCAGCGCCAGCGCATTGCCATATTCATCTGTATTGCGAAATAGCGCCAGCCGTCCTTCATAGGGCGTCACACTACCGTCGTCATCTTCCCGCACAAAGCCAGAAATATAGTCATATACCAGCTTAGAAGTCGAGGTATTGTTGCACACCACGATGAACACAGGCGGTACGCTAATTTTCTGTGCCTCCCACAGCTCAAAAGTCTTTTCATAGTGACCATACAGCGCATTCAGCGCCGTCTGAAGCTCAGCAGGCAAACTCAGCGGATCTAGTGCCTTCGCCTTGCCACGCCCCTTCTTCGGCATCTTTTTACCAATGTGCTCCCACAGATTACGAAACTTCGGCATCTCGCCCCCTGGCACGTTATCGGCAACAGGCACCCGAGGCAACTTCACAATGCCACACTCAATCGCATCCATCAGTGAAAAATCACTTACCGTCCAAGGAAACAGCGTCCCCTCCGCGTAGCCCGACCCGCGTAAAAAGAAAGGCGTTGCCGACAGGTCATATACCCTCTGCACCCCCAGCTTACGCTTCACTACCTCAATACCCGAAATCCATAGTCGCGCTGCTTCATTATTCTGTTTTGCTTCGTTCTTATCATCTCCCTTTAATTCAGAGACATCATCCGTTTCCGGCTTCTCTCGATAGCAATGGTGCGCCTCATCATTAATCACCAGCACATTCTTTAGGCCCATCAGCTCAGGGATTACACGCTGAAGCATTTGTCCTTCTGTTTCTAGCGTATTGAGCGCTGGCCCGCGCCCCTGCACCAGCTTCCGGGTTCCCGCCGCAAGCTGCATTCGTTCGCGCAGCTTAAAAGCGTGATAATTCGTAATTACAATTTTGGCTTTTTGCAAATCGGGCAGCATATCGCTGGGCAGCAGTTCCCGGCTGGCATAATAGCTGTCTGGATCATTGGGTTGAAGTACACGGAGGCGATCTCGAATTGTAATCCCTGGCGTAACTAGCAAAAAGCCCCGCGTAAAGCGATTGCTCTGCGGATGGCGCACTGCATTCACCGTCTGCCAAGCGATCAGCATCGCCATTACTGTCGTTTTGCCTGCCCCTGTTGCCAGCTTCAGCGCAATCCGCATCAGCTCAGGATTAGCCTCCTCATTCACACTCGCAATATGCGCCAGAAATGACCGCCCTTTTGGAGCTACCTCTGCCAGCCAAATCGCCGTCTCCGCTGCTTCTACCTGACAAAAGAAAGGCCGAAGCGACTGAAATTTATGACTTCTCCAATGCTGAAGTAGCCTAGCCGTCTCAGGCGTCACCTTCCAATCAGCCGGATTGGGCAACTGCCGCCAAGCATTGACCTTCTCTCGAACGCTGTTGATAAACAGCGATAGGTCGTAAGCCTGCGACTCGTCAGAAATACCCTCCGTATCATAGAGCGGCAGCGCTTGCTGTACGTCATCCTGCGATTTCCTCCGTTTTTTGGGCTTAGGAATGGGCGTCAAAAACTTAGAAGGTCGTCTAGACTCAATGAGCTTATTTGTCGGCTGACCGTCCTCATCCAATTCCCAGTGAAGCGCTGGATATTCGTAGGGTGAGTTGAGAATGGGCTTCTCGAAAAATTGCTCAGTCATAGTTTGCGATTACACTACTGCTTCAAGACAAATGAAGCACCGAATTTAAGCTGACTCATGGATTGACACAACAAGCGTATATCGACCACTAAAAGCGATCAAATGTATGCGAGTCGCAAACCACAGCGTATCAATAATTCTTTAAGTAGGATAGCCGACTTATTTTGAAATGCCTTCACGGACTGTCTTCTTGGTATCTTTTAGCACTTACCAGACGGCACTGATAAAAAACGGTTCATAGCCTGAATATCTCCCTCTAGCTAACTATATTTTGGGATCTACTATGAATTTCTATCAGCAGCAGCATCCGTATCTCTTACGCAAACTACATTAAAAAAAAGAACATTTTAGTTAATAAGCTGCTCTAAGAACTTTTTTAACTTTTTTCAATAATCGTTGAGTTTGGAGATGGGCTTTAGCGATCGCCCATAGGAGGAAAGCATCTAAGGGCTGGCAAAGTAATAAGCTCATGAATGCAAAATGCCGTAATTGCCCAAATGTAAAGGCTACGAAGCCAAACCATGAAGTTTTTACAAGCCTAAAGGGCGTTGTTGTAGAAATGCTAAAAAACCACTGTTACCCTAGCGGCTCTTCACTTACGCAAAGAGACTTTACCGCTAAAGGCTGCTTTGAACCAAAATATTGCGCTCTCAGGTAACTTACGCCATATCCGACATAGCGTATCCCCATGTTGCGGCATTTTCCATTTACTTTCTCCCTAGGTCTTCACACCTGTACTATCGGCAATCACATACCAGGGGTTATCGACAATAAGAGAGCATTTTGTCTTTTATTGGCTTACATAGTAAATATTTAAGTTATTCTTTCCTGATTACCAGATCCATTGCTACTAAAACGTTTTCACTACTCCAAGTAAGGTTGAAAAGTGAATGATTTGATTTCTAAGCTTTCCAAACTCTTGATAGGCGTCAATGTTTGGAATAGGGGTTTCTGTAACGGCCCAAAGCTGATCTGGCAACTCGGAGTACGATAACGTCCTTCCTTTTTCAAGTAAGTCTATTAAGGAAAGCTGTGTTTGATTGGCCTTACGGTTTGGAACCTTTGAAAATATTAATAGGGGGTGCTCATCGGCTATTCTGGCCTTTAGCAAAATTTCTGCCCCTTGCGCCATATGGACAATACACCTAAGGCGATTTCTAGATAGCGCTTCTAAGAGGGAATCCTGAAAAAGCATCATCCCTGCCATTCGCATGTTTTTTGAAACATCTTTCATTGAAGCCTGATTCATTTCTCTGTACCGTATTGAGCCTCAAAAGCTTATTGGAAATTTTTGAGCAAGTAGGTAGTGACTATCCTACACAAGTACGTCACGTAGCCCAGAGAGTAGGGCTGGTGCAGATTTGTCTTAGGTTAACCCCCAGATATAGCTAACCACATCAATAACTTTCAGGGTAAAGTTCCATCATTTCCAAAACATTAGGAACGTTAAGCTGCTCGGTCGCTGCTATAAATTGCGTTGTGTAGCCTTCTCTAATTAATAGCGTCTCTACAGCAAATGAGAAATAGTCAGGTCCAGCTAGGTTATGGCAGGTTGCTAAGTAAGTTTGGTGGTCTCCTCTGTTTGCATTGCTGGGTGACTCGAACAGAGCCAACCTCTTCATGATGTACTTACCATCGGACTCGAATAATACAGATGGGATTACTTTGCTGCAGAACACGTACTGTTGGCTTTCTTGAGTAACAGAATCAGTCCCATGGTAGTTTACGAACCTTTGGCGGTCTTCAGTGCGATGTTCAATCCTATTATCAGGGTAAAGGTTTGTAGTCATATTTATGAGGTATAGCGTACCAAGCTCGTTAGATCTCAGTGCTTCCTTCGACTCTAGAGTAGTGGTGTAGCAAGTACCCATACGACAGCCTTCTGGAAACTCAATAGCGGCCTTAGCCGACGACTGCACTGCAGCGAAAGATAGCGCGATCGCAGAGACTGATAATAAAACCCGTTTTAGCATTTTAATTAGAACTATAAAACAGAGCTGCATTCTCGCTTGGTAGAGAGTCGCTTGGGACGCTTTTAGATTGTGTTTTGAACAAGGTTTGAGCTGTCATGTAAAGACTGTTGCGTGTAACAAATAATACGAATCTACTGTCTTATATATATGCAGGGAGCGGATTCACGTTATTTGTATGTCGAAGCATTGGCAATCATTGAAACGGCGCTGAGCGTTTAGCTAAAGGTGCTTTTCGCTATGGTTTTGACCACTTATGCCATATCTTCCTGAATCTAACCCAACCCCAGCAGCAAAAAGACTTTCTGCTCATCGTTCGATTCTTGTCCTATATGTATAAGCTCTACCCTACTGATTCGAGCAGGGACAGTTTTTACTGAAATTTTCACTAAAAATAGTTGGCATTCATCAAGGCTAACATTTAACAAGCGTTATTCAGGCATTAGCTGGGAATTGTAAGTTGGCTAGACACGTTTAGCGATAATACATTCTATCCACTTCATACTCCAGCTTTTGGATACAGCTCATGGCTCCAATTTCGCTTTCTTTCGATCTTCCAACTCAAATTGCAACCGGGCTTGCTAACGGTGACCTTGTTCGCAATGGTGGTGTTATTCAGGATCAAGCAGGGAAGGTCGTCATGTGGCTAAAGGAAACTTCTGGAGCTACTGGCATAACTCCTAACATTCTAGGTAGTGTCGATCCGGCTGGTGCTTTGAGACTTGGCTTGCAGGGTGTTGATTCTGCCGTTACCCATCAGCGATTAACGGCTCTGGGTGCGCAAGTTACTCAACTGCAAAACTTGGCTGTGCTCACCTCCGCCACCAGTATTTTGACGCTGGGTGTCTCCGTAGCAGGATTTGCGATTATTTCTAAAAAGCTCAAGAAGCTAGAAGGTCGATTGAAAGATGTTCAAAAGACGTTGACTGAGGTCGATGAAAAGATTGATTTAGGGTTTTATTCAAATTTTCGAGCAGCGCTCGATTTGGCGGGGAACGTCTTTACAATGAGTGATCAGGCAAATCGACGCAGCAGTGCGCTTCAGGCGATTGACCGGTTTCTGGAAGCTGAGCATGTCTATACTGATCTGACTGATAAAGAGCTAGAGCGCACAAGCCAGATTAGTGATGAGTATCTATTGACGCTTTGCTTGGCTTATATAGCAGAAACGCGTTGTTATCTTGAGTTGGGCGAGTATGATACGGCGCTTAGACGCTTTCATGAAGGAAAGGCCGAAGTAAGAGAACGCATGGAAAGGTATATTTCTTTGCTGCTAACGGACAATCCGTTGATGTATTTGCATCCAGACTTAAAGGAGATTAATTTACCTCGCTTGGTCAGAGTATATAAGTGGAAAGATCCTTCAGCGACAGAGCACTCGGTATTCGAGCTGATGCGAGAGAACTTGCGGTTTCTGGATGGTGCTACCGGGTTTAATCTTTCGGAATGGTCTAAGGCTCTGCCAGCTTCTATTATTGAACAAAGCAAAATCAAGCGCGGTTTCATGGGACTAAAGGACGAAGGACGACAGGCTATTCTTAAAAACTTGCCTAAGGCGGTTTCTGAGATGGAAGAAATGATGGAGACAAATGATCGATTTGCGTCATACGAGTATGAGGTTAAGCTATTGGCGAAAACAAAGGTGCCCTTTAGTAAGTGGCTTTCGCTTCAGCCACAGGGCACTGCACCAGAGGGATCAAACCTTGTGTTCATCACTCCGCCCCAGCCAATAGCGTTGTAGCAATATATGAGGGAGATATTGCAATTTCTATTTTTTCGTTGGTTCAAACGAGCTTAATTGTGGTGGACTGTCCCATCTATTGTCGTGATGTATCAAGTTACAGAAAAAACGAAGTAAAGGTCATTTCCATTAACTTCTTTGATCCATAGTGCATCTCTTGCCGTGAATGCATTGACAAAGCTGTTGATAGCTTCATGCAGGGAGAGGAGCTTTGTCAATGCATTCCCCTCCAACATAACCTACGCATGGCCGCACCCACAGCTTGACGACGACTGGAATTCTGGCAATCAGCGCTATAACATTTTTATGCAATCTGAGCCCCATAGACATCTTGAGCAACGGTGAAGGTCTCTACGTGTGCTATGGAAGAACTAACGGCTATTGCTTTGCTCGATTGCTACCTAAAGGTGACTAGTGGAAACTTAAGCGATTGCCTCTGCCATATAATCAAAAATTATTTAGCGGTTAGAAGCTCCTTGAAGATTAAAAATTGGCTGATAGCAAGTGTATGTACTTCTATAATCTGCAGTTTCTCTAAACTAGCCCGTGCTGACGAGTATCGCTGTGATTATACGGAGTTTCCATCAGCAGCAGAAGCTTACATCGCATCTGTTTATAGTCAGAGAGGTATTGTTGGAGAGCCTGTTGACATTCTAAGGGCACCGGAATTTAGTGCAGTGCCGATTGCGACCATTTCATCTGGAGATCTAATCTTTGTTTCTGCCAGGTCTGGGGTCTCCCAATACGACGAAGGTCTCGGTTCGTCCTGTGAATTATGGTACTTAGTGAAAAGATTCGATGATGAAGATCCTTTAGGCTGGGTCTATGCGCTCAATATTAAAATAGAAGGCACTTTTAGTTGGGAGTAGAATTTATCCGCTTGTGTGGCCAGCATTGCTATCCCCTAACTAAGTTACAGGGGTTCTAGGGGATAGCAGCAATTAGCGTTCCCCTTGTTCTATGACTATCCGATGGAAGAAGCTAGCCCCACTCGCGGCCGTTACTACCCTAGTGGGCCTATTCTCGCTTGTCTACGAGCGAATCAACTCTACCAATCCTCAGGCATTGCCTGTGTCAAAACGTACCCAGACGGACGCGTAGAGAAAAATAGGGTGAGATTGCTATGCCTGCACTTGCCAAAGGCGTTGGATCATAATCTTTGATAGGTAGAATACTCCGAAAACTTTTCAGGGAAATGTGTCGGTGATTCGTTCATCCTATGCACTTTTCGGATCGTATCGCTTTGTAGCTTCTGTGCTGCCAGATCCTGAATTAATAGCCAATTGCGTTAGGATTCATAATTTCCAAGATATTTCCAACACGCATCTGTTGGTCATTACCGGAAAAGCCATCACCAAAGTTGTAACCTTCTCTAATGAGCATATTGGCGACATTAGTAGAAAAGTAATCAGGCCCAGCAATATTATGGCAAGTGGCAAGGTAATGGACGTGCGAATGCCACACAGCAGTACTTGGCGAGTTCCCTGTCAGAACTAAACGATTCAGTCTATACTCTTTGTCATCTGTGACGAAGAGGGTAGAGGGCATTGAGCTGCTGCAAAATATGTAGCTTTGAAAGCTCTCTTCCACTCGCTCGCTTCCGTGGTGATTGACAAACGTTTGTCTGAAGGACTCCACCGGATAGCTAACGCTGCTAAACGTAGCTAAATATAAATCGCCTAAATTATTAGAACGTAGGAGCTCTTTGCTTTCTAGCGTCTCGGTTGAACACACGCCGTGGTGGCACCGTTCAGGTAGTTCGATGCTCGCAATGGCAGGTAGGGAAAAAATATACAGAGACGCTAGAGTGCTGACAAATAAAACCTGGCGCACGCGAAATCCTTTCTTTTCTTGGTTTTTACCAGCTTAAAGAGTTTTTATTTCCCTTAGCAAGAACCTGGGAAAACTCACAGTTCCTTATTAAAATAGTGAAGAATAGGTGCAACTACATCGTCTCGATAGCTTTACTCCTGTGGAACAAGCAGTAGCAACGGAGCGGTACGACATTTGAGCAGCTTTGAAATAGCATTAGTATTTTTGAACCAATCCAGAATCCCCCTCCCACACCAACTAGTCTTTGCATATATGTCTACAAGGTAAAAGGCTTGCCACAAAACCGTTGCATAGATCTTGCTAAAGATAACGCTCGGCGGGATCTTTGCACGCCAAACCTCAATCTCGGTGATCGGGACTAAAAACGTTGTGTCAAAAGACCCCGAGCACTGGTCTGCTGAACGCACCAAACCCAAATCTCGATTACCTCTTTCCAAGGGGACAAAACTTTGAAGCAGGCTTTCTGAAGATTTACCTCTTTAGAGAGAAGCAAAGTTAAGCGACCTCCGGCAAAGCCCTGACTATTACCCATAAGTTCGGCTTTCTCTAAATGCTGCCAGCGCATACAGGTGATGAAAGACGCTAGCTTTAATCTTTAGAATTGAGCGTAGATGAACATCCCCCCAACAGCCAAAGAAGCAACGTGGAGCGAGCATGAGTTTGAGCGAGTAAATTTAGGTGACAAACGACTGAACGCAAGATTGAAAAAGTTGAGTACAGACTTGTCGGCTGCCCCATCTGCTCCGATTAATCAGGCCAGTGAAGACTGGGCAGCGACTAAAGCAGCCTATCGATTCTTCCAAAATGATAAGGTCACCAGCGAGAAAATTCTGAGTGCTCATCGGACGCGAACCTGGGAGCGCATTCATCGCGAACCGGTAGTTCTGGCTGTACAAGATACCTCATACTTGAACTTTTCGAGTCACCGAAAAACAAAAGGGTTAGGCCCCATTGGCGATAGCCGCTCCGCTAGTCAGGGAGTGGTAACTCACAACGTTCTTGCCATCACACCGCAAGGCTTACCATTGGGATTGTTGAATCAAACCGGATGGACTAGAGACGGCTACAGTCAACAAAGCGAACGAGAACGCAAGAATACATCGATTGAGCAGAAGGAAAGCTACCGTTGGCTACAAAACCTTGAGCTGGTTCAAAAGCTCAAGCCTATCGATAGTCGAGTCGTCACTATCTGCGACCGAGAAAGTGACATCTATGAGTTTTTTGTCGCTGCTGAGCGTTGTTCAGCAGAATTTGTGGTTAGAGCTGCCTGGAATCGGCATTTGAAGGACAGTGAATATCCTCGCTTATGGGAAACGCTGCAAGCGCAACCGGTGGCAGGGCAATATACCATCACGGTGCCAGCACATGAGTCAACCCCAGAACGAACGGCTACCCTTGCGGTTCGATTTAGGGCAGTGACTTTAGGGCCAACACAGCGCTCCAAAGGCACTCTTTTCTATCCGCTGCCTCCTATCAAGCTCTGGGCAGTGTACGTGACGGAGATCGCGGCGACTGACGAAAACACAATTGAATGGATGTTGCTGACGAATATTGCGGTTACCACCTTGGACGAGGCTCTGGAAAAACTGAGTTGGTACCGCTGCCGCTGGCAGATTGAAGTCTTCCACAAGATTCTTCAGCATGGTTGCACTGTAGAACAGTGTCGTTTGCAATCAGCAGAACGATTGCAGCGCTACATCACCTTGATGAGTATCGTGGCTTGGCGACTATTCTGGCTCTCTCATATCCAAAGAGTAGCACCCACTGCACCAGCTACAACCATTTTGACTGAACTTGAGTGTCGAACATTGATGCTAATGACACGTTACTCTCAATCGCATCAAACTTCAGCGCTTTGTGTTTCTCAAGCGGTGATTGCTATCGCTAAGTTAGGCGGCTTTTTAGCACGCAAGCACGATGGCGCACCTGGACCAACGGTTATCTGGAGAGGCTGGTCTGTGTTGCAAAATGCGACTCGGCTCGGCGATCGTTTATTTCCTCAACTTTATGGGTAATAGTCAGGGCAAAGCCGGGGGCTTACCTCTATTTAGTTACCAGCTACGATACCATTCTCCATTCAGATGTGCTCAGCCTACACGACTTGGAAGGTTAAGAGCGGTTTTATCATGGAGAATAGAGAAGTTGCCCAT
>OFET01000418.1_pt1 | contig 29380 bp, 25 predicted proteins | sample 1521211 | NCBI WGS metagenome assembly OFET01 (sample SAMN03766358, study PRJEB24113) | microbial mat metagenome | isolation source: enrichment culture HLUCC-A from microbial mat sample contains cyanobacterium...
GGCAACAAAAGCGGATCAAACTTGGCTCAAGGTTCAAACGAATTCACTGTGATACTCCGAAGAGTATCGGTGTTCGCTTGCCTTGATATTTGGTGATTTATCACCCTCATCGGCAAGCGCCCACATGAATTACCTGATCAAATTATTAAAGAGCAGTCGCTTGCGGGCCAAAACAACATGACGTGGCCGCTGCTAAGCGAGGAAGGCGTATTCTACGCACTTCAAAGGGTTTGTCAACGACTGATTGGCAAGTGCGAAACACATCAGCGACTCATTTCACCGTCTAACCAATTACCTAACCTGCTGACAAATCAAGGTTTTTACACCTCAACCACCGCTGGCAACGCCCTGCGTCCCCGGCAGCGGATGCGTACTTTACGGTGTCGCTGCCGGGTTGGCAAGGGGCGTGGCGACAAAAAAGTTAACTTTTAGGTTTTGCCTTGCGCATGACGGCGACTAATACACCTCTTGAGTTCATCATCTAACGACCCTACTATTGGTCTTACCAATTCTAGGAGCTGTTAAATGAGCTACCGCCCGCTCCGTCAACAACGCTTGGCCGACGTCATCACTGAGCGCTTAGAAGCCATGATTTTAGAAGGCAGCCTGAAACCCGGTCAGCGACTGCCTCCCGAACGTGAACTTTCCGAACGCTTCGGCGTTTCACGACCTTCTTTAAGAGAAGCCATTCAAAAATTGTCGGCGCGGGGCCTGTTGACCAGCCGCCAGGGCGGTGGCACTTACGTAAATGATTCGCTTAACAGTGGCTATACCGATCCTTTACTGGAAATGCTTTCCCGGCATAAAGAATTTCATCTGGATCTACTGGAGTTTCGCGACGCCATGGAAGGCATTTCAGCCTATTACGCTGCGCTGCGCTCTACGCCCGCCGACAAGGCGGTGCTGATAGAGCGTTTCGAGGAACTGGACGGTGGCTTTTTCGGCGCCGACCCGGCCCAGGAGGCGAAGCTAGATGCCGCTTTTCATCTGGCGATTGCCGAAGCGGCACATAATGTACTGCTGCTGCATACTATCCGCGGTATTTTTCACCTATTGGAACAAAGCATCGTGGATAACCTGGCGCACCTCTTTGCCAAGCCGGATTCACGCAGCCAGTTGATGCTGCAGCATCGCGCCTTGCTGGACGCCATCCTCGATGGCCGCCCCGAAGATGCCCGCACGCGTGCGCACGAACATCTGGTGTTCGTGGAAGAAGGACTGCTGGAAATGGCCCGGGCTGAAACACGCGCCCAGCGCGCCCTGCGACGCGCTCAAGGAACAAGTTCGGCACCGGCATGAGCATCTCTCTATTTCGTTGGCGATATTTATGGTTAATCGCGGTGCCGCTGGGGCTTGCCTTTTGTATGTGGCAAGCCTCTTTGCTTGCCCGAGAACAGGCGCTGACCAACCTTCAGGAAGAAGCAGAAAATGAGCTGCGTCTCTCGGCTGCCAACCTTAACGGCTACCTGTTGCGCTACGACTACCTGCCTCAGATGCTCGCTACTCGCGAAGGGGTCCTGAGATTTCTTGCCGCGCCTGACCGCCAGGATCCCATGCCCCTCAATTTATTGCTGGATCGCTTTCGCTTCACTTCAGGCGTTTCTGACGTCTACCTACTGGACCAGAATGCGGACACGATCGCCGCCAGCAACTGGCATCGCCCTAATACCTTCATCGGGCAAAATTATGCGTTTCGAAGCTATTACCGAGACGCCATAGACGGGGGACAAGGCCGATTTTACGGCTTGGGGCTCCAGTCTCAGGAACGTGGTTATTACTTTTCCTCCCCGGTGTGGCTGGATGATACCTCGCCGGATGCGCGTCCTGACGGCGTGCTGGTCATCAAGGTCCTGCTGACCGACGTGGAAGAAAGCTGGGCGGAGCAGGAGTCCCCCCTGTTCGTTACCGACCAAGACAATATTATCTTTCTTGCCAGCCAGCCCGAACTGCGCATAAACGCTCTCTACCCGCTTTCTGAGGAGCAACGGAAAACCCTGCAAGAGACACAACGCTATGGCCAGGAGCCACTAACGCCTTCGGGTATCCAGGTCCAGGATGTGCAGGGCCCCCATAGCCAGGTCGTTACTTTTCGGGAAGGCCCGCTGAGCGACGAACATTATCTCAATCTGACCCGTGAGATTCCCGAGTTTGGCTGGCAGATGCATATTCTCAAACCGCTGAGCCCGGTGGTCAGCGCGCAGTGGATGGCCGCGCTGATGGCCGGCGGACTCTACGGCGTGGTCGCGCTAGCTGCGGGGATTGGCTGGCAGCGTCTGCGCCTTCGCCGTGAGCGCGAAACGTTCGCCGAACGTGAACGGCAAACGCTGGCCCGCGTTCGCGATGAGCTGGAAATGAGCGTTGAGCGGCGTACCCGCGACCTAGTAGCCAGCAACCAGCGACTATCGGACGAAATTGAGGAGCGTCGCCGCGCTGAAGCCAACCTGCGTCAAACGCAGGACGAGTTGATTCAGGCCGCCAAGCTCGCCGTTCTGGGCCAGCTGGCCGCCGGCATCAATCATGAGCTGAACCAGCCGCTCGCCGCTATCCGCGCCTACAGCGAAAACGCCCGGCGCTTTATCGAACTCTCAAGGGTGGAGCAGGCGGATGCCAACCTGGCGCAGATTATCGAGCTGACTCAGCGGATGGCCGATATTAGCGCCCAACTGCGACAGTTCTCGCGCAAAAGCAGCGATCGTCCTGAAACCATCTCTGTTCAGGCATGTGCCGATTACGCCTTGCGCCTTTTCCAGAGCCGTCTGCGTGACGACCACGTCCAGGTCGAACAACACTGGTCTGAAGAGACGCTCTGGGTAAAAGCCGACCTCGTTCGTCTTGAGCAAGTGCTGGTCAATTTAATCGGCAATGCCCTTCAGGCCATGAAAGAAACCGACTCGCCGCGTCTTATACTCAGCGCTCACGCTGAAAACCGGCAGGTGATCATTCAAGTGGCCGATAACGGCCCGGGCATTCCAGCCGACTATCTTGAGCAGGTGTTCGAGCCGTTTTTCACTACCAAAGCGCCCGGCAGCGGACTAGGCTTAGGGCTGTCCATTTCTTCGCGTATCATGGATGATCTGGGCGGGAAATTGCAGGCCACCAATCTACAAAGCGGCGGGGCCTGCTTTACCATTACACTGCCCCTCGCCCCCGCCCCGCGAGCTACTCAGGAGGTTGTTTCCGATGCATGAGCCGTCGACACTGCCGGTCATGGTGATTGACGACGAACCGCATCTGCGCATCACCGCCAGCCAGACGCTTGAGCTTGCCGGCTATACACCGCACTGCTTTGAATCCGCGGAAGCCGCCCTGGCCGCCTTACCCGCCAATTTCCCCGGGGTGATTGTCAGCGATATTCGCATGCCTGGGATGGATGGGATGGCCCTCCTCCACGAGCTTCATCGCCGCGACAGCACGCTGCCCATCATCCTGATTACCGGGCACGGTGATATTTCAACCGCTGTCGAAGCCATGCGCGCCGGAGCCTGGGACTTTCTGGAAAAGCCCTTTGCCGGCGACGAGCTGCTCGATGTGGTGCGACGCGGCATTGAAACGCGCCAGCTGAGCCTGGAAAACAATCGCCTCAAGGCAGAGCTCGAAGCCCAGCAGGCAGCCCTCGGGCCGCGCCTAGTCGGCCGCACGCCGATCATTTCCCGTCTTGCGGCAATGATCCAGCGTATCAGCCAGGTAGAAGCCGACGTACTGCTGTTTGGCGAAACCGGCACCGGCAAGGATCTCGTGGCCCGCGCCATTCATGAGCGCAGCGCAAGACGCAACCATCCGTTCATGGCCATCAACTGCGGCGCCGTACCTGAAAACACCATCGAGTCGGAGCTGTTCGGCCATGAGAAAGGCGCCTTCACCGGCGCCGTGGAACGGCGAATCGGCAAATTCGAACATGCCAATGGCGGCACAGTATTTCTGGATGAGATCGAGTCCATGCCCCTCGCATTGCAGGTCAAACTGCTGCGCGTGCTTCAGGAACGCCACGTTGAGCGCCTGGGGGCCAACGAGGCGATACCGCTCGATATCCGGGTAATCGCCGCCACCAAGGTCGACCTCAAGACCGCCGCCGAAGATGGCCGCTTTCGCGAGGACCTTTACTACCGGCTCAATGTGGTCACCCTGCCGCTGCCGGCCCTGCGCGAAAGGCGAGAAGACATCCCGCTGCTGTTCCAGCATTTTGCCGTCGTGGCTGCCAACCGCAGTGGTCTGGAAGCCCCGACCGTCGACAGCCACGGCATTGCCAGTCTGCTTGCCCACGACTGGCCGGGTAACGTGCGTGAGTTGCGCAACCTGGCCGAACGCTATGTGCTACTCGGCGCGGCCTTCGACTACCGGCTGGATGCCCTGCTTGAGGGGGCCCAGGCAGACACCGAAGAACCGACGCTTCCCCGCCAGGTGGAGCTGTTCGAGAAAAGCCTGATCAGCCAGTCGCTTTCCCGCCATCACGGGCGCGTCACCGAGGTATGCCATCACCTGGGCATTCCGCGCAAGACGTTCTATGACAAGCTGAAAAAGCACGGGCTACACGCCGATGATTATCGCCATAGCAGCGAACCTTGAGCGACCAGCTCGCCCAGCACGGCCCAGGGGGGCAGCCAGGGCCACAGTGGCAAGATCGCGATCATCATCAGCCAGTTCGACATCGGGCGTCGGCCATCGCCCAGCTTCAGCGCCGTGCCGAAAGACCGCTTGAGGCGAGCGCCCTCCAGGTCGACGCTGTATAGCTCGTCCAGCGTCAAATGCACCATGAACCCCAGCCACACGGCGCCGCCGTGTGACCAGGCAAGCCAGGGCGCCTGCGCCAGCAGCTGAAAGCTCACGGCGGCCGTCAACAGCGCGCAAAGCAGGCTCGCCAGCAGTGAGTGCCAGATGCCTCGATGGATGGTAAAGCGTGAAAACGAGAACCCGCCAAGGTAACGCACCGCCAGGTAGATCCCCCCGCAGGCCATCAATAACTGACCTGACGACAGCCAGGGCTCAAGCAGCAGCACCCCCAGCACCAGCGCGGGTATGGATAAAATATTGAAAATCAGTCGGATCGAGTGCGACCGATCAGCATCGATGTCGGGCAGGATACCGCCAAACGCGGTCAGCGCCACCATCAGTAACGCCTGGGAGGGCGCCCACCACTGAGCCTGCCAGCCAGCATATGCCAGCAGCATTCCGCCTGCGGTAGCTACCGTGATGTGGGTGCGAAAATTCGCCATATCGCGCTCGACCAGAAAACTGTATAAATTAACAGATTTCCGGTCGGCACAATACGGTTTTCCCAGAAAAAAGCGGGGGAATGAAGCGCTTAAGTAACGTTCGGCTCGGCGAGAAAACGATCTTTCAGTTTGACGTAGTTACCCGCTGTATAGCTAAAAAACGCCCGTTCCTTATCTTTCAGCGGACGCATTGGCTTGGCCGGATTGCCGCCGTAAACATAACCGCTTTCCAGATGTTTCCCGGGCGTGACCACGGCGCCAGCAGCGATGATCACTTCATCGTCCACCACGGCACCGTCCATCACGACCGCCCCCATGCCGACGAGAATACGATTACCCAGCGTGCAGCCGTGCAGAATGGCTTTATGGCCAATAGTCACGTCGTCGCCGACAGTCAGCGGGAAACCCTCCGGATTAAAGTCGCTGGCGTGGGTGATATGCAGCACGCTGCCGTCCTGGACGCTGGTGCGAGCGCCAATACGAATGCGGTGCATATCGCCGCGAATCACCGTCATCGGCCATACCGAGCAGTCGTCGCCTAATTCCACATCGCCAATCACGACGCTTGCCGAGTCAATAAATACCCGCTCACCCAGGCGGGGCGACACATTGTTAAAGGATCTTATGGCGCTGCTCATCGTCTTCTCCTGGCATTGTTGGAAGGAGTGATTGAAAGAACAGGCATCACTATAGCAATCCGCTGAGCAGAACCATAAGCGTCAGCGGGATAGACACCCAGCGAACCACCCCGCGCCACCACCGGTAGCCGTAATCACCGGCCCCTAGCGCACTCATTGCCGTGCCAGAGGGCAGCACCCAGGCGGCGAATACCGCGATCAGCAACCCGCCTAACGGCAGAAAAACATCCGGCGGAATGCTGCTGACCAGCTCGAATACATTGCGCCCCAGTAATGGCCGGAAGTCGGCTAGCGTCGAGAAGGACAGCGCGGACAGCAGACCAATCGACCACACACTGATGGTCACCACCGCCGTCGAGATGCTGCGCCGCCAGCCAAATCCCTGCAGCGTGGCGACCATCGGCTCTGCCAGATTGATGGCTGATGTCCACGTCGCCAACAGCAGCAACAAGAAGAACACGCTTAGCCATAACGAGCCCCAGGGCAGCTCGGAAAACGCAATCGGCAAGGTCACGAACATCAACCCGGGCCCCTCGGCAGGATCCATGCCCTGGGCAAACACCACTGAAAAGATGGCAATACCGGCCAGTAGCGCCACGCTGATATCGAGCACCGCCACGGCCACGGCTGCCTTGGGCAGGCTTTGCTCGTCAGGCATATACGCGCCATAGGCCATCAACGCACAGGCCCCCACCGCCAAGGTAAAGAACGCATGGCCCATGGCGTGCAGCACAACGCTGGGCGTTATCGCGTCAAACGAGGGGAAAAATAGCCAGGCTAGGGCGCCACCGAAGCCGCTGGTGGTGCTCGCATAGACAACCAGCGACAGCAAGAGTCCGTATAACATGGGCATTAACAGGTTGTTCAGGCGTTCCAGGCCCTTGGCCACACCCGCCGCGACCACCGCCATGGTCATCAGCAGAAACAGCGTGTGATTAAAGATCAGCAGGCTCGGGTTGGCCAGAAAGGACTCGAAACCGGCACCGATCTCCGCTGCGCTTGCGCCCTTGAAATTACCGTTGATCGAGGCGACGAGAAACTCGATTGACCAGCCGGAAACCACCGAGTAAAACGACAGAATGCTAAACACCGTCAATGCCCCGAACAGGCCCAGCCAGCGCCAATGACGGGAAGCGCCCGCCTCGGCGGCCAGAGCGCCCAGTGCCTGCATAGGCCCCTGACGGCCCGCACGGCCGATCAATATTTCCGCCATCATCACGGGAATGCCCAGCAGCAGCACAAAGGCGATGTAAATCAACAGAAAAGCGGCGCCGCCGTTTTCACCCGCTACGTAAGGGAAACGCCAAATATTGCCCAAGCCGACCGCCGCGCCGGTTACCGCCAGGATAAAGGCACGCTTCGACCCCCAGCGTTCTAGCGTTTTACTCATTGACGACTCCCGACGTATGACATGAAAGCCCGCAAGACTAACAGGCGCTGGGCTGAAGGCAAGCGACGCGGGGCATGAGCATTGAAACCGCCTGGGTTCGCCCGCACTTAACCACTTAACGGCGTTTGTTGCGCCCCACTGATCTCCCAAGAGGTGCCTATGTCCCGCAATCCGTTGCTCGAGTCTCACTCGCTTCCCCCGTTTCAAGACATTCGCGCCGAGCATGTGGTCCCCGCCGTCGAGACCCTGATCAGCGAGAGCCGTGAAACGATCGATCGCATCGCCCAGCACGCCGCGTCAACCACACCGACATGGCAAAGCTTTGCTGAGCCTTTTGAAGCCGTTAACGATCGCCTCACGCAGGCGTGGTCACCGGTTTCACACCTCAACGGCACCATGAACAGCCCGGCGCTACGCGACGCCTACCAGACCTGTCTGGAACAGCTTTCCTCGTTCAGCACCTGGGTAGGCCAGCACGAAGGCCTATTTCAAGGTTGGCAAGCGCTCAAGGCAGGTCCTGAATGGGCACAATTGAGCGACGCCCAGCAGCGCACCGTCGACAACGCGCTGCGCGACTTTCGCCTGGCGGGCGTCGATCTGCCCGACGACAAAAAGGCGCGTTACGGCGACATCCAGTCACGCCTGTCGATGCTCTCGAATCAGTTTTCCAACAACGTGCTGGACGCCACCCAGGCCTGGCATAAGGATATCGATAGTGCCGACACCCTGGCAGGCGTGCCGCAGAGTGCGCTCGATACGTTAAAGGCCGCCGCTGAGGCAAAAGGCCTCAGCGGATATCGCATTACGCTGGACTTTCCCAGCTTCTTCCCGGTGGTGAGCTACGCCGACAACCGCGAGTTGCGCCGCGAAGTGTATACCGCCTTCGTCACTCGGGCGTCTGATCAGGGGCCTGACGCCGGCACGTTCGACAATGCGCCCATTCTTGAAGAAATACTCGCGCTGCGCCAGGAACTTGCCCACCTGCTGGGTTTCGAGACTTACGCCGACTACTCGCTGGCCACCAAGATGGCCGACTCTCCCCAGCAGGTACTCGACTTTCTCACCGACCTGGCGAACCGTGCGGTGCCCCAGGCCAGGGAGGAATTCAACGAGCTAAGCGACTTTGCCCGCGACGAACTGGGCATAGAGACACTGGCGCCCTGGGATGTGGCCTACGCCAGCGAAAAGCTGCGCGAAGCCCGGTACGCCATTTCCCAGGAGCAGCTACGCCCTTACTTCCCCGCCCCGCAGGTGGTCGACGGGCTGTTCCAGGTCGTCGAGCGTCTGTACGGCGTTCGTTTTAGCGAAGATACAACGATAGAGCGCTACCATGACGACGTGCGCTTTTATTGGATCACCGATGACGAACGGCCGATTGCCGGCTTTTATCTTGACCTCTACGCCCGGGAAGGCAAACGCGGCGGGGCCTGGATGGCAGACTGCCGCGTGCGCCGCGAGACCCAGAGCGGTCTGCAGCTGCCGATTGCCTTTCTGACCTGCAACTTTACCGCACCCGTCGCCGGCAAGCCTGCGCTGCTGACCCACGATGAAGTGACCACCCTGTTCCATGAGTTTGGTCATGGCCTGCACCACATGCTCACCAAGCAAACCATTGCCGACATTTCCGGCATCAACGGGGTCGCCTGGGATGCCGTGGAGCTGCCCAGCCAGTTCATGGAGAACTATTGCTGGGAGCGGGAAGGACTGGATCTGATCGCTCGCCATGTCGACAGCGCCGAGCCTCTGCCGGCAACCCTGTTGGAACGCCTACAAGCAGCGAAGAATTTCCAGTCGGCGATGGGCATGGCGCGGCAAATCGAGTTTTCACTGTTCGACCTGCGCCTGCACCACGAGCTCGAAGCCCCCAGTGCCGGTGACGTTCAGGCACTGCTCGACGAAGTTCGCGCGACCGTTTCCGTGGTACCCACCGTCGACTTCAATCGTTTTCAGAATAGCTTCGGGCACATCTTCGCAGGGGGATACGCAGCAGGCTACTACAGCTACAAGTGGGCTGAGGTGCTTTCGGCCGACGCCTGGAGCGCCTTCGAGGAAGCCGGCATCTTTGACCCGACGATGGGCCAGCGCTTTCGCCAGGAAGTCCTCGAGCAAGGGGGCGCGCGCGATGCAGCCGAGTTGTTCCGCGCCTTCCGCGGCCGCGAACCCAGCGTTGAGCCACTGCTACGCCACAGCGGCATCCGTGCCGCTTAACACCGCCCTGCCTAAGCGAGCCCCGGTGAGGGGCTCGCGCCCGGAGTCCGATCATGTCTAGTGTGAAACGTTTTATTGCGGGTGTGACCTGCCCACGCTGTGCCGAGATGGATCGCATTCGTGCCTGGGAGCAAAACGGCATTCGCTACCGCGAATGTGTGAGCTGTGATTTTTTCGAGCAGTTGCCCATTGAGGATGACGCGCCCGGCGAACTCACCACTCGCGTCAATCAACCCCGCCCGGAACCGGCCGAAAATGAGATCCAGCCCGTACGGATCATGGACCCAGACCGCAAGCCACCCGGCTCATAGTCAGCAGAGGCGACTATCGAGTCGCCATCCGCTACTAAAATGTGCGGTTTTCCACACACCAAATAGCGCCCATCGTGCGCATCACCAGACACTTCGCCGCTCAAAAGCTACGACTAAGGTTTAACAAAAAAATTTTAACCTGCTGTTTTTTAAAAAAATAAATGGCATTGGCACAACAATCGCTCTAGTTTATGGCTCCCCGTTGGTGGCGCGGCCTCGGCTGTGGGTCCACCAGCGGGTTAACAACCTCAATAAACGACTAGGGATATTCGCCATGCGCAATTTCAAACCGACCACACTGGCATTGCTGACCGGCGGCGCCTTGCTGGCAGCCAGCAGCGCCCAAGCCGATCGCGACGACTGGCCAGACAATTTCACTGTCGGCACAGCAAGCCAAGGCGGCACGTACTTTGTTTATGGCTCTGGCTGGGCCAACTTTATCGCTGATGAGTTAGACATCTCAGGCGGTGGCGAAGTCACCGGTGGCCCAACCCAAAACTTGGCACTGGTACATGGCGGCGACATGGCCTTTGGCCTAGCGACCATGGGTCCGGCAGCTGACGCCGTCAATGGCGAAAGCCCTCTCGCGCCTGGCGAAAAGATGGATAACGTCTGCGCCATGTTCCCAATGTACGAAACCCCGTTCTCCATCGCCGCATTGGCCGACAGCGATATCGAATCCATTTCTGATATTCCCGACGGCGCACGCATTGGCTTTGGCCCCTCAGCTTCAACCTCTGACACCTACTTCCCAGCCATGCTGGAAGAGCTAGGCGTTGACTTTGACCGTCGTAACGGCGGCTGGTCAGATCTTGGCGGCCAATTGCAGGATGGCTTGCTTGACGTTGTTGCCTTCGCTGCCGGCATCCCGATTCCAGCGGTTAGCCAGCTTGAAGTGCAAACCGACGTGAACATTATCGAGTTCACCGAGGAAGAGCTGGAAATCGTCATGGATAAATTCCCCGTCGCAGAATTCACGATCCCCGCTAGCACCTACGAAACCCTGGAAGAAGACGCCCGCGCCGTCTCCATGTGGAACTTCGCCATTGCTGGCTGTGACCTGCCAGAAGACTTTGTTTACGAAGTCACCAAGGCCACCATGGAAAACAATGACCGTATGCAGTCCGTTCACCGCAGCGCTGCTAACAGCATCCCGGAAAACATCAAGCACAACACCGTGCTGCCGTTCCACCCCGGTGCTGCTCGCTGGTACGAAGAGAATGGTCACGAAATTGACGAAGATATGATCAACTAAGTCACACTCGTTGCCGGCTGCCCCGCACCAACCCGGTTGGGCGGGGCAGTTTTCTCTAATACCCCTTTGTTTGCTTGCTGTGAGGGTGAACTCTGATGAGTCACAAAATCGACCAAGAACCTAACGGCCCCAAAGATGATGCCCCAACGGTTTCATCAGCTTCTGAGATACTCGCCGAAGGTGTCGATGAAGAAATTGTTGAATCCAATCGACGTCTGTTTACTGGCTGGCAATTCTTCTTATTCGCGGCACTAGCCATTGCCTATTCAAGCTTTCATCTGATAACACTAAATGCCTTCCCCATGGAAACCTGGTCTTTTCGGATCATCCACATTGCCGGGGCGCTGATTCTTGGCTATGGCTTATTTGCTGGGGCACGTTTTGCCGAAACCGATCAAGAAAGCTCACCTACATGGCTGACGGCTGCCAGCTATGCGCTGTTGATTCCATCCGTATATGCGCTGTTTCAGGTTTTCTCGATGATGCAGACGCTCAATGGTGGCGCAATGCGCATTGAACCAGCTATTGAGTCTTTGCATTACGGCTATCCCCTGATGGCGGCAACGGCGCTGGCTATCGTGCTATCGTGGTGTTATCGCCAGGTACGCCACCGCTTTAATCCCGCCGATTTGGTGCTGATGGTCTGTGCGGTTGCCAGCGCAGGCTACCTGCTACTGGTATTTAACTCGCCGCTTCGTGCCTCTACCGGAACGTCTTTTGCGCCTGCGGGGATTTCCTGGGCAGCGATTGCCGGCTCCCTACTTATTTTAGAACTCACCCGCCGGGTCGCAGGGCTCGCGCTGGTGATCATTTCTGTGGTGTTTCTCGGCTACGTCTTTATTGGCCCTTATTTACCCGGTTTTTTGGGTTACCCCGGGCTTTCACTACAGCGCTTTTTTAGTCAGGTGTATACCGACACCGGCATACTCGGTCCTACCACTGCCGTCTCGTCAACTTACATTATTCTGTTCATTATCTTCGCCGCCTTCTTACAAGCCTCTAAAGTAGGCGATTATTTCGTAAACTTTGCCTTTGCCGCCGCTGGGCGCGCAAGGGGTGGCCCCGCTAAAGTGGCAATCTTTGCGTCAGGGCTAATGGGGATGATCAATGGCACGTCGGCCGGTAACGTGGTATCCACCGGCTCGCTGACCATTCCGCTGATGAAAAAAGTCGGCTATCCGGCTCGAAGCGCGGGAGCCATTGAAGCTGCAGCGTCTACCGGCGGGCAAATCATGCCACCCATTATGGGGGCAGGTGCCTTTATCATGGCAGAAGTCACCGGTATTCCGTATACCGAGATTGCCGTTGCCGCTTTGATTCCAGCAGTACTCTACTTTGCCTCCATCTATTTTATGGTCGACTTTGAAGCCGCCCGTAAAGGCATGCGCGGCATGCGCAAAGATGAGATTCCAAAGTTCTCCCAACTGGTCAAGCACGTCTATCTGTTTGCGCCGATCATTATTTTGATTGTGGCCTTGTTTATGGGCTACTCAGTGATCCGTGCGGGCACGCTGGCCACGGCCGCTGCCGCGGTGGTGAGTTGGATATCACCCAATAAAATGGGTGTCACCGCTATCCTCAAGGCACTGCAGTTAGCGGGTACCATGGCGATTCAGATTATCGCCGTGTGCGCCTGTGCAGGCTTGATCGTCGGGGTTATCTCGCTAACAGGTGTAGGCGCACGTTTCTCATCGCTGCTATTAGGTTTAGCAGGAGTCAGCCAGCTATTGGCCCTGTTCTTTGCCATGCTAATCAGCATTCTGTTGGGCATGGGCATGCCGACAACAGCGGCGTATGCCGTTGCTGCCTCGGTGGTTGCTCCAGGTTTGATCAACATTGGTATCGAGCCATTGATTGCCCATTTCTTTATCTTCTACTTTGCAGTTGTCTCGTCGATTACCCCGCCGGTTGCACTGGCATCCTATGCGGCGGCAGGGATCTCTGGGGATAACCCCATGGGAACCTCAGTGGCGTCGTTCAAAATCGGTTTGGCCGCGTTCATTGTGCCGTTTATGTTCTTCTATAGCCCGGCCATGCTGATGGAAGGCTCGGCACTGCAGATTACCCGCGTTGCGATTACTGCAATCCTGGGAATCGTATTGCTATCGGGCATGGTGCAGAAGTGGTTCTTCGGGCCGGTGAACACCCTGCAACGCGTGGTGATGCTGGTGGGGGCACTGTTCATGATTTACGGCGGCATCTATACGGACATACTTGGCCTAGCGATCGGCGCCGTGCTGTTTGTCATGCAGCGTAAACAGCATGGCAATGCCGACACCCCAAGCACGACCTGACCCTCACACGCCTCTGCGCTGTGAATAAAAACGCCCGCTCAATAATCGAGCGGGCGTTTTTTATTAGGGTCATCATGTATCTACATGGGCATTAGCCACTTAGGTTATCGACGATTTTTAACACCGGCGCCGCTTGATTGAGGGTGTAAAAGTGCAATCCCGGCGCGCCACCATCCAGTAACCGCTGACAGAGCCGGCTTACAACGTCGGTGCCAAAGGCTGCAATTGCCTCGCTGTCATCGCCGTAAGATTCCAGTTGCTTACGAATCCAGCGGGGAATCTCTGCTCCGCAGGCATCAGAAAAGCGTGCCAGCTTGGTGTAGTTGGTAATCGGCATAATGCCGGGAATAATCGGTTGCTCGACGCCTAGCGCGCGCGCTTTATCGACAAAGTGAAAGTACGCATCAGCGGTAAAGAAATACTGGGTAATCGCCATGTTGGCACCCGCTTTCATCTTGCGGGCAAAGTTTTCCACATCCCGATCGAGATTGGGGGCCTGTGGATGAGATTCGGGGTAAGCGGCCACGGCGATATCAAAGTGATTGCCGGTTTCATCGCGAATGAACTCCACCAGCTCGTTGGCATAGCGCAGTTCGCCGATGCTGGCCATCCCGGAAGGCATATCACCGCGCAGCGCCACCAGGCTATCGACGCCCTCTTCACGATACTGCGCCAGCAGGTCGCGAAGCTGGGCTTTTTCACTACCAATGCAGGAAAGGTGCGGGGCGGTGGAGACACCGCTCTCGCTGACCTGACGGACGATCTCGCGGGTGCGCGCCTGAGTCGACCCGCCTGCTCCGTAGGTAACCGAGAAAAACCGCGGCTGTCGGGCGGCCAGCTCATCGCGAACCTGTATTAGCTTGTCGCGCCCGGCCTCGGTGCCGGGTGGGAAGAATTCAAAGCTAATACCTAACGGATGCTCGTGGCGGCTCATGGGATTTCCTCGTGATGCGTCAAAGTGGTGACATTTTGCGATATTCTCGCTTTTCAGCCGCGCGGGGGCCAATGAAAGATTCCACGGTCGGCCTTTAATTCGGCTCATGTTGGCGTTCGCGCCGAGCTTTCAGGGAGGACATATGGATTTATCAACCGGTGCCTTGATGGGCCCGCTATTGATGTTGTTGGGATTTGTAGGGTTAGGCTGGATAGCCGCACGGCGGCTGCACATCGACCCACGCCCGATCGCCACGCTGCTGGTCTACCTTATCGTGCCACTGACGATTTTCCGCGCGCTGATGGAGGGCCGTCCCAGCATCGACTACCTGGCACTGACATTGGCCATGTTCCTCCTCGTCAGCGTAATGGCCCTCGGGGTGCGTCGCGTGACACAAGCCCGCTTCGGGCCTCAGGAAGGCGCCCTGCTGGCGTTTTCATCGGGCACCGGCAATACCGGTTATTTTGGCCTGCCGGTGGCGCTCATACTACTGCCACCCGAAGGCGTGACCCTGTACCTGTTCTGCATGCTGGGCATCAACGTGTATGAATTCACGGTGGGCTTTTACCTGAGCGCCCGCGGCCATTTTTCCGTGCGTCAGAGCCTGATCAAGATCGCGCGACTGCCGTTACTCTACGCCTTTTTATTTGCGCTGCTGCTTAACGCGCTGGGCGTCACGCTCCCCAACGCGCTCATGGATTCGCTGGAGGTCTTCCCTGCCACCTACACGCTGCTGGGCATGATGATTATCGGCATGACCTTGAGCCAGGTGACGCTGTCGGCCTGGGACTCACGCTTTATCGCGACCTGTGTTGGATTACGCTACCTGCTATGGCCACTGGTGATGCTCGCCGCCGTGATACTGCTCCAGCAGGTAACACCACTCGCGCCTGCGCTGGGAATGGCCTTGCTGCTGTTGGGCGTGGTGCCCATGGCATCCAATGTGGTGGTGGTGGCCATGGAGCTGGGCATTCAGCCGCAAAAAGGCGCCCTGGCGGTACTCGTCACCACGCTGCTCGCGCCGCTGCTGATTCCCTTTTACCTTGGCCTCATGCTGCGCTTGACGGGGCTTGGCTAAAAACCGTCAACCCCGGCGTCGTTTAGCCGTGCCGCCATGCGCTGCACCTGTGGATGGCTGAAAAACGCCACCAGGGCATCCGCGCGCACCGGCCCAACACCCTGCACGGCTTGCCAATCGGTGCGATCAAGGCCTGACAGCGTCGCCCAGTCACCGCGGTGCTCACTGCCGCCCGGCGGCATGCCCAGCGCCTCCAACCAGTCATCAAAAGATGCTGTGCGGGCATGTTGAAACTGGGTCATTAACGCCTCAGCGGTCGCCTCACCAATGCCGTGTGCCTGTTGAAGCTGATGGGATTCAACCTCCAGCCAATCCAGTAGCTGGGTGACCACACCCGCCTCCATCAGCGCCTGCCAGGTTCCTTCCCCCACGCCTTGCATGTCCAGCTTTTCGCCAAGGTAACTCAGTCGCGCCAATAGTTGCGCATCACACCCCGGACGCTGCTCGAAGCAGCTCAACAAATGATAGCGCTCGGGGGACGGCGGGCTTACCGGGACACGCGCCTGGGTCTGCCACACCACGTCGGTTAGCTGGGGAATGGTCAACCCGGCCAGGGTGATGGCCACCTGGTCGCCGGGACGCACGTCCAGTGACTCCCAACGCGCCAGCGAGCCCAGCGATACGCGGCTGATACGTCGCCCCTCAAGCATCTCCGGGTCGAGCCACACCAGCGGCGTCACACGCCCGGTGCGGCCCACGCGGAACTCGATACCGCGTACCTGAGCGAGCACCTGCTGGGCAGGATATTTCCAGGCCACGGCCCACTCGGGCGGCGACGAGGACCAGCGGCGAACGCCGGGGCGCTCGCCCTGTTTGAGAACCACACCGTCGGTGGCAAAAGGCAGCTCGCTGTTGAACCATCGCTCCCGCCATTCGCCAGCGTCGCGCCGATCATCCAATCGATGGGTATAGTCGGCGGTGTCAAAGCCCAGCTCACTCAACTGCGCCAGCCGCTCGGCCATATCTGTGGGGCCATCCGGCCAACCCCACACGAAGAGACCGATTTGCGCCCGCGTTTGCGATGTCGGCGCCTGCTGTGCCATCGCCCCGGCCACCTTTCCCCGTGCGCCCGTGGTCGGGTTACGGGCCTGAACATGATCGGTCAACCGCCAGTACAGCTCACCCTGCAACACGCCCGATAGCGGGGCGGGTAGCCACGTCGGCACGGCAGGCAATTGACTGACGCGCTCGGTCCAATCCTGGCCGCGCTCGCCATCCCCTCGGCTAACGGCCTCAACGAGCTCCCCCTCATGATAACGAAGCGTCACCGCCACGCCGTCGACCTTGGGCTGAATCCACAGGTTATCCCGGCGGCTGCTGAAGCGTCGCACGCCGTCGTCATCAGCTTTTTCGAGACCGGTCTGTGCAAACGGATGGGCGCGGCTCTCACGCGTGCTGGTGATGCGCGCCAGCGGCTGGTGATCGGGGATCTCGCCCAGGCAGGTCTGCCATTCGGCGAGCCGGGCCACCGCCTGGTCGTAGAGCGCATCATCAATCAGCGCTTCACCCTGGTCATGGTAGGCACGATCCCAGACCGCCACCTGAGCCGCTAGCGCCTGGCTTTCCTGGGTCAGCCGTTGCGTGCTCCAGTCGGGACACTCGGCGGCCTGCGACGTGAGCGCCACGGTACCCAACCATCCCCACAGCATTGCCTGCACATACCGTTGCCTTTTCACGTCGCCTCCACCAATCGTCCGTTGATGGCATTAGCCTAGCGCACCGCGCATAAAAAACGTCCCCGGCAAGTGCCAAAGGGACGTTTTCTTACAGCACAGCGAGCAAATCTCTTACAAAGCCGCCGCCTTGCGCAGTGCGTCGGCTTTGTCGGTGCGCTCCCAGGGGAAGGCGGTGAAGGTTTCTTTCTGCGCTTCGCCCTTGTCGTTTACCCAGGTGTAGCTGTGCTCAAACGGGGCTCGGCCAAAGTGGCCATAGGCTGCGGTTAATTGATACATCGGGTGCAGCAGGTCGAGCATCTTGGTAATCGCGTAGGGGCGCAGGTCAAAGTGCTCGCGCACCAGGTCCACGATCAGCGTATCGCTGATCTTGCCGGTACCGAAGGTGTCGATCGACACCGAGGTCGGCTCGGCGACGCCGATGGCATACGAAACCTGGATTTCACACTTGTCGGCAAGCCCGGCAGCCACCACGTTCTTGGCCACGTAGCGGCCTGCGTAGGCGGCGCTACGATCGACCTTGGACGGGTCCTTGCCGGAGAAAGCGCCGCCGCCGTGGCGCGCCATGCCGCCATAGGTATCGACAATGATCTTGCGCCCGGTCAGCCCGCAGTCGCCCACCGGACCGCCAATCACGAACTTGCCGGTCGGGTTGATGTGGTACTGGGTCTTGTCATCGAGCCACTCGGCGGGAATCACCTGCTCGATGATCTCGCGCTTGACCATCTTGCGCAGGTCTTCCTGATCGATATCCGGATCGTGCTGGGTCGAAAGCACCACCGCATCCACACCGCAGGGCTTGCCCTGGTCATCATAGCGGAAGGTCACCTGGCTCTTGGCATCCGGGCGCAGCCACGGCAGCAGGCCGTTTTTACGCAGCTCAGCCTGACGTTCAACCAGACGATGCGAATAGTGGATCGGGGCGGGCATGAACGAATCGGTTTCGTTAGTGGCATAGCCAAACATCAGGCCCTGGTCGCCGGCGCCCTGATCTTCAGGCTTGCTACGGTCAACGCCCTGGGCAATATCGACGCTCTGCTTGCCGATCAGGTTGACCACGCCGCAAGTGGCGCCGTCGAAACCAACGTCGGACGAGGTATAGCCAATCTCAGTGATCACATCACGCACTAGGGTTTCAAGATCCACCCAGGCGTTCGTGCTGATTTCACCGGCAATGATCGCGACCCCGGTCTTTACCATGGTTTCGCAGGCCACGCGCGCCTGCTTGTCCCGGGCGATAATAGCGTCTAGCACCGCGTCGGAAATCTGGTCGGCAATTTTATCCGGGTGCCCTTCGGAGACGGACTCGGAGGTAAACAGGGAATATTCGCTCATTGCGCACTCGACCCTCTGTATGACGGCTGCGCTCGAACCGCAGCATCAGCAGGAAATCATGGCAGGAAGATCCCTGCCCGTATTAAAGAAGCGATATTGGCGCTTCGGGTGGCAGAGTTTACACGCTGTTGGGGGTTCTTCCCAGAACGCGCCTGCCAGAATTTGCCGCCGCCGGGGAAGTCAGCGACAATAGGCGCCTTCATTATTTTCGTTTTCAAGCGAGGAGCACCCCATGCCGTCCCGTTTTGAGCTGGCTAACGCCATTCGCGCCCTATCCATGGATGCCGTCCAGAAGGCCAAGTCAGGCCATCCCGGCGCCCCAATGGGCATGGCGGATATTGCCGAGGTGCTGTGGAATGACTACCTCAAGCACAACCCCGAAGACCCCAAATGGGCCGACCGCGATCGGTTCGTGCTGTCAAACGGTCACGGCTCAATGCTGCTCTACTCGCTGCTGCACCTGACTGGCTACGAACTTAGCCTGGAACAGCTGCAGAATTTCCGTCAGTTGCACTCGCCCACTGCCGGCCACCCGGAATACGGCTACGCGCCGGGGATTGAAACCACCACGGGCCCGCTTGGCCAGGGGTTTGCTAACGCCGTCGGCTTTGCGATCGCCGAAAAAACCCTGGCGGCGCAGTTCAACCGTCCGGGGCATTCTATCGTCGACCACCATACCTGGTGTTTCCTGGGCGACGGCTGCCTGATGGAAGGTATCTCCCACGAGGCCGCCTCACTGGCGGGCACCCAGCAGTTGGGTAAGCTGATTGCGCTGTACGACGACAACGGCATCTCCATCGACGGCGAGGTGGAAGGCTGGTTCACCGACGATACCGCCAAGCGCTTTGAAGCCTACGGCTGGCACGTGGTGCCCAATGTGGATGGCCACAAGCCGGAAGAAATCAAGGCGGCCATCGAGCTCGCCAAGAGCCACGATGACAAACCCAGCCTGATCATCTGCAAAACCGTGATCGGGTTCGGCGCGCCCAACAAGCAGGGCAAAGAAGAAGCCCACGGCGCACCGCTGGGCGATGACGAAGTCGCCGCCGCGCGTCAGCAGCTTGACTGGCCCCACGCGCCTTTCCACGTGCCGGAGCCTATTTATTCGGCCTGGGACGCACGTGAAGCCGGCAAGCAGCGTCAGCAGGACTGGGAGGCTCGCTTCAGTCGCTACGCAGAAGCCTTCCCCGCCGAAGCCCGGGAATTTACCCGCCGCATGAAGGCGCAGCTGCCGGCTGAATTGCCCACCGAAGCCTTGATCGAACAGGCCCAGGAAAAAGGCGACAGCATTCCGTCGCGCAAGGCCTCGTTTGAAGCGCTCAACGTCATCGGCCCGCAGATGCCCGAGCTGCTCGGCGGCAGCGCCGACCTGGCCCCGTCCAACCTGACGTTCTGGAAAGGTGCCAAGGCCATTACGCCGGATGATGCCAGCGGCAACTACCTGCACTATGGCGTACGCGAATTCGGTATGGGGGCCATCATGAATGGCATTGGCCTGCATGGTGGCTTTGTGCCTTACGGTGCCACGTTCCTGATCTTCATGGAGTACATGCGTAACTCAGTGCGCATGGCGTCGTTGATGGGGCAGCAGGCGATTTATGTCTTCACCCATGATTCCATCGGCCTGGGCGAAGATGGCCCCACCCACCAGCCGATCGAGCAGCTCACCAGTCTGCGCACCACACCCAACCTGAACACCTGGCGGCCCTGCGATGCGGTGGAAACCGCCGCTGCTTGGGATGCCGCGATCAAGCGTCACTCGGGCCCCACCGCCCTGGTGTTCTCGCGCCAGAACCTGCCCCATCAGCAGCGCACTAAAGCACAGCTGGCGGCGATCCAGAACGGCGCCTACGTGCTCAAAGACAGCGAAGGCACCCCCGAGCTGATCCTGATCGCCACGGGCTCAGAGGTGGGATTGGCGATGGACGCCGCCGCCGAGCTCGAGCAGCAGGGCAAGGCCGTGCGCGTGGTGTCCATGCCGTCCGCGTATCGCTTCAACGGTCAGGATGCCGAGTACCGCGAAAGCGTACTGCCTAAAGCCGTCACCAAGCGCATTGCGATTGAAGCCGGCCATGCGGACTACTGGTACAAGTACGTAGGCCTCGAAGGCCGCGTGATCGGCATGACCACCTACGGCGAGTCGGCACCGGCGGGCGACCTGTTCAAACACTTTGGTTTTACCGTCGAGAACGTGGTCAAGCAGGCCAATGAGCTACTCAGCTAACCACGGACAAGGCCTGTCATGTCCGCGCTAACCGGCTTGCTATGGCTGATTAGCTACTGGCTGGTCGGCGAGGTGGTCGTCAACTTCTCCGGCCTGCCCGTTTCCTCCGGGGTGGTCGGCATGCTGTTATTGTGCGCCACCCTCTCGGTGATCGGGCGTGTGCCCGACAGCCTTGCCGCCGCCGCCCAACCGCTCATCGCGCTTCTGGCCATGCTCATCATGCCCGGCGTCGTCGGTGTGTTCTTTATCCTCGATGAACTGGCCGGTCAATGGCTGGCCATTCTGGTTGCGCTGCTACTGGGCACGCTACTCAGCGTGGTCACGACGCTCTGGCTGCTGAAACGCCTGATGGGGTCTCATGCCCACTAGCCTGCTGTCGACGCTGACCTCAACGCCGCTGTTTGCCGTGGGGCTTACGCTGGCAGCCTACCTGATGGGCAACGCCTTGTTCGTGCGCCTCAGACAGCCCGCCTGGCTGCCTGCGATACTGATCGCCGCGCTGCTGCTAGCGGCCATGCTGGCGGCACTTGGGCTACCCTACGAGGCCTACCAGGAAGGTGCCGTCTGGCTGACGATACTGCTGGGCCCGGCGACGGTGGCGTTGGGCATGCCTCTGTATCAGCAGTTGCCACGTATCCGTGAACTCTGGCGCCCGTTAGCGGTGTGCTTACCCATCGCAGCAGCGCTTGCCGCCTGTTATGCCCTGGGCATTGCCTGGCTGATGGGAAGCCCCGGGCAGATACTGGCTTCCATTGCCGCCAAATCGGTCACTGCCCCTATTGCCATCGGGATTACCGAACAGCTGGGTGGCAACGTGTCGCTGTTGATGGGCGCCCTGCTGGTCACGGGCGTCGCGACGATTCCCTTTGTGAGCCTGGCCGCGCGGCTATTGAACATCGACGACGAGCGCATCATCGGTTTCGCGCTGGGCCTCAATGGCCACGCCATCGGGACCGTCAGGGCGTTTGAGCTAAGCCGCATCGCTGGCGCCTTTGCCTCGTTGGGCATGAGCCTCACCGGTATCTTTACCGCCCTACTCTTGCCGCTCGCCTGGCGGCTCGTCGGCATGGGCACCGGGTAAGCATCGACCGCTGAAATACGCTATCATCGCGCCTTCTTTCGCGCCCACTGTGGCCCAGCTTCACTTTTCAAGAGCCGCCTCGCGACATGGCAAATTCCACAAGGTATCGCATCGCTATCAACGGGTACGGGCGCATAGGCCAATGCGTCCTGCGCGCACTGATCGAGCGCGGCCACGCTGACATCGAACTGGTGGCGATTAACGAGTTGTCTGATCTGGCAACCATTACCTACCTGACTCGCTACGACACCACTCACGGCCGCTTCCCAGGCGACGTGGATAACGACGGCAAGGCGCTGGTGATCAATGGCCAGCGTATTCATGTCCTCTGCGAACCAGATCCCCAGGCACTTCCCTGGGCGGAACTGAATATCGACCTGGTGTTGGAATGCTCGGGCAGCTTCAAGGATCGTGCCACCGCCGAGCAGCATTTAGCGGCCGGCGCGAAGCGACTGCTGTTTTCCCAGCCCGCCGAAAGCGATGTCGACGCCACCATTGTCTGGGGCATCAACGAAGACGAACTGTCGCGCTCGTCGCGCATTCTGTCGGCCGCTTCGTGCACCACCAACTGCCTGATCCCCCTGCTCACCGTGCTGGACAAGGCGCTGGGCCTCGAGCACGGGGTCACCACCACGATTCACTCAGCGATGAATGACCAGCCGGTGATCGATGCTTACCATCAAACCGATCTTCGGCTGGCACGCTCGGCGATGCAGTCAATCGTGCCGGTGGATACCGGGCTCGCCTTAGGCATTAGCCGCTTGATGCCAAGCCTTGCCGGACGCTTTGAATGCCTCCACGTGCGGGTGCCCACGATCAATGTATCGGCTATGGATGCCGCCCTGACTGTGTGCCAGGACACTGATGCTGAGCAGGTCAACAGGCTACTCTATGACGCCAGCCAACAGCGCTTGGCCGGCGTGCTGGGCTATACCGAAGCGCCCATGGCATCGATTGATTTTAATCACGACCCGCGCTCTGGCATCCTAGACGCCACGCAGACGCGGGTGGCAGGTAAGCGCTTGGTCAAACTGCTGTGCTGGTTTGATAATGAGTGGGGGTTTGCCAACCGTATGCTGGATATCACGCAGCGTCTGGCGACCCTTACGGCTGATAACGCCCGCTAGGCGAGCGGGGCCGCACCATGACTTTTCATCCGCTTGAACACGAGGAAACGCTCACATGAACGTGCAAAAAATGACCGACCTGCCTTTGGAAGGGCAACGCGTACTGATTCGTGAAGACCTCAACGTACCGATCAAGAACGGGCGTGTTTCCAGCGATGCACGTCTGCGAGCGGCACTGCCAAGTATTCAAGCCGCCGCCGAGGCCGGCGCGAAAGTCTTGTTGATGAGCCACCTGGGGCGTCCAACGGAAGGTGATCCCGCCGACGAGTTTTCACTGGCGCCCGTCGCCGCGCATCTTGGCGAGTTGCTGGGCCGCCCCGTTGCGCTGATCACCGACTATCTCGACCGCGCGCCCTCGCTTGCCAACGGCGAGGTTGCCCTGCTGGAAAACGTCCGCTTCAACATCGGCGAGAAGAAAGACGACGAGCAGCTCGCCAGGCAATACGCCGCGCTGTGCGATATTTTCGTGATGGACGCTTTCGGTACGGCGCATCGCGCCCAGGCTTCGACCCATGGCGTTGCGCGCTTTGCGGCCCAGGCCTGTGCCGGTCCATTGCTTGCGCAGGAACTGGAGGCTCTCGAAAAGGCCCTCGCTAACCCTGCGCGCCCGATGACCGCGATTGTCGGCGGTTCCAAGGTCTCGACCAAGCTGGACGTACTGACCGCCCTCTCTGAAAAATGCGACCAGTTGATTGTCGGCGGCGGGATCGCCAACACCTTTATTGCCGCTGCTGGCTATAATGTGGGCAAATCGCTCCATGAGGCGGATTTAGTCGGCCAGGCCAAAGCGCTGATGGATAAAGTCGCCATTCCGCTGCCCACCGATGTCGTGGTGGCCACCGAGTTTTCGGAATCCGCCGATGCCGTGGTCAAGCCCGTGGATCAGGTGGCAGATAATGACATGATCCTGGATATCGGTCCTGACACCGCCGCGCACCTGGCCAGCCTGCTGAAAGATGCCGGCACGATTCTCTGGAATGGGCCGGTCGGTGTCTTTGAAATTGACCAGTTTGGCAAGGGCACCGAGGTCATCTCTCACGCCATTGCCGACAGCAACGCTTTCTCCATCGCTGGCGGCGGTGATACCTTGGCGGCCATTGATAAATACGCCATTGCCGATCGTGTTTCGTATATCTCAACCGGCGGCGGCGCCTTTCTCGAGTACGTCGAGGGTAAGCCGCTGCCTGCCGTCGTAGCGCTCGAGGCGGCCGCCCAGCGCGGTTAACCGTTAACATCTCGAACTAATAACGCTCGCTGCACCCGTTTACCCTGCTAACCCGTCTAGACAACACAGATAAGGTAACCCCATGGCTTTGATCAGCATGCGCCAAATGCTCGACCACGCTGCCGAATACGGCTACGGCATTCCGGCGTTCAACGTTAACAACCTGGAACAGATGCGCGCCATCATGGAAGCGGCCGATGCCACCGATTCGCCGGTCATCGTGCAAGCCTCCGCCGGAGCCCGTAAGTACGCGGGCGCGCCTTTTCTGCGCCACCTGATCCTTGCGGCCGTTGAAGAGTTTCCGCACATCCCAGTCGTCATGCACCAGGATCACGGCACCAGCCCGGCGGTATGCCAGCGCTCCATTCAGCTCGGCTTCTCTTCGGTGATGATGGACGGCTCGCTGGGAGAAGACGGCAAGACGCCGACAGATTACGCGTACAACGTCGACGTGACGCGTCGTGCCGTCGACATGGCCCACGCCTGCGGCGTGTCCGTCGAAGGCGAGCTGGGCTGCCTGGGCAGCCTGGAAACCGGCATGGCCGGTGAGGAAGACGGCATCGGTGCCGAAGGCAAGCTCGGCATGGAGCAGCTGCTCACCGATCCGGAGGAGGCCGCTGAGTTCGTCAAGGCCACCCACGTGGACGCGCTGGCGATTGCCATCGGTACCAGCCACGGTGCTTACAAGTTCACCCAGCCGCCGACGGGCGACACGCTGTCGATCCAGCGCATCAAGGAAATCCACGCGCGTATTCCCGATACCCACCTGGTCATGCACGGCTCGTCTTCCGTGCCCCAGGAGTGGCTGGACGTCATCAACCAGTACGGCGGCCAGATCCCTGAGACCTACGGGGTGCCCGTCGAAGAGATCGTTGAGGGCATCAAGCACGGTGTACGCAAGGTCAACATCGATACTGATCTGCGTCTGGCGTCTACCGGTGCAGTGCGTCGCTTCCTGGCAGAGAATCCATCAGAATTCGATCCGCGTAAATTCCTCAAGGAAACGGTATCGGCCATGCGTGAGCTGTGTATTGCGCGTTATGAAGCCTTTGGCACCGCGGGCAATGCCAGCAAGATCAAGCCGATCAGCCTGGAAACCATGTACCAGCGCTACGAGCGTGGCGAGCTGGCACCTAAGGTAAAGTAACGCCGGCATGATGTATGGCAGTACCAACTAAAAAAGACGGCCAACTTGGCCGTCTTTTTAATGGACGCTTATTTAATGGGACACTTACTCTTCGTCTTCAGCGTCGCTTTCGCTGTCGTCACTTTCTTCGTTATCGGTATTCGCATCGCCGGTGCCGCCCGTTCCGGCTGAGGTTTCCTCATTTTCTTCCTCTTCTTCTTCAGCGCCGTTACTCTCGGACTCAGAGGTGTCGCTGCTACGGTCTTCCTCGTCCCGCTTCACAGCGCCTTCTTTAATGCCATATTCTTCCTCGAGCGCTTTATCGTCGAGAGGCTCGTGCTCATGTTCATCAGCTGTTGCCGCACTAGTGGCGGCCAGCATGGCGGCAGCAAACGCAAATGGCATGATCCAGGGGGTTAATCGCATCGTCACGGTCTCCTTATTGTGGTAGTACAGCTTAGCACGTCATTTCGCGCCTCGCGCCTACGCTATAAAACGTAAAAATACCGCTCAATAAACGGTCAAAACTGGCAAGCTGGCCACGCGTTTTAGGTCAACCTGAATCAGCATACGGTGACAGCCAAGCAAAAAATTACAGAACACTGTTCACAAAAGCGCTAAAATCTCGTTCAATAGCCTTGTGGTCTATTCGTTCTGTCACTGCAGCTGCCATGTCACTGCTAGGAAATCCCATGCCGCTCCCCCTGTTGTTATTTGATTGCGATGGCACCCTGGTCGATAGTGAGCCTCTACTTGCCGAAGAGATGTCGACAGGGCTTAACAGCGTGGGGCTGCCTTTTTTGCCATCGGATTATCTGGGTGAGTTTCGCGGCGCGCGCTTTCGCAATATCGTCGCTCAGCTTCAGGCACGCCATGGCGACGTCAGCAACGACCAGTTGGACAGCATGGAAAGCGCTATGCGCGCCAACCTGACCAAGCGGCTGGCCCAGGAACTGACAACGATCCCCGGAGCTAAAGAAGCGCTTCAGCAATTATCCGCTTATCCGAGCGCCGTGGTGTCCAATGGGCCAGAACCCAAGATTCGCACCGCGCTCAAGGCAACAGGCCTCGACCACTACTTTGCCGAGCGTCTCTTCAGCGGTTACACCGCCAACTGCTGGAAGCCCGAGCCCTGTCTGCACCTCCATGCAGCGAGTATCATGGGGTTCAACGCGGCCAATTGCATTGCGATTGACGATGCACTGGTGGGCGTGCGCGCGGCACTGGATGCGGGAATGACCGTTATCCATTTGAATCGTTTTCCAGATGCCGAGACCACGCCGGAAAACGCCATTATGATTAGCAGTATGTTTCAGCTACCTGCCGTCGTCCGGCAGTTGAGCAAGGAAGTGAGTCCGACGACCGAGCCTTATTACTCTGAAGGAAAATAACGTCATGGCTTCATTACGCGACCAGCTGGGTGGATTGGTGTATTCCACCGACACGGGCAATACTTGCCCCGCTTGCCGTGAACCTCTTGACGGTTGCCGCTGCGACGCTGATAGCGAGCAAGCACGTATTGCCGCGCTGGATGGCGTCGTGCGCATTCGACGCGAAACCAGTGGCCGTAAAGGTAAAGGCGTTACCACAGTGAGCGGCATTCCCCTGACGACGGCGGATCTTAAAGTGCTCGCTAAAGAACTTAAAAAATACTGTGGCACGGGTGGCGCGGTGAAAGACGGCATCATTGAAATACAAGGTGACCATCGCGATAGCCTGAAGCAGGAACTCACTGCGCGCGGCTACCACGTCAAACTGGCTGGTGGCTGATCCATATCCTGCAGGACCGTCACTGTGCCGTCACGCTGCACTAGGGCATTGAAATGATCTGGCTAGAATATCTGCTCCCACTGATTTTTCTCTTACCGATGGCAGCAATGGGGGGCATCGTCCTGGCGCTGCGCAGCCTCCATGATGCCCGCGTGCACTCGCCTTTCGATACGCCATTACGCGAACCCGGCCAGGCGTTGCGCCACCGGCTGGATCAGGCCTTTTCGAGCCTGTTTCTCAATGGCGCTCTAGGCCCTCTGGTGAGCCTTGCGCCACTGGTCTACGGCATGGGGCGGATGCTGTTTGTCGATAAGCAGGACTGGGTCGAATGGGCGCTCTATGGCTTGCTTAGCACGCTGCTGGTGCTGGCTTTTTCATTGCTGTTGGTGCGCGACTACCAACGCATTCGTCGACTGAAGCTGGGCCTGGCCTGCGAGCTTGCGGTGGGGCAGGAGCTTGAGCGACTCATTCGCCCCGATGCTCACCCCTACTATGTGTTTCATGATGTGCCAACGGACAGTTTCACGATTGACCACGTGGTGGTCACCCCGCATGGGGTTTTTGTGGTCGAAACTCGGGCGCGCACTGTGCCTATCAATCATGTTGGGCGTGAGCAGAATGTCGTTGCCGTTGAACGCGAGCGCCTCCGCTTTCCCTATTGGCAAGAGCGTCGCCCACTGCATAAAACCCGCCAAGGCGTTAATTGGCTTAGCCATTGGCTGGAGCAGCGCTGCGGCGTTCCGATTCCCGTTCGCGGCGTGCTGGTGTTGCCCGGCTGGGAGATCGATATCGATGACGCCGCCCCTGACATCCTGGTGGTCAGCGGCAATATGCTTTCAAAACAGCTGACCGAATTGACCCCAGGGCAGCTCAGCGACCCGATCCACGACAAGATTATCAACACCCTGCTTGAGCGCGCCAAGCTTATGGAATTGACCCACCTGCGTCAGCCATCGGTATAACGCCCTAGTCGCCCCGCAAGCGTCCGCCCATCTCCTGAGCCAGATCGACGGCGTAATGGTCCGTCATGCCGCCGATAAAATCGAGCATGCGCCGGTAGCTATCATAGAGCGGCCAGGAGGCCAACGGCGTGTTCTCACCGATTAGCGCCAATACCCGCTGATGCTTAAACGAACTATGGCCAGTATGGTGAAGCTCGTGGGCCGCGCCAATAAAGGCTTCAAGCAATATACCCAGGGTGGTGTAAGCGCCGATTTCCAGCTTGGCTTTACGTTCATTCTGGAAAATCCGCTCGCGAGCCAGCTGCTTCGCCGCTCTCACCCCCCAGCCTAAATCCGGATGGCACAGTTCAAGCAGGTCGTCCTTGAGCGTACCGTTCAACAGCGCTTGCTCGTGTTGCACAAACACGGCGCCAACATCGTTGACAGCACGCTCCATTGCCGCACCGCGCAGCAGCGCGATTCGACGGCGCTGGGAAACGTTGCGCGCTTGCATCTCGGCGTACTCAGGCGGAAATTCACCGGCAATCTGGCGCAACACCTCCACCACCTCTTCGTAGCGCAGAATGCCCATTTCCAGACCGTCTTCCAGATCCAGCAGGGCATAACAGATGTCATCAGCGGCTTCGACCAGCCAGGCCAAAGGGTGCCGACACCAGCGCTGCTCGCCTTGAGGCAATAGCCCCACAGCGTCAGCCACTTCTTTGAGCAGCGCCTGCTCTGACTGATAAGCCCCGAACTTGCCCGCTCGACCGCTATAGCGAACGGTCCAGGGGTATTTAAGCAGCGCACCCAGCGTGGCGGCTGATAGCCGCATACCGCCATTGAACTGGTTATATTCGATCTGGGTAATCACACGAAAACCCTGTGCATTGCCTTCGTAGGTAAGCAGATCTTCGCGTTCGGCGTCAGCCAACCCATCCAGCAAACCGCTGCCTTGGGCCCGCTGAAACCAGTCACGAATGGCATACTCGCCGGCATGCCCAAAGGGCGGGTTACCAATGTCGTGCCCCAAACAGGCGGTTTGAACAATGACACCCAGATCTGCAGGCGTGATCCACTCCGGTAACCGATCACGGAGCAGCTCGCCGACGATCATTCCCAAGGAACGGCCCACACAGCCGACTTCCAGCGAGTGCGTCAAACGGGTATGAATGTGGTCATTTTCTGTCAGTGGATGGACCTGAGTCTTGCGCCCCAGGCGCCGGAAGGAACCCGAAAAGACGATGCGATCATGATCTTTGTGAAACGGGCTGCGGCCGATTTCGCGGGTGCTTGCCGAACGTTGGTCGTGGAGCCGTTTAGGGGAAAGTAACTGTTCCCAGCGCATTTGTGTCATGGCATTCCTCCTTGAGAGCCGCATTCTGACACAAAAGTCAGCCAGATAAATAAACAAAGCCTGCATTGGTAGCGGGTGTACGCCCGTAAAAAAGCCCCGGACACACTGTGCTTGGGGCTTTCCTTCCGCCCAACAAAAAACCCAGCCGATTGGCTGGGTTTTCTGCGGTATAGGTGCCTGACGATGACCTACTCTCGCATGGG
>OFET01000424.1_pt1 | contig 28826 bp, 20 predicted proteins | sample 1521211 | NCBI WGS metagenome assembly OFET01 (sample SAMN03766358, study PRJEB24113) | microbial mat metagenome | isolation source: enrichment culture HLUCC-A from microbial mat sample contains cyanobacterium...
GTGCTTATTGATACCTCTTTGCCAGCACTTTCTGTCCCGCATTAAGTTGGTACCCTGAAAATGCAAGACTAGGATGCATAAATAAGGTTGCCAATCAACAAAATCAACCTAGAGAAAAAATAAATTCAACTACAGCGAAACAATTAAAGAAAAACATAGTTCTGAATCGTGAAGAACGGAACACTGAAAAAAAAAGAGTGTTGGCCGTCAGAGAGAAGTTTTTATCTAGGGAACCTTACACAAAGAAAAAAAGAGTTTTGATAGGCTTTATAGGGTTAATACTTCCCATAGCTGTAGCTATGATTGCCTTCAATAGCTTCGTGAGAAGAGCAGAAGATAACAATAGAACTAGCTATCTCATCACGCAAGGAGAAACCATATATAAAGACGAAGAACTTCAGAAAATTATCGTTTCATCACTCAAGAATCCAGCAATAGTTTCTGTAGTTGAAGAGAATGAAAATTGGATAAAGATTCAGAAAGAGCTATATGCTTTCAGTTCTATAGCCTTAGTTTCTCAGGATTGCAGTTTTCTCCCTATTTGTGAAATATCCATCTATCCAGGAAAAAATATCAGAATGTTTCCTAACAGTGCTGATGAATCTATTTTTGGAGAAACCGAAAGCATTCAGACTTTCGATAGACTTGATTTCTCTTACGACGAGAATTGGTACCAGTTTAGGTTAGTAGGGTATATAAAAAAATGAAATATCCACAAAGAACTAGCTATAACGTAGCTGTTAGAAATATCGATAAGTTTGTTTTTGATAGTATCTTGAAGCAAGGAATTCCAGCTACACAAAAAGATCCTAACTTCTTACGAGTTTACAATGGAGGAAAAGCCATTGTGTATGAAATTGAGGTAGGCTCAAAAAGATATGCCTTAAAATGCTGGGTAGAAGATTTAGGAAGCTTAAAGTTTCGATATAAGGAAATTGATGCTTATCTCCGAAGCTGCAAACTACCATATTTTGTTGATTTTGCATATATTGAGCAGGGAATTTTAGTGAGTGGAGAAAAGTTTCCTATCGTTAGAATGGAATGGATTAGCGGTATCAACTTAAAAGATTTTATCTCTAGAAGCTTAAATAATCCTGCTCGTATCCACGAGCTTTCTAAACAGTTTTTGGTTATGACACAACATCTCCATGAAAAAGATATCTCTCATGGTGATTTACAGCATAACAATATAATGATCGACAAAAAGGGAGAAATTTGCTTAATTGATTATGATAGTTTGTTTGTCCCCAAGCTATCTAAAGAAAAAGACAACATCAAAGGATTACCTGGGTATCAACATCCTAAGAGAAATACTCTAAGGAAACTTAGCTCAAAGGCAGATTACTTTTCTGAGTTAGTTATTTATTTGTCTTTGCTTGTTCTTTCAGAGGATCCAAGCTACTGGGACGATATTAAAGATGAAGATGACAGGTTGCTGTTTTCCAAAGATGATTTTCTCTGCCCAAAGAAATCGAAGGTCTTTAAAGAGATTAGGGTTCTTTCACCGGAAATTGAGTATCTAGTCATGGAGCTAGAGAAATCTTGCAAGGAAACAAACATTAATAATTTGCAGCCTATTGAGAAAATTACAAAAGCTTATAAGGGTGAGACAAAAGAATGGACTCTTCCATCCAAGAAAAGCGATGGCATAAATCACCAATCATCATATAATCACTCTTCGAAAAGGATTGACTGGGACGTATTTAAAACTGCCGATAAGGTTCATTCAGAAGAAAATACAAACTCAGATCTTTGGGAGGCTGCTTTTAGTGAAGATATATGGAAAAAACTAGACAATGTTACCCATTCTTCCAAAGATATAAAGGAACAGATATCTCAGTCACCCGGCACACAAGCCTCGGAACAAAATAGTTTCTGGGATAAGTTTGAAACCCTTTGGGATAAGGTAACGAGTTCTATCACTTCCTTGTTGAATATTTTTTCAAATATCTTCAAGAAATAAATTTCACAGGCATCTCTAGAAAGTCCGGCGCGGACTGACGAGCTACATTAAGCAAGTAAACAATACGCTGAGACAGCGTGTATCACACTATGCGCAACACATGATATGACCCTTGAAAAAGCTGGAGAACCACATCAGTGCAATATGGTTATTCATTCGTGAGTATAAATACACTGTTCAAGAAAAGCTCGACAAGCGTATCTCACTCATCTTTTTCTCTGCCCTCTAATAAAATGCCACTTTATCGGGAAGCAGTCAGACACCCCCGGCAAAGCCCTGACTATTACCCACAAATTGAGGGAATAGGCGATCACTTAGAACCTATCCGGAAAATAGTAGGAGCTTTCGCCCGATAATCAGACAAGCCACAATTTGAACAAATCCTAAGTAAGACAAGGATGACTTGGCCCAACGAATCAACACCCCTCGAAACCGATTGAACCAGGCATGTCCCACTTCGACGACCCAACGACGGGGCGGATGTCGATTCGGGGCATTCGGGGCAGGGACTGGTTTCTCGGTGTCGGGAATATGCGGTATGTACAGGGTAAACGCACACGTTTCTTCATACTTCACAGAAAGCAGCAGGCGATTTGATGCACAGCAAGAAACTATACAGCGACTGTTACTGGCCGTCGTCGATTTGAGTCGTGATAACAATCGACTACGTGATCGGCTTGATGGATTGGAGCAAGCAAGTTGAATTGACTACTCCCCGGCCTAAAGGCACGGGGATTCCCTGGTCACCCAGGGAGTTTCCTGTTTCATAGCAACTGCCTTCAAAGCTAATGCTTATCAGGTCTTACGTTCGCTCCGCAGGCTACCACCGCTAGACCAGCGGCTAATACATTTTTCGCAGCGTTGATATCTCTGTCGTGATGTTCACCACAACTAGGACAAACCCAATCTCTGATATTCAACGGCAGTTTATCGACAACATGCCCGCAATCGTGACAGCGCTTAGAGCTGGGAAACCATCGGTCAATCTTGACCAATGTTCGCCCGTACCAATCACACTTATACTCAAGCTGCCTAACCAGCTCACCCCAGCTAGCATCGCTGATGGCCTGAGAGAGCTTGCGGTTCTTTACCATATTCTTCACGGCCAAGTCTTCAACGGCAATCGTTTGGTTTTCTCGCACCAATCGAGTCGTCAGCTTGTGAAGATTATCCTTTCTAGCATCGGCAATTTCAGCGTGGACGCGGGCTACCCGCAATCTTGCCTTATCCCGATTCCTAGAACCTTTCTGCTTACGGCTAAGCGCCTTCTGAGCCTTTCTAAGCTTGCGATACTTGGCCTTAAATCCTTTCGGATTCAAAACCTTTTCGCCAGTGCTAAGTACGGCAAGACTGGTAACTCCCAAATCTATACCAACTCGACTAGGAGAAATTGGCAATGGGTCAATTTCCACGTCCACCAACAAAGAGACTGTCCACCTGCCAGCAGGCGACAGCTTAACGGTCACAGTAGACGGCTCAACACCGTCCGGCAGCAACCGACTCCAACGAATCGGCAAGGCTTCAGCACATTTAGCCAAGAACACTTGGCCATCCCTGAACTTAAATGCAGACTTGGTAAACTCAGCACTGCCGCCGTTTCGCTTTTTCTTGAAGTTGGGGTACTTAGCTCGACCGGCCCAAAAGTTGCTAAACGCTTTTTGAAGGTGGCGCAACCCTTGCTGAAGGGGAACGCAACTTACTTCATTCAAGAACGAAAGACTCTCGTCTTTCTTCCAGTCAGTCAGCATCGAAGACGTTTCGCTGTAGCCTACTCGCTCTTGCCTTTCATACCAAGCCTCAGTCCTTGCGGCCAAAGCTCGGTTGTAGACCAAGCGGGTAGAGCCCATCGTTCTGCGAAGCAAGTTTTCTTGCTCAGCAGTCGGATAGAAACGGTACTTAAATGCTTTTTGACTCATGTCTCACATTATATCGCAGAATATGTAAGGATTTCGATATGTAATGTGAACCCTGTATGTTCGCTATGCTCACCTGAGAGATCGTCTATCCCTCCCCGCCCTAGAAGTGCAGGGTTTCTCGACTTTCTCTCAGACTCTCTTAAAATCCGATGAAACAATATCCAGCCCTGAGGAGTGCGATCGCAAATGCTCAAGAACAGCAGATTTTATTGCTGAACTATTTAAAACGTAGGGAATACGTAATATCTCTTAATAGAGCACTTCTTGTGTTGTGAAGTCCTACAACCAGAGGACTGTAGAGACGGATTGGACACAGTGATGAGACAAAATCGATGAAAAATATACAGATATACAAGCCTGAGTACAAATTTCGATTGACACAGAGGACTGGCATCAATAAGATTTGATTGTGCTACGGGTGTATGGCATTTTGTATAGCGCTCCCCAAGGATGAGGAAAATGGTTTCAGCATTATCCAACCAAAAATCTACTGTCCAAAGTAGACAACAGCTAGAGATAGGTTATACCGAGCCTATTCAAAGAAATAGTCCGTTCAATCCCGTAGATTTCGAGGCAATTGCTGCGGACGCTCCGAAGGGAAAGGAACCCAAAAGCCTTCGCGTTGAGAGACGGCTTTTGATGAAGACAGAGGCACTGAGAGAACGCACTAATCTCAGTTTCAATGAATACGTTGAAACAGCGCTGACTTACTTCAACGCCTGTCTGGATCAACACCTTGTAGCACAGTCAACAGAACAAACAGGAGACACCGCGTAGATACCAAAAGCAAAACGACCCATGCAGCAGTGCAGTAGGTCGCTTCACCTATCCAGCCTGCTTGCCAAATCAGAAATTAGCTCACGGTCGCCAAACTAGCAGCTATTTTCTTATCCAAGGCATCAGGGAACAGGTCACCTATGAAGGTGGCTTACATTATCATGTTAGTCGATTATATCTCGACTCTACCAGATTTGTGCTGCAAATTTGGTAGAGAGTCGCGACCGAACTGCTTTCTTAATAAAGAATTCAGTTATTCTCATAGCCTTTTCTCTCATCAGCCAAGACCGCAGCTTTCTCTTTATAAGAGGGCTGCAATATGAACCTCTTAAAAGCTGGGCTATCCGCAATCAATGAAGCCCTCTCGATAGTAAAGGGAGATAAGACCGGGCTATCTGCAATCAGTAAAGCTCTTTCGGTAGTGAAGGGCGATCGCCTGTGGTTCAAATTCGGACACGGGCGATTTGTGCTGCTACGACGCAACGGAGCCGACTGGATAGCCCATCATACTAAGCTCGAAATCAGTAAAGAGGAATGCAAGGCTAAAGACTACAGCGAGAAAATCCGCAGTCAGTCCCGCTCTATAGCATTCGATGGGCAGACCGACGGCGTAGCGGAACTGCTAAGGATCAGCCGCGAAAAAGACGGTGGCATTTTCTGGGTGCCAGCAGGCACAAATGCAAACTTACCTCTCAAAGATGAGATCGCCCAGTCGGATCACATCGGCTGTGAAATTGATAATGCTGACCACCAGGAGCAGTTAGCTCGATATGGCTGGTTTGAGCGCGTCAGCGGCCTGGAATATGGCTTACAACTCAGCAGTGGCTCGAAATCAGTTCATTCACACATCTTTCTAGATCGAGCTGCACCCATTGATGAAGTCGTTCGTCTGAGACGACTGCTTGTACTCTGTCTGCTAGGCGATCCCGCCGTTACCAGACCGCACCAGCCCATGCGCTTTCCTGGTTTCTACCGGAGGGAAAAAGGTAACTATCAAGAGCTAATTAAAACCAGTCATTCGCGCTACGGGGTAGCAGAGGTTGAGAAAGGGCTACAGGCTGCTTTTGCAGACTTAGGCTGGCAATACCCTCAATCTATTAGCGACGAATTCTGGGCCGATCTTCAGCGCGCACTCAAAACCTCACTGCCAGCTGACCAGCAGCGAGTCGAAATTGGCGAGCTGCTCCGGCGCGGCGAACAGTTCTACGTTCAACGCAGAGCTACCCAGGCGCAGCAACGATTGCAGTATGCACAAAAGCAACTGTCAGGAGAATTCAGTCTTTTTGATGCAGTTCAGCAGCTTGAAGACCGCTTAGATGCAGCTGAAGCTTTTAACGATCCGGCTCACGATTGGGTCTTTAGCGGCAACAATCACGCTCGCGGCCACTGCCAGTGGCACGAAAGTACTTCGAACAGTGCCTGGTTAAGTCACAAGAACGGCCAGTGGAGATATCACTGTCCTACCTGTACCAACGATAAACCGACTGGGCCTTTCCAGTACTGGTTAGCGGATCGGTACGGTTTGCTGACCCCTCCGACTGGCGCAAGATGGGCAGAACTGGCGCAAGAATGGCTTTCTTTGCACGGCGTTGAGAGACCATCCGTCAAGTTATCCTCTACAAGACAGACACCAGCAGGCGAGGGTAATCGCGCAGCGCCTCAGACAAAGCGTCAGTGGCTAGCTGATCAGAAAAAGATAAGAGATCGCAATGCCTATCAGAAGATTGCATCGCTTATCGGCATTACGTCTGACATTGATGTAGAAGCCGAAGATTATAAAGCTGGTGCGCGTGAAGCCTTCTATGAACCGCTCAAAAAGCATCTCAAGTACGAGACGCACGGCACTCTTGTCAGCGGGTATGCAAGCGAGCAGCTGACGCAGCAAGGAGCGCGATCGCTTATTGCCTATGACTGTAGTCAGGGCACCGGAAAGTCAAATAATGCAATCATTCCACTCGCTCTAAGGACGGCTCGCAGTGGTGGCCGAGTACTCATCTTTGTGCCAACTCGGGGCTTAGCCAAAGAGTTCAAAGGGCGAATTAACGCTCGCGCAAAGAATGCGATCGCCGCAACACATTTAGATCAGAAGTACTACAGCGCGGCCATCGTTGTGAGCTGCCCCGAATCGGCCTACAAATTTAAAGGCCAGGACTTCGACGCGATCTTAATCGACGAAGCGAACGAAGTTTTTCATCGTATCGAGAGTGCGGAGCTGGGCAATGCTGGGCCGCAGAGTCTGGCTGCATTCAGACAACTGCTGGCTGTAACTGCAGTGTTAGTCATTGCTACCGCAGTCATGAGCGGATGGACACTTGCCGCTGCGCAGGCCATCGGAGGATTCACGCCGCAGGAGACTCAGTTGCAGCGGCGGGTTCGCCCGCAGACAAAGATGATGATCGTGGAGTACGACAACTACTACCACTGGCTGCACCAGATCGTCACTGCGATCAGCCTTGGTAAACGGGTTGCTATTCCGACTGGCAGCAGGGGGCGAGGACGAACGATTGACCGCGTGTTGAGAAGGCTATTTCCAGACAAAAATGGAACGGTTATTGATGGTGCGCTCACGCTGAAAACGCAGCGTTCTCAATTTCTCAGCGATCCAGATGCCTTCCTGGAAACGAACAAGCCCAACTGGTTCATCTTCACGCCGGTCATCAATAGCGGTGTTTCTATTGAAGGGCAACACTTTGATATTCAGTTCGAGTACGCAACGCCGCATGAGAGCGCACAAAGTATTAGTCAGCGCGGCGAACGGGTGCGCTCAGCAATTGGTCGAGATGGTGTGATCGCTGAGCGTCATATCTACTTCTCGCAGAAGGGCGCACCAACATTAGAGGCTTATCCTGAAGCATTGGACTGGCAGTACTGGCAAGGCGAGCTGAACGATGAGGCAACTGCACCCATAGGGGCAGCGGCGGGTCTGGCTAAAGCACTCGGCGCGGAGAAAGCACTCAATCCGATGCTGCAAGATGTAGAGAAGTTTGCAGCGATGCGACCGAACCTGCCTCATCTTCTGTCACTAAAAGCATTCGATATCATCTTTAAGCGGGAGCTGCTGCGCGAGGACTGGAAAAGATTTGGATGGCAGGTGCGAAAGATAGCACTGCCTGATAAGCTCGCGCAGCAGCAGATTAAGAAGATACGGCAGGTAGAAGAAGAAATTAAAGTCGGTCTGGTTCAGCAGCAGGGGCGCACGTTCAAGAAGGCACGAACGAGAGAGTCTGAAGACAGCTCGGACGAGATTAACAATCCTTTTCAGGCAGTGCGAGCAGCAAAACAGCAGCTAGAGAAAACACTTGGGAAGGCATACATGGCTGAGCAATCAGAAGACTTCTATACAGCCTGGGTAGCAGATAAGAGTGCTCATAATCCTGGTATCCGCAGTGTCGTGCGATCCCAGTTGCTGCATATTGCGCTGACCAATCCGGAGTGCTGGCAGCAGATAGAGCGGATGAAGGCGCTGAAGTTCCTTATCGGGAAGCCAGACGCGAACAGCAACGTCTTCTGTAGCCTGCCCGAGCTACCCGCAGCTGCCAGAGATATTGAATTGGCGAGTATTATCTCTCAATGCCCTGGGGTAATGGAGATCGTGACGGGTCGTTTGGAGCAGTGGACGAGTAGAGAGCCTCAAGTTATTGCCGCAGGTCTCTACCTGACCGCACATGCAAAGCAGATAGCGGCGAACACGAAGCGTGTCGGGCTTATTAAGGGTGCTAAGTTCTCTGAGGAAATGACCTCAACAGCACTATTAAATAAGGCGCTGGAGTTAATGGGCTATAAGCCCTTTAAAGATGGGCGTGAAGGGAGTGGTGAGCGCCTCAACATATATCGGCTAGAGACGAAGGCAGATGTAGTCGCAGCTACGCAAACGCAGCAAGAGAAAAATAAGAGCGCGACAATGCTGTTTAAGGAGGCAATGGCTGTCGTTCGCGCTCAAACAAGGGAATCAATCAATGCAGCAGCGCGAAAAGTCGTTTTGCGCAAAGCGCTGGCGTGGATTACGGAAGAGTCAGGAAAGCAGGTGGCGATCGCGATAGAAAAAGTGAAAAAACGTCATGCAGATCAGTTAAAAGACAGGCTATCTGATCTGGGTGACGGCTGGGTAAAGGACGATAGAACTCCTGTCGAGAAGCCTGACCAACTGCATATTGGAAACTCCGCTAGCACTCTGTCTGCATCTGTATTGACGTACTCCCCGTGCTGAAGCAACGGGGATTCTTCTTCCTAAAGACTCAGGCATAGCTGATTCTCCATAGATGGGCTGAACAGATCAACGGGCATAGCTGGCAAGCCAGACTTACGCGCCCTCACTGTCCGTTTAGAGTCGTGGGTGCGTCCCACCCCGACTTTCTCTATATTCTTCGCTGCATTACCGTCCCTATCGTGTTCAGTGCCACAACTTACGCAAAGCACAGAGCGCACCGACAGATCCAGCTTGCCCCACTTAAACCCGCAATCAGAGCAGGTCTGAGAGGTAGGTTCCCATGGGCTGATGACAGAAACTGTCCGGCCAATATATTTTTTGGCTTTCGACTCAATCAACGTTCTGAACTGCCCTCAGCCTTGCTGAGAGATTGCCCTGCTAAGTTTTCGATTTTTGACCATGCCTTTCACGTTAAGATCTTCTAGGCAGACAGCTTGATTCTCGCTGACTAGCCGAGTCGATAGCTTGTGCAAAAAGTCCTGGCGGATGTCTTTAATAGTGGCTTTCAATTTGGCAATCTTTAACCGGGTTCTTGCACGACGATTTGAGCTTTTAACCTGTCTTGCCATTTGACGCTGAAAGCGTCGTATCTTGCGGTCTATCTTTGCGTACTCAGGGCTTTTAACAGCTTCACCCGTACTTAGTCGTCCCTGAAAAACCCAACTCAGTGCTGGGCGATCGCTTACAGCGGTCATTGTCATTGCCCAGCGCTGAGCTACGCCATCGCGAAAGTGCCTGCAGCATCCAGGCAGCAACGGTAGAGCTTACGGAGGTTAAAACCGCAGGCCGTTAGTAGCGCGTTGATGCGGTCGCCCTGCTTGCCTTTGAGAAAGTTGCGCCCTAACGCATGGTCATGCTTTAGATGACCAATAACCGGCTCAATGGCGCTGCGCCGCTTAACCAAGCGTTTGAGCACCCCCTTGAACTTGCGAGTGCCTGCGACTAGCACCTCTAGCCCATCCGGGTGATACTTTGTGCCTCGAAAGCCCTTGTCCACCGCTGCTTGCTTGGGTGTGACGTCGGTCAGTCGGCTCGTCTGTTCAATCACATCGCTGAGCGTTGCGCCATCATAGGGATTGCCGTGAACGGCCTCAGCACCCACAATCGGGTTGCTATCGCTGGTGGTCACCAGCACCACTTTGCACCCGAACTCGTAGCGCTGGTGAACTTTGCCTTTGGCGATGCATTCGACTTCGGGAGCGTGCATGCTGTAGACCTTGTTAGAATCACTTTTCTTCTGTTGTTCAATCTGTTTTGCTCGGCTTAACAACACTGCCATTTCTGCATCTGGTTGCGGTAGCTTTCGTTCAATATCTCGAATCACACGACCCAAGTAAGTACGCAGTTTTCGAGTATATTTTCTGGCCCGCTTGAGCTGTTTAGCAACACGATAGCGACTTTGTTTGAAGAAGGCGTACTTCCCAACCCTGGCATAGCTTTGACGTAATTTAATACCTCTCTTTCTGGCAGCTCTAACCAAGGTTATTCTCGCTTGATTGTAAAGTCTCGCATCGGTAGGAAAAGTCACTGCTTTCTCTTGCACAGTAGTGTCCACATTCACCCGTTCAATCTCTCTCGGTTTGATCACATCTGTGCGCATCGCCGTTTGAATGATTTGTCCGAGCAATTGTTCAAAACCATCCATCCCGATCTGTTTTCGCCACTTCACTAGACTCGTTGGATGGCATGGAAACTCATGCTGGAACCAGCAATTCCAAATTCCAGACTACGGACATTTTGTCATAGCAGGAATGCCTTCAGGCGCAGCGATTCCAAATTGATAGTCAAAATCTAGGGCAACAGCCAGTATAGTCAGCATAGTCAGCAACAGTTCAAGGCATCCTGCAGATGACAGCACTATCGCTCAGTTTCGACGGTCTACTGAGCACCCTTCAATCAAGGATAGAAACCCTATCAGACCCGAGAAAGCCGAGCAATGGCAGGATTTATAGTCTGAGTGATGCCATGTTGGGAGCCTTTGGTGCTTTCTACATGCAAAGTAGCTCATTCTTAGACTATCAACGTCATCTCGACAGCAGAGAAGGTCGTAATAATGCAGAAAGTCTGTTTGGTCTCACCCAAATACCGAGTCTCGAACAGATTCGCAATATCCTCGATCAAGTCGCCGCAACGGGCCTGTTCGAGGTATTTGACCGGATTTATCAGGCTTTGGAGCACCAGGGATACCTAAAAAGCTTCGAGGTGTTAGGGTCAACTCTCTTGGTCGCCCTAGACGGCACGGAATACTACAGTTCGCAAAGCATCAGCTGCCCCTGCTGCTCTACCCGCACGTCTCGCAAAGGGGAGGTCACGTATAGTCACAAAGCCATTCTGCCGGTGATTGTAACCCCTGCTCAATCCGCCGTGATTTCGTTGTCCCCGGTGTTTATCACCCCTCAAGATGGGCATGCGAAGCAGGACTGTGAGCAAGCGGCGGCCAAACGCTGGATAGGGGCTCATCAACCCATGGCTAGGGCGCGCAGCGTGACGCTGCTCGGCGATGACCTTTTCAGTCGTCAACCGATGTGCGAAGACGCTATCGACAATGGGTTCAACTACATTTTCGTGTGCTTGCCCGAATCGCATCCGACGCTCTATGACTGGATTGCCTTCAATGATGCCAATGGCAAACTGAAGACAGTGAAGCGGACGGTGTCAAACGGTAAGACCGATGAAATTTGGCACTATCGCTATCTCAATGACGTGCCCTTACGAGCAGAAGCCCCCAGCTTGTCGGTCAACTGGTGTGAACTCACCGTCACCCGTAAAAGCGACGGGCAGCGCCTCTATCTCAACAGCTGGGTCACCAATCATCCCTTGAATGGGCAGCGGGTGATTGAAGTGGCCGCCGCAGGCCGGTGCCGATGGAAAACAGAAAATGAAAATCACAATGTGTTGAAAACCAAGGGGTACCACCTAGAACATAACTTTGGCCATGGCAAGCAACATTTAGCGACCCTGCTGCTGACGCTCAATCTGTTGGCGTTCCTATTCCACACAGTGCTCGGCTTAGCGGATGAACGCTATCAAGCGATTCGACACATTCGAGGGACTCGGCAAGGCTTTTTCCAAGATATCTTGGCGCTCACCAAGTATCTGTACTTTGATAGCTGGAATGCCCTGCTAGCGTTCATGCTGGCTCCTGCCCCACCGAAGAAAGCTATGCGGCGACGACGCTCAAGCCGAGACACATCATAACACTCACCAGCCTCGCCCCAGCGTGGCTCTCCTTCAACCTTGGCGCTCACATTGATGTCCGTATGTTGGAATTTGGAATTGCTGTGCTGGAACACCTGCTCCCCACAAAAATATTGCCAGTATGGATTTTCTACCCACTTGGACACCACTGACTCGTCGCTTTCGTCGTACAACGCTTTCAGGTAGTGTAGCCCCACCATCAACCGGGTGGGCAGGGCTGGCCGACCGCCGCTAGCCTTGACAGCCCGTCCAAACTTTTCCTCAAACGACGGCCACTCTATCGTTTCAGCCAGTTGCACCAGCGGATGCTTCAGGTTCAGCTGAAGAGCTAGGGCTGACAGGGGCAATCCAGTATTTGAGGTCGATGATGACGGCTTCATTTTGCCAGCTTTTTCCTACGATGACGACTTATCTGGTAATTCTAATCTGCTATTTTCAGCCTGAAACATTCATCTAGCTTAGCTTTGAGGAGTTTTTCAGAGGCGACCATCTACCCTGCGAAAGCAAGGTCTTGATGTCTTGGATGCACTCGTCGATCTGTTTTCTGGGAGTACTCGCTCGCTCCTACCCCAGCCTGAGTAGTTACATCAGATTTGAACAAAACCCGCAACCAGTTGTAAGCGATTCGTTCTCAAAGGGTGATGACCTTTGCACAGGGTGAGTTTGGGGCAATTTTTTGTGGATCACCTAAAGTGCGTAAGAGCCCGAAGTTAGGTGTCATCTTTTTTTGCCTACCCAGTCTCCGATTCCGGAGGAGCAATGTAGATCCAGCAATGTGCCAGTCTCAACTAGGCAGCAAATGCCCCTCTTTTCTCAAAGACTTACAACCTTGGGGAACTTAGGGTCTTTAATTTGTAAGTCGAACGGATTTTTTTCCATAGACGTTAAAACTTCCCTCTCGAAGTGAAATTTCAATAGTGTTGTTGGTATTGAGTAGCGTATCTAACTGGTTGCCACGCTCAAGGGTAATCAATATTTTTTCGATAGTGCCATTGGCTGAGTCAATCTCTATACCATTCAAATAAATATTGGTTGCATCGCCGTAGGTGATTAGCTGTGCCTCGTCACTCGCCAATGCGAATGTTAGAGTACCTGCTGTGTTTTTAGGTAGGTCTCCCTCTCGTATGTAGAGCGTTATGTTTAAGTCATGATGGGTCAAATTTGAAAATAGCTTTTCGCCTGCATTGCCCTGCGCCGGATCGCCTGCTTCATTACACCCTGGTTCTAGGGTTAAAACGTTTTTACCTACAAAGTTGTAGCTACCTTGCTGACAAGTAATTTGAATGTTGTTGCGACGATTTAGGCGATCGTCTAGCTCTGTGGCACGCTCAATGGTCAAGAACGTTTTTTCGATAGAACCATCACTTGCCGCCAGCGTGATTCCATTGAGATAGATGTTTACTTCATCTCCGTAGGTCATCCATTCAGAATCGTTAGCCTCTACGGTAAATGATACTGTGCCAGCATTTTTATCTGGCATATCGCCAGCCCGGATATGGAGCGTTATCTCTAGATCAGAGCTTGTGAGGTTAGTGAAAAGTTTTTTAGCCATGGATTTTAAATCGCTGCATTGACGCGTAATAATAGAAGTGGGTTGATAAACGTGGGCGGATGTATGGAAGTGAATAGAAGGGAGTTAATGGAAAAATCAGATGAGGTTAGGAGGCACTGTTACTCCCGCTAACATGAAAAGACATACCGTCATATATGATGTCAAAATAAGTGTTGGTATTGAGTAAATTGTCGTATTTGTTACCACGCTGGACTGTTATTCTGGAGTCTTGGACGACGGTTCCGCCGGCAAGGCTTTTGAGCGTTAAACCATTGAGATAAATATCAGTATCGTTACCATACTTAACCCATTTTTTCTCCCCTGGGTTGAGGCTAAAAGTTTCTGTCCCAGCAGTATGAAGAGGTTGCGCACTCTTGCGGACAACCATTATTACGTCTATCTGATACTTGGATTTATTCTCGAATTCTTTTTTGCCAGCCATGCTATTACCTCTATTTTTGTTGTGTTTCTTAGTATATCGTATGCCGTCTTCTGCTTGAAAACAGAAGAAATGAAAATTAGATGATCTGCAAACTATCAACAATTATCCTTACAGCTATGAATATCTGCTGGAATGATAATGATGTCTGTTGAATCACTTTCTCTTGGGCAACAGGAACGGCTATTCGCGCGAGTTACTTTCAATAGATATTTAAAGATGCCTGCATCTTCTTTTTCGATCAAAAGATTCGTGAGTGAACGCTGGATAGTAACATGCCCTTCCATTGCACTTTTCTTAAGCGTAATTGTGTTGTTACTACCCTCAGTTGAAAAAATTAGCTGCACGATGACAGCCTGCTGAGAACTATTACCTGAAGCCTCAAATACGCTATTGAGCGCAAGGGCACTCACGTGTCGGCTGTAGGTTGTATCAATGCCTGCATCTAAAATCTCGTAGTAATATGCTTTTTCTTCAGCAGCAGGCAAGCGCCCATCAAAAGGAATTGATTCTTTATAGCGTCCGTCAATGTCTAAGTCTACGTATCCTGTAAAAATTCGCTGCTCTTGTGCGTCGGTAAAAATTGCATTCCACAAAGCCTGGAAAGCCTTGAATTTGAGGTTTATTTCGTCTCTGATACCTGTAGAAAAATCGATGCTCGCCTCAGTTCTTTGGGTGGGTGTACTGGCGTTAGCATCTGAGGTGGGTAGAAAAAGAGTCAGCTGCGCGGCGACATGAGGAACACCTTGAAATGTGGTCATATCAGGCATTTGTCCTAGCTTGGCCTGAATTTTCTGAGCAGCGTTTCTAACGCGTTCGGCTTGGGTGCTAGCCTGCGCAAAATAGCGAAAAGTTGCCTGAGCGGAAGTAAGATCTCCATTGGGTATATCAAATTCTAAAAGAGAAATATCAGGTTTGTTTTCAGTCTTTAAAATTTGAAACTTGTCGGGTAAGTAGTAAAAGCGCTTGACATTGAGATTATCTTGATAGTAGCTGTAGTTGCGGTTGTTCCAAGTGAGTGTCCACTGCTTAAATCCAGGAATAGGCGGAACATTAACAGAAGCCTCGTAGGTACACTCTGCTGTGAGGTATGTTTGGTTAATATTAGGATGGGCCTGCGTAGCTAAGCCCCAGAAACTACCAGGACTCTCCAACGTTATTTGCCCACCAAAAAGGTTGAGCAACGCTTTTTTAATCTCGGGGTTGCGCCAATTGTCGTTGACAAAATCCTGGGTAAGTTGGATAGCTTCTAAGACAGTAACCGTAACGATGATTTGCGCATTGGGGTTACTCTCGGCAACAACGCTACGCATAATGGTTTGCTGAGAGGCTGAGAGCTGCGCGCTCAGTTTCCAAATATCGCCTTCCACGCTGTTTACACTAAGCGCAATCGTGATTGCGCTGCCACTGGTGGGAGTTGCGGTAAGCTGAGCTGATAGTGAAGACGCATAGCGTTCAGCCTCAGCTCTAGTGCCCACAGGTGCATAGCTTTGCAAGTAGAGCGTTAAGCGTCCGCTGGCATCGAGTACGGTTGTGAAGGCTTCTTCATTGCCTGCATTTTGTTGTGCATTGCGAAATTGCGGAATGTAGCACAGCTTCCCGTCTTTTGTCCTTAGCGGTTCAGCACTGCTGAAGTTGGTATCGGTGGTAATGAGCGCGGGTCCAAGCTCATGCTCTTCTATAAAAGAGTCCTTCGGACGAATTTCAATAATGTTCATAAGAAAACCCATTTGTAAAAGACTTAACGTGATAGCTTGATCTGTGCTGATGAGCTTTTAAGCAGTCGTGATAGGTTTTCAGCGCAGCCATGACAGTGACTGTCGTAAAAAGGCGTTGATCATCACGAGAGATACCGCCTTCTGTTTTTTTACCAATGCACCAGCGGTCATACTGGTCTGGATTCTGCAAGTTTGAGGGTGGCACACGTAAGCCAGCAGATGCAGCCCAGCTACCCTCTGATTGTTGTTTATTCATGAGCCAATTTGCGCATCGAGCGCAGGTCTTGAGATAGGTATCAAAACAGATATCACCAGATAGTTTTGCGGTTTGTAAGGATAGGGTCATTAGCGTAAGCGCCCATGCGGTGGCAAAGGCCGATCCCTGCTTGGCAACCAGTGTTGTAACAGCGCCAAACACATTGATTTGTGTGAGTGCCCATGCGGCGGCACGCTCAACAGCCGGATGTAGCTGAGCATGCTGTTGAGTAGAGTGCTGATGGAGCGCTTGGGCTGCTTGGGCTGTTGCATACTCATGAGAACACCACCAGTAGCTAGGCCAGCATCCTGCTGGCAACTGGCTAGCGCAGACAACAGACTCTAAACGTGGGAACAGATCGTTTAATTGTGCTGCTGCGTTGGTTACGCAGCTATGAGGCTGAGTCCAGCCTGCTAAAGATAAGTGAGGAGGCGCTTGGATAAAGGCTCGAATAGGTGCTTCTTTCGCGTAGGTGGAGACACCAGCACCGGAGCGAACGTGCAGGTTTAGAAAACGCAGCCCTGCTTGAGCTGCTGGACTATCCATACAATTTAGCGCCTGGGCGAGCTGTAGGCACCAAAGCGTACTATCAGCATCGCAAGGCGTGTTGCCGTTGTATCCCCAGCCCTGTGTAGATCGGCTCGCTAGCCACTGCCAGGCTCGATTAGCTGCGCTATGAGCATCATCACGGTCGAGCGTCATCAGCTGGGTACCAATGTATCCAGTCACCCAAAGATCGCTTTTTCCACAGAAGAGTGAGAAATCGCGCCACCAACCTGCGGCGTCTTGCGATCGCAAGACGAACGCCAAACCATCTTCAATACACCGCTCAATAGGCTTCTCGCCATCGGATTTCACAGCAGCAAGATGGTGACCAGAAAAAGACTGTTCCATCATGGGTACCTCCTTACGCCTGGCACCGCAAAAACAGGACTTAGCGAAACATGAAAGCCCAGCTTTCCATTGGGAAGGAGCAAAAAGCCTAGTACGTTGTGAAAATGAGTGCTGAATAAATCTCGGGCAATCGGCGTGGTGCATTCAGCATAGGCGGAAAAATCCCACTTATGCTGTGCGGCAGCCGATAGCACATGCTGCCGCACGAACATATCACTGCCGATGTAGCCATCACTGGTGGCAAAAATTGAGATAATCGGCTGACGCTCGCCAGGAGAGAAGGCATAGCTAAAGCCATAGGTAGTTTGAGGAAAAGATGCGGAGCCACTTTTAGAGCGCACCGCCCGCATCAAGTTGAGCAAGGGAGTCGCTTGCGTCTGAGCCGATACAGGCTGCAAAATAGCACTCAGCGTTTGTTCATCGAACGTTGAGGCTTTGAGATCGAAGTAGAACTCACGCTGATTTGAAGCTAAGACCTGCCCAATGGCCTGCAGCTGCCAGCGATGGCTCTCTAGTGGAAAATCTTCAAGATAGGGGAATATCCAGTTTTGTAGAGCCTGTGAATAGGGTGATTTAACCTGGACGTAAATTTTATAATCTGTTCTAGACGGATGGTGCCGAACTCCCAGCCAGGCTCCCCAATCGAGTGCTGTTTTGCCTTGAAAGTGCTGAAAGGTTTGAACAAGGGCTTTACAGGCATCTATTGTCTCCAAGCTGGCATTTACCTCCTTTAGCAGCTTTAAACAATGTGCTAATCGTTGAGAAGGTAGAACAGAAGGGCTACCAACTTCAACAACATAACGAACAGCGCTATCTAGCGATGAAAAGGTAAATTCTACGGGTGTCCCCAGGCTGTTTAGAGAGCCACCTAGCCAGCTACTTCTTTGATCTGGGTGGGTAGTGCGATCGCGCAATAGGATCTCCAAATGAGGTTCTACGGCTGGCGAAAGACTCGGCTGGTGACGCTCTATTACCAGCAACGCTTTTTTTAGGGCTGTTTGTGCCTGTTGTTCAATAAATGGCATAATAGATTCTTTACTGCTGTGCTCGCTCTTTTACTTATCGGCATTAATTCACTCTTCAAACAGTTCGTTACTCGTCATCAAGGCCTGTGACAAATACATAAACGCCTTGCCCTTGCTTTTGGAAAGTGCCCTTGCTAGAGCGCACGGTGTAAGTAAAGTGAAAATCGTTCATATTGCCCGGGTCAAAGTATTTTTTTGTAGGGATGATCACTTCTTTCATACCGTCATCTGCCTCAATAACTACAGGCTCAGACTCGTAGTTATAGACTCCGTCTTCGGAAATGTACTGGACAATAAGTGACACTCTTGAAATGCCGTCTCCCAACGCTGGGTACAAGTGAACTATTACATGGCTGGCAAACAAATCAGGAATCGTGATAGATCCTGTGGGTAAAGGCCGCAGATCTGTTTGGTGAACAATGCGATCACGATGGCTATACACAATTTCATAGCTGCGCTTAAAGGCTTTTAGCCCGCTAGTGTCTGCACGAATATTGAGCGTTTTTTGATTACTCTCTTCTGTTTGAGTGAAGACCATTGCTTTAGGGTCTTGCCAAGCATTTGAAGTCACTAAGACGGTTACCTGATCGCATCCGCTCCACACGAATCCTTTCAACAGCAGCATCTGAATGCTCAAAAGGCTAAGGTGATTGCTTGGCCTAGCATCAACAAGGCCATTACTGATCTTACCTTCGAATGAATACTGGAATGTGTTGTCGTTCCAGCTTGAAGTGGTATTATATACTTCGGTTATTTCATACAAGATATCTTTATCACCTTGCGCGTTGTATTGAAAGTCAAGTTGTTGACTGCTAGTTGAATCGGAGAGAAAAAAGACCGACTGAGTCTGCTGCTGCTGACTCGGTGCACTGGCCGGATAGCTGACTTTGACATTCGTAGCGCGCAGGTCATACGCTTGAAAGTCGTCGGTACTTGGGCCAATCACCTGAACGGGATAGGGCATTCCAAACGGCTCCTGTGAGCGATTCACAAAAGTAACGTGCTCTTCAGGATCGCGAAGCCCTTCTAAAACTGCGCTCTGTGGCGCAACTCGATAGACCTGGGCACTGCTTTCGTTAAAAGAAAATGTCAGTTCTTTTTTTTCAAATCCAGTAAAGTTGGCGATTCTAACATTAGCCGTTGGAATAAGGCCCGCCATAGCGCTAGCGGCCTTAGCTTCGCCTTCTTTAGACGCTCCCTTCTCTTTTTCTCCTTTTTCCAACTGACCGCCCTGTTTTATTAACTTAGCAATCTCAGGCTCCTTACTCAGTGGATTCCAGTTGCCATCGGGCTCCAGCTGTACTTCAAAAAAGTCTTTTAGTATATAGTCCTTAAAGATATCCCGTGCCCATTCCAGAGCATTGTCTTCATCGACTGTGTATTTAATTAGCTTGATGTCGAGCGATCGCTTCTCCCAGCTTGTCCGTAGCTGCTGCTGAAAACCCAGATCTAAAATGAAGGTATCCAAAGGAATAGGCACACCCACTAAAATACTTAGATCGTTGATGAATTTTTGAATGTTGCCAGTAACTGTAAAGCTCACCGCTGGCCGTAGCGCTGTATATTCTAGCGAATAGACAACAGATATTTGGTTAGATTCTTGTTCTATCGCTGCCTTCATAGCAGCGGCTAGCTTGCCTTCTTTGGTAAATTCAATAGAGCAAACGCCGGTATTATCCCCGATTAAAGAAGAAGAACCGGCTTGCCAAACAATCTGGTTGTCATTCTGATAGATAACAGCTGCCAAATCTTCACCCTTTGCAGCTTGCTGAGCAACGGGGCCAAGCACGCTAAAGTTTATTTTCCCAGAGTTGTAAGTAACGGGGGCTAGTCGAATATCACTTTTTTCTTTTTTGTACTTACGAGCCAGTTCTGATCGAATAGTGTTTTTAGTGTTTTCTGATACTTGGGTATTGACTTCAAAATTTAAAAATCCACGTCCAAAACTATCGCCAGCACCGTCGATGTACCAGAGATATGAGAGGACTTTTTTGTTGTTTCTTTCAGCTAGGGTGACTTGTGAGGGAATATACCAAAATTGCGTATCGCTATCAGAATCAGGAAAAACTTCCACGCCATCAATAATTATTTTAGTAGTGTTTTGAACAATCATAACGAGGCTCCTAGATATGGATTGTGATTTCAATGCGGAGTTGATACACAAGACTTAAAACAAAGCAACATGTGCTTAGGAATGCTACTTAACTACATAAATTGAGGTGGCTCATCAATCTCAATGAGATTACTCGTTGTTTTAGGGATAGGGACAGCAACCACTGTGTTTTGAAACTTGAAATACGCTTGTCCGCTAATGCTAAGCTGCTCTTCTTGTGTGCGATAATACTCAAAGTCTGCCTGTGGTTTATTCACTGTCAGGTCAAAAGTGCTTGATCCATTGAGTGCTTTGTTTTTTTGTTCGCATTTAATGCGAACCTGAACTTTCTCCCATTTTTCCCAATCGATATTGCGTACCTGTAGGGTAACGACGCGACGCTTAAATGGATTTATTTTTAAGCTTGAACTCATAATGTTGCGTGTTATGGAAAACTGAGAGCCAATGCTGCTATCCAGTGGCTGAAAGCTAATTTTAAATGTATACAGAGAAAAAGCTGGCTGGTTTAGAACAATGGTGTCACCCTTCTGAGGTTGATGTTTCTTAAGCTGATAGGTTTTACCGGCAGCCTGCCGAAAGCAAACAGCTACTGAGGCAATATATTTCCAGGGGAAGTCATCGGTTGTTTGAAGGTCAATGTCTATAACGCTGTAAAATTCGCGTGGAATAATAGCTACTAATGACTCTGAGTATGAGAGAGCTTTCTTAGACGATTTGGGCGGATTAAGATGGTTGGTATTGACTAAATAAATTTCTATATCATAGTAATAGCGAGCGCGATCGCGATTTAAATAGGAAAGGCTGACCGTCTGTGATCGCTCAGAGTCCTCGCGATAGGTCAAGGTTTCGACAATTTTATTGTCATCATCATAAAATCTAACAACAACGATATTGATGAGATCGCGCTTAAAATCGGCATAGTTAGTGACCGTTAGTGTTTGCTGAAAGGGTGCGCGTGCACCTACTTCTATTGTGCTAATAGCAGTACTTTTATAAGCCGCCTGAACACCTTGAATAAGTCCTTGAATATGAACAGACTGACGAATTCCGCTTTGCGTATTAAGGACTACATCAACTTCTTTTTGAAAAATTTGTTTATCTCTTTCCTTCTGATATTGATAACCCAATACCCACTGACCGTCCTCGGAGGAATCATCCGATTTTTGGAACTGTGGCAGCGGCGTCAAAAACGACTGAAAAAAGCTAAGCGCAGCCAGTTTTAAGGTCTCTGTACTTTCTGTTTGTTTGTTAATGCAGTTAACTGTAATAGCGCGACTTTTCTCTAGGGTTTCATAGGTATCTGTTTTTGAAAAATTGAAGAAAGGAATACCAATTTTAAGCTGTTGTTTCACTAGCTCATGGTATTTCCTAAAATCAGCATGCAAGCTACAGTCCAGTGCTGGTTGCACTGAATCTACCGTCAGGCGGTAAACCATGCTAAAGAACTGATCACCTTGATCACGGCTAAGCGCTTGTTTTAATAAACGCAATTGGTCAACCGTTAAATCAAACTGTATCGTAGCTGCGTTGTCGGCCAAGTTAGAAGGGTGCGCCACAACAGATGATCCACCAGGAAAATTACAAGCGGCTGTTGCACTTAGCCACGGAATAGCCACTAGCGAGACCTCACTGCCAACCTGCTGACTCAAGTAGGTTTTAGCACTTTCTAACTCATGCTTTGCAACGCTTAAGTCAACCATCAGGCTAAGCGCCCCAGCAATATTGTCAACAGGCTGGCTAAACTGCAAAAAAAAATCGATAGGAACTGTTGTCTTTAGCTACCTTCGGCAGTGTTGAAACATAGTAGTACTTGCACTGACTTTCATCGCTGCCATAAACTCTTAGCGAGGTTAGCTCAGGGATAATTTTCTCTTGTTGAATATCGAGCATGTAAAATACCGTTTGGATAAAAGCGACTAACAAAAAACAAAATATGCGATTGACTCTCATATTTTGTTTTTTGCGATGTCAAACCAGCCCAGTCATGGAATTTCATAATGGTCGGAGCGTAGCGCTAGCCACAAATATTCTGTAGTCAGTCGAGCTATGGTTAGCGCTTATAGCGAGCATCTGTCGTCAGCGTTCTGGCACTAACAGTACTCAGAATCCTGATATTTTATCGAGCTGGACAGAAATAAAATCGGCTGTAGAGGCGATAAACTCTACAGCCGGTTGGTGCTGGAGTCCATCGCTATCAAAGACAACCGCTTTTTCAATAGTCAGCTTTGCTGTTTGTGATGAAGGTACCGCCCATGTTTCAGTAGGCTTGCTTGTAGAGAGTAAGAAACTTTTTGAAAAGTTACGCTCGAGTCCAGTGCTTACAGGTAAAACATACTGCGCCCTAATCATTGCCCTTGCCCCTCGATTCAAACTAAACTCGTAGTTATGGGTTCCATCGCTGGTGCCAAAAGGCCCTGGCAGCGTCAGGGTGTCATCTTCTGCAACGTTGAAAGTCGCATAAGAACTGCCGTCTAGCGGGTAGGTCATCGGACTCCCTCCATCGGCTAGCGTATAGGTAACTTTATACTCCAACACCTGATCAACAAGCTTTCCTAGCGGCTGCACCCATTCGACAGATGGCGCATCACTCGTGAGTAAAAGAGTATCTTCAATATTTTCATATTTAAGATCGACCCTCACCCTAGATAGCACACCCCACGGCAAAAACTGACCATCTACTTTGGTATAAGCAACACCCAGAGACTGCGTGGATGAAAAATTTAGAAAATAGCCGCCTTCTGCTTCCGGATCCATTTGAATGTTGCTGACCCTGTAGGGCTTTGAGCCATCGGCGTAGTTCACCATATAGCTGTAGTCGATAATTCGATTGGGACTTTGGTTACTGTGAACTCCCCTCAGCTCAGCAGGCTTTAGGTCCGAGTCAGCTGAAAAGATAACCGATGAGACTGCTTTACCCTCCTCGTTGAAGAGCTGCTGGTCAGCAAACGTAATTTGCGTCACCGCAATAGACTCGACTTTTCTCGACTGCATAAATGTCTTTGAGGGTGGCAGCAGCTGAATGGCAACGTTGTAATACGGCGCAAGATCTAAATTGACGTAGGTGAAGAGCGTTTTAAGTACTTTTTCGTCCACTACAGAATTTAGCTTAGGTAACATTCCATTGGGGCCGACAGTGAAACTAATAGCTTTTGAAAACTTGTACGTACGGGAGTCGTTTCTTAAGTTTGTAATTTGCTTAGTGTCTAGTCCCAGCTGATCCATATCAACGTCGGGTAGCTGCGCTTTCATCATGTCAGAAAGCTGCGTTTCAGCCCAGCCTCTCATAGACTCTTCAAGCGTTTGTTTCGCGCTTGAGTCACCCTCGCTGTAATAGGAAGAAGGGATGGATACATGCAGAGAGCTGTCGATAGTTTCAGTGTATGTTGGATTGGCACTTTCTTGCCAGGTTTTGGTCTTCCCCCATGTGTCAGTACTAGATTTGTTTTGTACAACTAGCTCGCCAACTTTAGAGGCATCCAGCTTTACGGTTGCCGTAGCCGCAGGCAGCATAGCATCGAAGTTTAAACTGTAGGTGATTGAAACAACGCTGTTAATAGGGACAGCAGGAACATTGGAGGGCGGAGACTCCATCTTCGTAAGATCAGGACCGCCTAATGCCTGCCAAAACAAGGCGGATCCCCTTTCTGTTAGGTCCAGACTAAGCACGGCCGCGTTGTTGCTTAACAGTGATGGTGCGGCCTGAAACTGCGAGTACTGAACATCTTGAGGATGTCCATCCCAGTTTTGATAGGCCTCTTTACTGCCAAAGGCCAGCAAGGTCACCGAACCAGATTTAACCGGCATAGGTTGAAACCTTAGCTTGTTAGGCACTGCAAAAAACTGGGTGAAGTCTTTCTTTTGATCGTATTGGCTATAGTATTGTTCCGCTTGTGAAACGCTCAGACCCTCAGCCACTCGAATTTTATCAGCGTCTTCTGTTTTACCTGCGGCTTCTAGCTCGGCCATTTGTAAAATTTGCTTAGCCTGTTGGATGAGAGCTCTATCTTGAGAAATCGCAACCGCAAGCTTTTCTATCACTGAAGAATCTGTGGTGTCTGGCATGGGTAGCGCTATTTGGAAGGTGCAAACCCCACCTGATTTTCCGGATGTGCTGGAATACCAGACCATACTAAACGATGGGATACCGCTGCCATTAGCCGTTTCATTAAAGATAGGGGCTGACGGCATGATGTAGTACAAGTCGACATCTTCAGCATCTCTAAATAGCGTGTATTCGTAGTTTTTCTGATATGGGCCGGGAATATCTTTTGCGGTAATACGGGTATAAAGAGAGGGAACGTTAGCCATAGTGTTTGTTGCTTCCTAAGATAGGTGTACGGATACAAATGTTGTCGCTGCGTACCTGCAGCAGTCAGGCTGCCTTTAGTTGATCTGTTCTTATTTAATCTGCCCTTAAAAGATGTCGTTGAAAGGGACTGTTGAAAGATGTAACAATCAACAAACAGGGTTTATTCACGGCTACACCAGTCTGCTTCGCGTTTAATGTTGTGTGATTCCACATGATTTTTCGTTTTGCTATGTCGGATATTGATAGTTGAAACCCAATGAGCATTTTTCCCTAAGCTTTTCTCCAGAACTTGGTTGGCAATTATTTCTTCTACTTCTTTTTGAAGCCCTCGAACAATCTCATCTGGAATAGGGCCGTCTCGGCGGATAATTTGGTTTAGCTGCCCTGCGTGAATCGCGGCTTCGACCTGTTCTTTTGCTGTTTGCAAGGTTGGGGCTTCTGGCTGCTCTTGTCTGTTGAATAGTCCGCGCTTGGGCGGCGGCGGCGGTGCTAGCGCTTTGATCGCCGGACCAATATCGCCTTCTATTTCAACCAAGGCCTGGGTACCTATTTTGAGTTCAGCCGTGTATATTAGCCTCAGCCAGCCAGATTGGCCACGAAGCGCATTACGTACACTCTCAGCAGCTGCTGCTGAGAGTGTCACACTAAAAACCGACCCGTAAGCGCCGAGGCCATTTGTGCTTTGTGGTCCGAGGGTTAGCCAATCATCATTTTCTTTGATTTGAAGCGTCGCAGTTACCTTAGATAGGTCTGCAACCTTTACAAGAGTACTGTTTTCAGCAGCGGTTTGACCAGAAACCTCTTGCAGAATCGCTTGCTTTTGATTCTCTGAAATAGTCCACTCGCACTCAATGGCGGCTTGAAAACCATCAGGTAGCTGAACAAGACTCACCTTTGGTTTACCGTCACGCCCGGTAGCGATGGTCGGACTACCTGGGATGCATAAAATTCTACCGTTTTCATCATAGCTCAGACAGTAAGCGCCTTCTACTGAAAACCCACTAGGTAAGTTTAACATTACTTGTTGGCCTCTTGTGTTGTTTTAATGGTTTGCTGAGTGACTTATCTGATTTTGCTTTTGATGCATGACTTTTGTCACTATTGGTGTGTCGCTATTTAGGCAGCTAACCGGCTTGAGTGAATAACTAACGGTTTTGTCGGTAGCTGGTAGGGTGACCAGTCGCCGTAGAAACTATCGTTAAGCTGCGACCGATAGCGATAGCGGTATTGAAATAGATCAGTCGGTGTGTATTTGAATTTGCTTTCCGGTTGCTGTGGGCTAAATATGAGCAGGACAGGATTGTTAGAGGTTTCCTGTCCCTCACTTGCGAACTGGAGGACAATAGCTTGCGATCGCTCCTCAAAAACAACCGTAACAGGAATGTAGTGGACTGAAAACTCTTTATACGAAAAAAGAGTTAGTGTCGTTGTTTTTGCTGCTAATGTTGTCATCACCTTATCATCATTGTTAGCGTGCGAGGTGCATGTTGCAACAATTTTTAAATCTGTTTTTGATTCGGGTGGTAGTGCATAGGAAGCAACCGCATATGATCGCTTCAATGTAGTAGGTGCTAAAAAACTCTCTGCTTTCTCGTCTTTTGTATCTGTAAAGAAAGCAACCGTTACATCACCCGCATCTAACAGCTGTGGTGACGCTCTAATAGTCACAAAATTGGGTAAAAGCTCACTGCCAATAAAAAGATAATCTCCTGTGTGTTCTTGTTTTTGACTGGTAATTCGTTCGCCGGATTGAGTGATGGTAGTAACTTGTACCGTATATATTTTTTGATCTGGCCGCCTGAATTTTAGGGTGACATAGGGAGACTCTGTTTTGTGAGGGTAAAGCCAGACTGTTTTTATCTGCGCGCTACGATGGGGTGAAAACTGCGGCTCAACGCGCAGGTTGACCTTAACCTGCGCAATATTTTTACAATTGGGTGGCAAGCTCACGTTGACATAAATTTGTTCGCTGAGCAGATCGGCTGGTAACGGTGGAATGTTAGTAAAGCTGACAATTTTATCAATACCTGCAGTTGTGACGTATTTCATCACCGACGTGAAAGGATCAAAACGGTACAAATAGTAAAACGATGCCAGTAGCGGCGTTCTAAAATCCCACACCATTGTTTCTGGTAAGGAAAGATTGTTATCAATTGTATTTAGCTGAATACAGGCACCTGTAGCAATCAGCGTTGCAGGCAGATTGCGGGCTAAGAACATTCGGATGTGACCCAGCAAAGCTTCTGTAAACGCAGGCGGATGCGTTAGCTGAACAGCCTCATCGGAGTGGATTGTCATAGGCAGTGAATCTAGCTGAGTGATCAGGGTTTGTTGGAGTGTGTTGAGGGGGATTTTTTGAGTGTGATCGCCCCACTTACCCAGCGCTGCGAGCAACTCACCCGTGTGAAAACTAACCCTAGCCGGGAACCGAGGAACAAAAGCAGCTATCTCAAGCTCAATAGCCGCCTGCACTAGCAAACGATTGTTGCGCAAGCCACCGTAAATTAAGTTAGCGATCTCACTCGGCAATCGCTGATAGATAATGGCCGTTTCTGCCTCTTCCCATGCGAAGCTCTGGACGAGTGGCGCTTGCCCAGCCAATTCTAAATGCCAGCACGCTTTAGAACTAACTGGAATGGGCGTTACAACCGCGTTAGGACAACGCTCCCTGACAGACTCAATAGCAGGTTGCAAAGGCGTTTTCCGGGTGAGCACCAACTTTAACATGGCATACAAGCTATCCTCAGGCGCTTGGCTAGTGCCCACGTAAAGATAATTTAGCGCCATGTTAGGCTGCTGCTGGCTAAGCACCACTTCAGCAGGCATTACATAGTAACGGTCTGCGTTTTGATAACTCCCCATCAGCGTAAACGCCTGGGTGCTGAACCGATTTCCTCCATCTGGAGAACTCATGGGATCACTCTATCCGCTAAAAACATTTATTTTTTAAGTACGTCTACTGAAAGGCAATTATTGTTCTGGATTCCCTCTCTTTTCAAAATTCGACAAAAACCCAGAAGCCGCTGAAAAAGATATTCAAAGAAGAGTTCTTGAGAGAGACTCTATAGCAACAATAGAAAAATATTCAGCCACTTATCGTCTGTTCTATCCTTACTTCAAGAATACTGCTGCTATCAGATAAAATCTTCCATATACCTGCTACTTTTTGCATGTTTCTGCTGTTACGTGAAATTACTTGATGGATTTCATTCTGAATCTAAGCGGCCTAAGGCTACGATGCTAGCCATTTAAGAGAAAAAAGCGGTCGTGCATCAATAAAAAGTGGGATAGGTTGCGAAATCATGCCATGACCAGTGAGCGCAGGCTAGTCCTGCCCGCTGAGCAGCCGTATTCTTCTCACGGCTGTGCTGCCAAATCCAGTTGAAGTAGCCGACGGCTAGCCGGGCGGTAACTTTAGTCTGTTCCCACACCTTCCCAAACTTGTTCTGCCGCCTGTGCTACCGGCCTGTCTGTTGACGCACAATGCCATTAGTTCGGGTGCATCCCATGTAGTGACCCCCAAAAAGATACTGTTGGCGAATTAATAAAAGCCGACAAAACTCCTACGATAAGGGGAGTTGAGAGGCTTTTGGAAGAGGATAATGGGACATAGCTCTTCACAACGATAAACCATGTGCCTCCACCCCGCCTCGATACCTCCCGTCCCCGCAGAAACAGCGCGCGTTGCGCAGGCAGCTTTTAAGAAAGGCAATATCTACCTCAAACTGCGAGAGGAATTGGGCGTGTTGTACAAAGATGAAGATTTTGCAGCCCTATACGCCCGTCAAGGACAGCCCGGCGAGAGCCCGTGGAGACTGGCACTGATTACGATAATGCAATTCATCGAGAATTTGTCAGATCGCCAAGCAGCAGAGTCAGTGAGAAGTCGAATAGATTGGAAATATTTGCTGAGCCTACCGCTGGAAGACAGTGGATTTGACTTTAGCGTGCTAAGCGAATTTCGAGGTCGATTACTCAAAGGTGGCCAATGTGAAGAATTGCTAGTGAAGTTGCTGGAAAGCTGCCAAAGCCAAGGGTTAGTAAAAGCCAGAGGCAAGCAGCGGACGGACTCAACGCATGTGTTGGGTGCTATCCGTGACATGAACCGGTGTGAATGTGTGGGAGAAACGTTGCGTCATGCGCTCAATGAACTATCGGTTGTCTCTCCAGATTGGGTACGCACGGTTGTTAACGAAGCCTGGTATGAACGATACGGCATCCGCATTGAGCTATCCAAGCTGCCTAAGGATAAACAGCGTGAAGAATGGATACAGCAAGTGGGCGTGGATGGTCATCATCTGCTGGCTCACCTTTATCAATCAGAGGAAGCGTGTATCGAGCTACTGCGGCAGTTGCCTTCGGTTGAGACGCTGCGCCAAGTTTGGGTGCAGCAGTTTTATGTCGAACGAACCCCTTAGTTGAGCCCCCCTTCAAGAACCCATCCTCCAGCTCACTAACC
>OFET01000432.1_pt1 | contig 27843 bp, 20 predicted proteins | sample 1521211 | NCBI WGS metagenome assembly OFET01 (sample SAMN03766358, study PRJEB24113) | microbial mat metagenome | isolation source: enrichment culture HLUCC-A from microbial mat sample contains cyanobacterium...
GGCGCGGCGGCGAGATGCTCACCCCCGGCGGCTGGGGCACGCCCGACTGACCCCTTCCTCTGGTCAAAAATATTCCTCCGGGGAGCGCGAGGGGTGGAAAACCCCTCGCCTGCGCCGGCCTCCCCCCGTCCTGCGGCATTTCGGTTTCAGACCCCGATGCGTCGCCCGCGCCCCTTGCCCGACTCGGACACAGCGCGTAGCCAAGAGGGGCTTCGGTCCGGGCGTTTCCATGCGTCCGGTGAAAAGGGAACGTGGTGCGAATCCACGACTGCCCCCGCAACTGTAAGCGGCGAGCGTGACCGGCACATGCCACTGGGGAGAGCCCCGGGAAGGCCCGGTTCACGCGACGACCCGCGAAGTCAGGAGACCTGCCGAAGTGATCACCCTGTCCGGGCGCGGAGGGCGCCATGGGCAACGGACCTTTCCGTAGTGGTGGCGACAATCACCGTCTGCGGAGGGGCAATCCCTTCAAGGACAACTTGGACAGCGGGACCGGGCATCACACCCGTTCCGCTCGCTTTGGGGGAAGCCATGAAATCTATTCTCAACGGAACCGCGATCCTGGCAGTGCTGGCCGCGCCCGCGATGGCGCAGGACGCCTTCGTTCTCGACGACATCGTCTTTTCGGCGGGTCTGACGCCTTTGCAGGAGGGCCGGACCGGTGTCACGGTCGAGGTCGTGACCGAGGACGAGCTTGCCGAGGCTGGCGACATCCAGCTTTCCGACTACCTGGCGACGCTGCCCGGTCTCACGATCGCTCAGAACGGCCCGACCGGCACCAGCACGTCGATCCGCGTGCGGGGCCTCGACGGACGCTACGTTCCCGTACTCGTGAACGGGATCAACATCACCGATCCGTCCTCCACCCAGACCAGCCTGAACTTCGGGACGCTGACCGTGGGCGGCATCAGCCGGATCGAGGTGCTTTACGGCTCCCAAAGCGCCATCTACGGGTCGGAGGCCATCGCCGGCGTCATCAGCATCACCACGGTCGCACCGCCCGACGACCTCGGCACGGATATCACCGTCGCGCTCGAGGCGGGGAGCTATGAAACCTTCTATGGTTCCATCGGGATCGGCACCCGGTTTGAGCGTGGAACGCTGAACTTCTCGGCCAGCCGGACCGTGACCGAGGGTTTTTCCGCGGCCGAGGAAAACGACGGCAACACCGAGGCGGACGGCTTCAACGACACGACCCTGACCTTCGGCGGCACCTTCGATGTGACGGATACCGTGACACTCGGCGCGGATTTCTTCTATCAGGACAGCTTTTCCGAGTTCGACGCAGGCGCCGGGCCGGGCGGCGACGATCCCGACCGGTATCTCGAATCCGAGCGCCAGGGAGCCCGCGCGTTCGCACGGATCGAGGGAGGCGTGATCGACCACGAATTGTCATACGTGTTCTCCGAGACGACGCGCTACGATCCCGGCGGGTTGACCAGCGACTTCAACGGCGAACGGCAAGAGCTGCGGTATCTCGGAACCGCCGAACTCGGTGCATCCGGCACGCTGACTGTCGGTCTGGAGAATGTGGCGGAGGACATCCTGACCACCAGCACCGCGGGTTCGATCGAGACCAACGCCATCTTCGCCGATTATTTCACGGCACTTTCCGATGATCTCGACCTCGCCGCCTCGCTTCGCTACGAGGATCACTCCCGATTTGGAGGGCAAGCCACGGGGCGCCTTGCCCTAGCCTGGCGCCCGGATATCGACACCGTCGTTCGGGCCTCGGTCGGAACCGGTTTTCGCGCGCCATCGCTTTTCGAGCTCTTCAGCAGCTTCGGCGACCCAAACCTGCAGCCCGAGGAAAGCCTGAGTTTCGAGATCGGAGTCGAGCGCGCCTTTGCCTGGGGCGAGCTTGGCGCCACGGCCTTCTACACCGAGATCGACGATCTGATCGATTTCGACGGCGGCGCAACGGCCTGCGGTTCCGGTTTCGGATGCTACAACCAGGTTCCCGGAACCACCGTCAGCCAGGGGATCGAACTGGCGGGCACCTACGACTTCACGGGGCAATGGACGGCCTATGGCAACTACACTTACACCGACGCCCGCACCGATGGGGCGCGGCTGCCCCGCGTCCCACGCCATCATGGCGTGCTGGGACTGCGCGGCGACATCACAGATGAGATAAGCCTCGATATGCGGGCCCAGGCAGCCGTCGACACCGAAGTGTCGGGCTTCGCGAGCAACCCGCTCGACGATTATGTCGTCTTCGACACCTCCGTCGGCTATGCCGTGAACGACAGCACCGAACTTTATCTCCGGGTGAACAACGTGTTCGATGAAGAGTATCAGACGGCCCCCGGCTACGGGACAAGCGACAGGGCGTTCTACATTGGCCTTCGCGCGCGGTTCTGATCGCGCCATCTGCGCGCTGGCGGCGGCGGGCCTTGCGCTTGCCGCCGCCACGTCCCTGCGTGCCGATGCGCCCGCGCGCGTGGTCTCGATGAACCTCTGCACGGACCAGCTCGCGCTGATGCTCGCCCGCGAGGGGCAGCTGATATCGGTCAGCGACATCGCGCAGGACCCGCTGACCTCGGCCATGCATGAGGAGGCGTCGGCCGTTCCGGTGAACCACGGCGGCGCGGAGGAGATTTTCCTGCTCCAGCCCGACCTCGTTCTGGCCGGCGTCTGGTCCGATCCCACCACCGTCTCGATGCTGCGCGGGCTCGGGATCGAGGTCGCGCAGATCGATGTCGCCAACAGCCTTGCGGATGTGCCGGAGCGGATACGGGAGGTCGGGGCGCTCTTGGGCCGTGAGGACGCGGCACAGGCTCTGATCGGCCGGTTCGAGACGGATCTTGGCCGCCTTGCGGGGCCGGGGGACGGGCCGCGCGCGGCGTTCTACTACCCCAATGGTTACACGCTGGGCACCGGAACGCTGAGCCACGACATCGTCACCCATGCGGGGTTCTCCCATATCGCGGAGGAATTGGGCCGCGATACCTCCGGCCGCGTCGCGCTGGAGCTGATGGTTCTGGCCGCCCCCGATCTGGTCATCGGCACGGAACCCTATCCCGGCGCGTCGCGCTCCGAGGAAATCCTGCGCCATCCCGCGCTGAGCAGCCTGACGGAAACCGCACGCGGCGCCGAAAGCGGGCCGGACTGGATCTGCGGCACGCCCCATGTCCTGCGCGCTCTGTCGGAGATGGTCGCGATCCGCGCCGAGATCGAGGCGCGCGAGTGAGCCGCCGCGCGATCTTCTCCGGCCTCGCACTGGTCGTTCTGGCGCTTTTCGTCCTGTCGCTGCTGACCGGTCCCGCGGGGTTCGGCCCCGGCGAAAGCCTGTCCGCGCTGCTGACCGGGCAGGGTGAGGCCGTGAGCCTCGTCATGCGGGAAATCCGGCTGCCCCGCGCGCTTCTGGCGGTGATGGTGGGCGCCTCTCTGGGCCTCGCGGGGGCGGCGCTTCAGGGCTACCTCCGCAACCCGCTGGCGGAGCCGGGCCTGATCGGCGTGTCGGGTTCGGCCGCGCTGGGTGCGGTGATCGCCCTGCAGACGGGTTTCGCCGCGATGTTCGCGCTGGCGCTGCCCTTCGCGGCGCTGACCGGCGCGCTGATCGCGGTTTTGCTGATCCTCGCGCTGGCGGGGCCACGCGGCGGGTCGCTGACGCTCATCCTCGCCGGCATCGCGATCTCGGCGCTGGCTGGCGCGTTGACCTCGCTGGTCCTGAACCTGTCGCCGAACCCCTTCGCCGTGTCGGAAACGGTGTTCTGGATGCTCGGCTCTCTCGCGGACCGGTCGTTCTGGCATGTGGGCGTCGCGCTGCCCTTCATGGCCGTCGGCTGGGTCCTGCTTGGCCTGACGACGCGCGGGCTCGACGCGCTGACGCTGGGCGAGGACGCGGCGGCCTCTCTGGGGATACGGCTGAGCCGCCTGAGGTTGATGGTCATCTTCGGAACCGCCAGCGCCGTGGGGGCGGCGACGGCAGTCGCCGGCGCGATCGGCTTCGTCGGACTTGTCGTGCCGCACATGCTGCGCCCGCTGCTGGGCGCGCGTCCCGGCCTGCTTCTGCCGGCCTCGGCCTTGGGCGGTGCCGCGCTGGTGCTGGCCGCCGATATCGCCGTGCGGCTGGTTCTGCCGGACCGCGACCTGAAGCTCGGCGTCCTGATGGCCATCGTGGGCGCGCCGCTCTTCCTGCACCTGATCTACAAGACGCGGAGGCAACTGGCGTGACGCTGCTGTCTCTTGAGGGGCTCACGGTGCGGCGCGGCGAATGCCCGGTGGTGGATGACGTCACGCTCAGCATCGGCACGGGCGAGGTGGTGGGCCTGATCGGCCCGAACGGCGCAGGCAAGACGACGCTGATGCGCGCGGCACTCGGGCTTTTGCCGTCGAAGGGCGAGACGTCTCTCATGGCTCTGGCCCCGGCCGAGCGCGCGCGCCGGGTTGCGTGGCTGCCGCAATCGCGCGAGATCGCCTGGCCCGTCGCCGTCGAGACGCTGGTCATGCTGGGCCGGGTGCCGCACCTGTCGGGCGGCCAACGCCCGGGTCCTGCCGACGAAGCCGCCGTTGCCGCAGCGCTTCAGGCGATGGACCTCACGGCCTTCGCCGCGCGGCCCGCGATGGAGCTGTCGGGCGGGGAACAGGCGCGCGTCCTGATCGCGCGGGCGCTGGCGCAGGAAACGCCCCTGATCCTTGCCGACGAGCCCACGGCGGGCCTCGACCCCGGGCACCAGATCGCAACGCTGGAGCGGTTCGGGGATCTGGCCCGCGACGGCAAGTCGGTGCTGGTCTCTCTCCATGATCTCGGCATGGCCGCGCGCCATTGCAGCCGGCTGATCCTCATGGATCGTGGCCGGATCGTGGCCGATGGCGCGCCGGACGCGGTTCTGTCGCCCGAAAGGCTCGCCGATGTGTTCGGCATCAGGGCGCATCTGTCGCACGGGGCCGACGGTCTGGTGTTCCAGCCGCTTTCGGTGATCGCGTGATCGAGGTCGCGCTCGATCCGCCGTGGCTGACGGCGCGGCTAGAGACTCCGTTGCGGATGCTCAGCTGGGCGCCCCATCATCCGGGCTTCGTCACGACCGACCGCGTCATCTGGCGCGAGGTGCGGGACGCCGACCTGACCGAAGATTTCGACGCGCTGGCATGGCTGGCCGAGAGCCTGACCGCGCGCGGCGAGGCGGAGGCCGTCGGGCTGATCACGTCGCGGGATCTGTCGCGATATCGTCTCGAAACCGCATGTTCGGGTCGAGTATCGGCTTCCTGCCTCGCCACGGTGGGCCTCACCAACGCCGAACGTGTCGGCACGCGTCTGGCGACCGCCCATGGCGCGGCCGGCACAATCAACCTGCTGGCCGTCACCGACGCGGCGCTGTCCGGTACCGCGTTGATCGAGCTGTCGTCCATCGCGACCCAAGCCCGCACCGCCGCCGTGATGGACCATGGCCCCGACCTGACCGGCGGGCGCGCGACTGGCACGGGGACCGATTGCATCGTCGTCGGTGCACCGCTCGGAGACGAGCCCTTCGCGGGCCTTCACACCGAGGTCGGCGAGGCCATCGGCGCGGCGGTCTACGCGGCGGTGTCGAAAGGCGTGATCGACTGGATGGCCGAGCAGGTGGCGGAATAGGCTGTCCCGGACGCGATGTCCTGCTACATGGCCCGCCATGAGCGAGCCCGTCCTCCAGATCGACCAGGTCACCAAGCGCTATCCCGGTGCCGATGCGCCCATCACCGTGCTCGAAGGTGTCTCGGTGCAGTTGGACCGGGGCGAGACGCTGGCGTTGACCGGGGAAAGCGGGTCGGGGAAAAGCACGCTGCTGCATCTCGCGGGTGGGCTGGATGCGCCGGACGCGGGCCATGTGCGACTGATGGGCCATGACCTCTCCACCCTGTCGGACGGCGCGCGGGCGCGGGTGCGCGGGCGCCATGCGGGGCTGGTGTTTCAGCAGTTCAACCTCGTCCCGTCGCTGACCGTGGCTGCGAATGTCGCGATTCAGGCGCGGATGAGCGGGCGGCACGACCCCGCGCGCGACGCGGCCCTGATCGAGCGGCTGGGCCTTGTGTCGCTGACCCATCGCTACCCCGAGCAACTCTCGGGCGGCCAGCAGCAACGCGTCGCCATCGCGCGCGCGCTTGCCGGGCAGCCCGACCTGATCCTCGCCGATGAGCCCACCGGCAATCTCGACGAGGCCACGGGGGACGCGGTTCTGGCGCTGTTGCTGGAGCTTGTGACCGAAACCGGGGCGGCGATGCTGATGGTCACCCATTCCGAGCGTCTGGCCGCGCGGCTCTCGCGCCGTCTGGCCCTGTCGCGCGGGCGGCTTGTCGCGTGAGGGGCATGGGACCGGCGCTTTTCAGCCTCCTGTCGCACTGGCGGCGCAATCCGGCGCAGCTGGCCATGCTGTGGCTGGGGCTGGCGCTGGCCACCGCGCTCTGGTCCGGGGTGCAGGCGATCAACGCCGAGGCACGGTCGAGTTACGATGCCGCCGCCGCGACGCTGGGGCAGGATCAGCTTGCGCGGCTGGTGGCGCAGGATGGCGGGCCGGTCGCGATGACGGATTACGTGGCGCTCAGGCGTGCGGGCTACCGCGTGTCGCCGGTCATCACCGGGGAGGTACGGGACGAGAACGGGCGTCTGCGGCTGATCGGGATCGACCCGTTCACCACGCCCGAGGCGTCGAACGCGCCCGCTCTGGGCGGCGAGGGCGTGGATGCGGCGGCTTTTCTGGGCGAGCCCGGCCTGCTTCTGATGTCCGAGGCCACCGCTCAGGGCGCCCTGCCGGAGGGCTTGCCCCCCCTCGCGGTGGTGGACACCGTGCCGCCCGCCGCCGCGATCACCGATATCGCCACGGCGGCGCGTCTGCTGGGACGCACGGACCCCGATTACCTGATCGTCGCGCCGGAACAGCCCGCCGGCCTGCCGCCGCTTCCCGGCGAGTGGCCCCTGAGGCTCGAGCCGCCGGAAACCACCGGCGATGTGGCCCGGCTGACGGACAGCTTTCACCTCAACCTGACGGCCTTCGGGCTGCTGTCCTTCGGTGTTGGGCTTTTCATCGTCCATGCCGCCATCGGGCTGGCCTTCGAGCAGCGCCGCGCGATGTTCCGCACGCTGCGCGCCGTGGGCCTGCCGCTGCGCACGCTGATCGCGGCGCTGGCCGTCGAGGTCACGATGATGGCGATTCTCGCCGGTGCCATCGGGATCGCGTTGGGCTATGTCATTGCCGCCGCGCTGATGCCCGGCGTGGCGGGGACGCTTCGGGGGCTTTACGGTGCAGACGTCCCGGGAACGTTGGCCTTCGACCCGATCTGGGCGCTTTCGGGCCTTGGCATCACCCTGCTGGGCGCGGCGGTCGCCTCGGCGCAGGCGATGCTGCGCACCGCGCGCATGCCGTTGCTCGCGCCCGCACAGCCACGCGCCTGGGCACAGGCCTCGGGCCGGGCGATGCGGCGACAGGCGGCTGCCGCGCTGGGCCTTTTTGCCATCGGCGTTCTCGTCGGCTGGCTCGGCTCAGGCCTTCTGGCGGGCTTCACCCTTCTCGGCGGGCTCCTGCTTGGTGCAGCGCTGGCCTTGCCGCTCTTGCTGAGCCTCGCGCTTGCCGCGTTGGGCCCGCTCGCCCGGGGACCCTTCGCCGAATGGGTGCTGGCCGATTCGCGGCAGCAACTTCCGGCCCTGTCGCTTTCGCTCATGGCGCTGTTGCTGGCGCTTTCGGCCAATATCGGCGTGGCGACGATGGTGGGGTCCTTCCGCACGACCTTCACCGGCTGGCTGGACCAGCGCCTTGCCTCCGAGCTTTACGTCTTTACCGCAGACGAGGCCGAGGCCGCGCGGCTGGAGGCGTATCTCGAAGGACGGGCCGACGCGCTCCTGCCGATCCTGTCGGCCGAGACGCGGCTTTTCGGGCTGCCTGCGGACGTGTTCGGCATCGTCGATCACGACACCTACCGCGCGGCGTGGCCGCTTCTGTCCGGGGTCGCGGACCCGTGGGACAGGCTCTACGCCGGGCAGGGCATTCTGGTGAACGAACAGATGGCGCGGCGGCACGGCCTGTCGCTGGGCGATCCGGTGACCGTGTCGCCCGACCTCACGCTGCCTGTGGCGGGGGTCTATTCGGACTACGGCAACCCGGCGGGGCAGGCGATCGTCGCTCTGGACGTGTTCGAAGGACTCTACCCCGACGCGCGCGCCACGAATTTCGCCATACGGGTCGACCCCGAGGAGGCCCCGGCGCTGGCCGCCCTCCTGCGGGAGGAGTTCGGCCTGCCGGAGGCGTCCGTGCGTAACCAGTCGCAGATCAAGGCGTTTTCGCTCGAGGTGTTCGAGAACACCTTCCTCGTGACCGGCGCGTTGAACATCCTGACGCTCGGAGTGGCGTCGCTGGCGCTTCTGACCAGCCTTTTGACGCTTTCGGCATTACGCCTGCCGCAGGTGGCGCCGGTCTGGGCCATCGGCACGTCGCGCGCGCGGCTGGCGTTGACCGAGGTCTGGCGTCTGCTCCTGCTGGCGCTGCTGACGTTCCTTTTGGCGGTGCCGGTCGGACTGGGCCTCGCGTGGGTTCTGCTGGCCGTGGTGAACGTGGAGGCCTTCGGCTGGCGCCTGCCGATGCAGGTGTTCCCGGGCGAGGCGCTGCGGCTTCTGGTGCTGGCGCTGATCGCGGCGGGCATCGCGGCGGCGCTGCCGGCGATCCGGCTCTGGCGCATGCCGCCCGCCCGCCTGTTGCAAGTCTTTTCGCAGGAACGCTGATGACCGACCTCCCCGCCCTTCTCGATTTCGTCTGGTCCCGGCTGTCGCATGGCGTGGGGGACCGGACGCACCCCGCACGGCATCCGACGCTGGCCACCATCGGGCCGAAGGGGCCGGAGCTGCGCACCCTGATCCTGCGGCATGTGGACCGCGACGCGGGCGTGCTGGAGCTGAACACCGACATGGCCTCGCCCAAGGTGGCGCAGATCGGGGCGGACCCGCGCGTCGCGCTCCATGTCTGGGTGCCAAGCGACCAGCTGCAGATCCGGATGGGCGCGATGGCGGTCGTCACGCAGGGCGACCCGGAGCTTTTCGCGCGCCTGCCGCCGCAGGTTCGTGCGAATTACGGCGGTGCGGCACCTGGAGCGGAGCCCGGCCCGGCGCCCGCTGACGGAGACCCGGCGCGTTTCGCCGCGATCCGGCTGACGCTGCACCGGATCGACGCGCTTGTCCTCCACGAACCGCGCAGGCGTGCCGTGTTCACCGCCCCCGACTGGCGCGGCCGCCGGGTGGCGCCCTAGACGCCGGGATCGAACATCGGAAAGGTCACGCCCAGCGCCCAGCCGAGGATCAGGCCGAGGCCGAGGCCCATGGCCATGACCGACCCGGTGCGCTTGCCCACCCAGGCCCCCATCAGGCCGAAGCTTAGATAAAAGAGCAGGATCACCGGCAGGATGATCATCAGGAAGAAGAGCCTCTCGAAATCGAGCGCGACGGCGAGACCGAGAGAGGCGAGGAACAGAAGCCGCGCGGTCCAGCGCCGCCAGAGCGTGGCACGGCCCGCCTCCTGCAGGATGGCATCGGCCAGCATGGCGAGCACCGCGCCGGGCAGGATGATCGCCATGATCGGGATCCGCCCCGCGACGGGCACGAAGCTGGCGGCGTAGCGATCCAGAATGCCGCCGAAGGCGAGCAGCCCATAGGCGGCGAGCGCGAGGCCCCAGACCCATCCCTGCAGGCGCGGCAGAGCGCCCGCCCACGCCGCCAGACCGAGGGTGAGCACGCCGTAAAGCGCAAGGTGCACGGCGAGGTAATCGGCCACGAGTACCGGCAGGAACCGCGTGTCGAAGGGCGCGAGGATGAGCGGCGTGGCGAGGGCCGGCAACATCGCGAGCGCGACGAAGCGGCCGGGGCCGACGCGATGCGGCGCGGGGCCCTCGGGAAGAGCCTGCGCAAGGCTGCGGGCCAACAGGACCACGCCGAACAGCGCCAGAAGGATCGCGGGACCGATGGACGCCACGGGGCCTTCGGTCACCTCGCGCCCGAAACTCCGGTCAAGCCATGCGCGCGCCTCCCGCAGCCCGGTCGGCGCATAAAGCACGCCCACATGTTCCACGAAGGGCGAGGAAACCGCACGCCGCGCGAAACCCTCTCCGGGGGTGCCGACGGTCTCGCCCTCGCCCACGCCGAGGGGGGCCATGGCCTCCAGCGCGGCCTCCCGCAGCATGCCTTCGAAGGCGCCGTTGATGATCAGGAGGTTCTGGGGCCGATCCTCCGTCACCGCCTGCGAGAACAGGGAAATGCCGACGATGGCCTCGACCCTGTCATCCGCGATACCCTGCCGCACGACGATGTCCGAGGCCATGGAGTGACCCAGCAGCGCCACGCGCGGCTCGGCCCCGGTGGCCTCGAGCACGGCATCGGTGACGCGGCCGGTTTCGTCCATCAGAAGCTGCGTGGTCCCGTCCACGGAGGTGACGTCGCCCGACATCGGCACCGGGTTGCGGCCATGCCCCTCGAAATCGAAGCTCGCGGTGACATAGCCCGCCTGCGCCAGCGTCAGCTGCCACGCCGCCATCAGCTGGCGCGATCCGGCGAAACCGTGGGCGATGACCACAAGCGGCCCGTCGGCGCCGGGCTGCCGCATCACGGTGACGGGGGTACGGCCCGCGTCGAGATGCGTGATCTCCAGCCCCGCGCGCGGCCGTTCCAGCAGGAAGATCCCCGCCACGAGGGCGAGCACCGCGAGCATTGCTACGACGATCCGTCCTGTCACCACGCCGATCCTTCCTGTCGCATCTGGACTGGACCTAGCCCCGCGCGGCGCTCCTGCCAAGCGTATCGCCACTGGTCCTTGCGCGGCGCGCGTGCTTTATCCCGCGTCATCACGGCTCGGAGGCAGGATGCATACCGTCACGCTCATCACCAACCCGGCGATGGTTCTGGACCCGGCGCTTGTCGCGAACCTGCGCAACGCGATGGGCGGGGGGGACGTCGTCTGGCTCGATCCCAACCACGCGGCGGAATTCGAGGTGGCGCGCCTGCCGAAAAACCTCGACCAGGTGTGGGACAGTCTTCAGGCCGAAGGCGTGGACATGGTCGCGCAGCCCTCCGAAGGGCGGAAGAAGAAGATGCTGCTGGCCGACATGGACAGCACCATGATCCGGCAGGAATGCGTCGACGAACTGGCCGAGGAGGCCGGCGTGGGCGAAGCCGTCAGCGCCATCACGAAACGCGCCATGAACGGCGAGCTGGATTTCGAGGCTGCGCTGATCGAACGGGTCGGACTGCTGAAGGGGCTGTCCGAGGACACCATCGCCAAGGTCCTGTCGGAGCGCATCACGCCGATGCCGGGGGGTGCCACGCTGGTGGCGACGATGAAGGCCCATGGCGCCCGCGCGGTGCTGGTCTCTGGCGGGTTCGTGTCCTTCACCTCTGTCATCGCGGAGCAGCTGGGCTTCGACGAGCACCGGGCGAACACGCTTCTGGCCGAAAGCGGGGTTCTGACCGGCGATGTGGCGCGGCCCATCCTCGGGCGCGACGCGAAGGTTCAGGCGCTCGACGAGATTTCGGCGCGGCTCGGGCTGACGGCGGAGGATGTGCTGGCCATCGGTGACGGGGCCAACGATCTGGGCATGATCGAACGCGCCGGAACCGGCGTGGCGGTCCATGCGAAACCGTCGGTGCAGGCGGCGGCGCGGCACCGGGTCAACCATGGCGACCTGACGGCGATCCTGTATCTTCAGGGGTATTCGCGGGACGCCTTCGTCACCGTCTAGGCGACGAGAACGCGGGCCTCGCGGCCTCGCACGTGCGGGCGGGCAAGGGGCGCCGCGCGCATCTGCGCGGACAGCGCCGCGAATTGCGCGGGCATCTGGCGACGGATCTCTTCCTCATGGCGTTCGATGCTGGCGCCGGGGAAATAGCTTTCGGACCACGTGCCCGCGCTGCGGATGATCTCGTGACGCTCCATGAGGACATGGACATAGGTCACGCGGGCGGGCGGACGGCGGCTGACGCCCGGCAGGCCCACGAGATGCACCGCCGAGACCAGAACCTCGGGCTGGCCGAAGTTCAGCTCCGCCTGCCAGCCCGCGATATGGATGCGGTGCTGCGGCGAGACGTCGAACGCTTCGGAATTGCCGATGGCTCCCACCTCGAAGCGGACAGGCGCGTGTTTCGCGTCGGCGCGCAGGTCGCTCTGTCCCACCCACAGGACCGGGCGATAGCCGCGGTCCAGCGTTTCGACCATCGCACCCGCCGTCAATGTTTCGACGCGCACGCGGCCTGTCTGCGTGTCGATCAACACGCCCGGCGTGAAGCAGGGCGGACCCAGATCGCCGCCGCCGCCGGAGACATCGAGCGGGCCTTGCGTGGTGACGGCGCTTGCGCCGGAAAGCGTTCCCGTCTGCAGGATCTGCCCGTCGGTGGGCGTGAACACCTCCCGCCCATCGGCGAGATAGAAGGTCGTGCCGGTATAGGTGACGGTGGATCCGCCCGACATGTTCACCGTGACGGTGTCACCGGGATAGGAACTCGTGACATCCCACCCGTCGATACTGTCGTTGTTGAACCGGTCGATGTCACCGTCGTCGTTCTGGTCGACCAGATCGAAGCGCTGCGCCACGAGCGTCGTGCCCACGGGCGGCGGCGCGTAGGGGTCGATCACGTAGAACTGGTCGTTGAAGGTCGTGGGCATGCGCGAGGCCGAATCCGAATTCCGTTCGGTCGGTCATGCCGCATGATTCGGCCCGGTTTCGGGAACGAATGCGGTTTTGGCGTGGTTTTTCTTCGCAATTCGATTGAACCGGGCCCCAATCCGTCGGGGCCCGGCATGTTGCGAACAGGTTACTCCGCCGGGATCGCGGCCATGTCCTCGGAGATGGGATGGGCGAGCTTGTCCAGCATCTCCTTCGGGCAGACCTGCACGAAATTCCGAAGCTCGAGGTCCCAGTTCTGCAAGATACCCTTGGCCTTCTGGCTCTCGGTCTCCCGCGCATGGGCCGCGATCAGGCCCCTGAGCTGGGTCTCCCAGTGTTCGACCGTCACGGGGACGGTCACCAGCGTCTCGAGGTTCATGTTCGTTAGCGCGACACCGTCGGGATCATAGAGATAAGCCATCCCCCCTGTCATGCCCGCCCCGAAATTGGCACCGATGGAGCCCAGGATCACGGCGACGCCGCCGGTCATGTATTCGCAACCGTTGGAACCCACGCCCTCGACGACAACCCTGGCGCCGGAGTTGCGCACGGCGAAGCGTTCGCCGGCGCGGCCCGCCGCGAAGAGATACCCGTCCGTCGCGCCGTAAAGCACGGTGTTGCCAATGATGACGTTGTCCTCGGCCCGGAGCGGGCTGACCTGCGGCGGCTTCACCACGATGATCCCGCCCGACAGGCCCTTGCCGACATAGTCGTTTGCGTCGCCCGACACGATCAGCTTCAGGCCCGGCGCGGCGAAGGCGCCGAGGCTCTGGCCCGCCGAGCCTTCCAGCGCCACGGTCAGGTGATCGGGCTGCAACTGATTTCGCATCCCGAAGGCCTGCACGATATGGCTCGACGTGCGCGTGCCGATGGTGCGGTAGGTGTTCTGCACCGCGTAGCTCAACTGCATCTTCTCGCCATCCTCGAGGAAGCGATGGGCGTCCTTCACGATCTGGGCGTCCAGCGTGTCGGGCACGGCGTTGCGCGGCTTGTAGCGGTCATAGACGATCCGGTCCGCGCCATCGACGGTGATGAGCATCGGGTTGAGGTCCAGATCGTCCAGATGCGCGGCGCCCCGGCTGACCTGCGTCAGCAGATCGGCGCGCCCGATCACGTCGTCGAGCGACCGCGCCCCGATGGACGCGAGAGTCTCCCGCACCTCCTGCGCGTAGAAGGTGATGAGGTTGACGACCTTGTCCGCCGTGCCGGTGAACTTCTCGCGCAGGCTTTCGTCCTGCGTGCAGACGCCCACGGGGCAGGTGTTGGACTGGCACTGACGCACCATGATGCAACCCACGGCGATCAGGGCGGCGGTGCCGATGCCGTATTCTTCGGCCCCCATCATCGCCGCCATGACGATGTCGCGCCCGGTGCGCAGACCGCCATCGGTCCTGAGCGTCACGCGGTCGCGCAGGTTGTTCATGGCGAGCACCTGATGCGCCTCGGTCAGGCCCATCTCCCACGGCAGGCCGGCATACTTGATCGAGGTCGCGGGAGAGGCGCCGGTGCCACCGTTGTGGCCCGAGATCAGGATCACGTCCGCCTTGGCCTTGGCCACGCCGGCGGCGATCGTGCCGACGCCGGAGGACGCCACCAGCTTGACCGTGACCTTGGCGCGCGGATTGATCTGCTTGAGGTCGTAGATCAGCTGCGCAAGGTCCTCGATCGAGTAGATGTCGTGATGTGGCGGCGGCGAGATCAGCGTCACGCCCTCGGTCGAGTGGCGCAGCCGCGCGATCAGCTTGGTGACCTTCATGCCGGGCAGCTGTCCGCCCTCGCCGGGCTTGGCGCCCTGCGCGACCTTGATCTCGAGCTCCTCGCAATGGTTCAGGTATTCCGCCGTCACACCAAAGCGGCCCGAGGCGACCTGCTTGATCTTGGCCGACGGGTTGTCGCCGTTGGGCTCGGGCACGAAATGCGCCGGGTCCTCGCCGCCTTCGCCCGAGTCCGACTTCGCGCCGATCCGGTTCATCGCCACGTTCAGCGTCTTGTGCGCCTCGGGCGACAGCGCGCCCAGCGACATGCCGGGGGTGACGAAGCGCTTGCGGATCGCCGTGATGCTTTCGACGTCTTCTATGGGAATGGCCGGACCCAGCGGCTTGATGTCCAGCAGATCGCGCAGATGGATCGGCGGGTTCGACTTCATCTTGGCCGAGTACTGCTTCCACAGCTCGTAAGAGGCCCTGTTGCACGCCATCTGCAGCATGTGCATGCTCTGCGCTTCCCAGGCGTGCTTCTCGCCCGAACGGCGCGCCTTGTAGAAGCCGCCGATGGGCAGAACGTCCTGCCCGCGCAGCCAGCCGCGCGCGTGGACCTCCTCGACCTTCTTCTGCAGGCCGGACACGCCAATGCCCGAAATGCGCGAGATCATGCCGGGGAAGAACTCCGCCACCATGGCGCGCGACAGGCCCACGGCCTCGAAGTTGAGCCCTCCCCGGTAGGACGAGATCACCGAGATCCCCATCTTCGACATGATCTTGAGCAGACCCTGGTCGATGGCGGTGCGATAGCGCGCCATCGCCTCGGTCAGGCTGCCGTCGATCAGCCCGCGGGAAATCCGGTCGGCGATCGAATCCTGTGCAAGATAGGCGTTCACGGTCGTCGCGCCACAGCCCACGAGAACGGCGAAATAATGCGGGTCGATGCACTCGGCCGAACGCACGTTGAGCGAGCAGAAGGTGCGCAGCCCCTGCCGCGTCAGCCAGGAATGCACGGCACTCGTCGCAAGGATCATCGGCATCGGCACGCGGGATTCACCCTGGCCCTGGTCGGTCAGGATGATGTGACCCGCCCCCGAGCGCACGGCGTCCTCGGCTTCGGACCGGATCCGATCCAGCCCGCGACGCAGCGCGCCGGCCTCACCACCCGCGTCGAAGGTGCAGTCGATGGTCACGACGCTGTCGCCGAAATGGCCGACCATCTCCTCGAACTGCGCGTTGGCGACGAACGGGCTGTCGAGCACGAGGATCTCCGTCTGGCTCGAATCCTCGTCCAGCACGTTCTTGAGATTGCCAAAACGGGTCTTGAGGCTCATCACACGGTATTCGCGCAGGCTGTCGATCGGCGGGTTCGTCACCTGGCTGAAGTTCTGCCGGAAATAGTGGCTCAGCGGGCGATACTGGCTGGACAGAACCGCCGCCGGCGTGTCGTCGCCCATGGAGGCCAGCGCCTCCTTCCCGTCCTCGGCCATGGGGGCGAGGATCTGCTCCAGCTCCTCGATGGAGTAGCCCGCCGCCACCTGACGGCGACGCAGCTCCGCACCGTCGAACAGCGCTTTCTCGGCTACGCTCTCGGTCTCCTTGGCGAGGTCGGTGATCTTGCCAACCCAGTCGCCGAAGGGGCGTGCGGCGGCAAGCGCATCCTTGATCTCTGTGTCGTGGAACAGCTTCTGCTCTTCCATGTCCACGGCGATCATCTGGCCCGGGCCCAGCGCGCCCTTCTCGACGACGGTCGCCTCGTCCACGGGAACCATGCCGGTCTCCGACCCCGCGATCATCAACCCGTCGCCGGTGACCACGTAACGCATCGGACGCAGCCCGTTCCGGTCGAGCCCCGCGCAGACCCAGCGCCCGTCGGTCATGGCCAGCGCGGCGGGACCGTCCCAGGGCTCCATCACCGAGTTGCAGTAGGAATACATGTCCTGCCATGCCTGCGGCAGTTCGGTCGCGGTCTGGCTCCAGGCCTCGGGCACCAGCATCGTCTTGGCCATCGGCGCGTTGCGGCCGGCGCGCACCAGAACCTCGAACACGGCGTCAAGCGCGGCGCTGTCCGAGGCGCCGCCCGCGATGATCGGTTTGATATCCTCGGCCATCTCGCCGAAATACGCGGACGACAGGCGGATCTCGTGGGACTTCATCCAGTTGATGTTGCCCTTCAGCGTGTTGATCTCGCCGTTATGGGCAAGCATGCGGAAGGGCTGCGCCAGCCACCATTGCGGGAAGGTGTTGGTGGAATAGCGCTGGTGATAGATCGCGAAAGCGCTTTCGAAGCGTTCGTCCATCAGGTCGGGATAGAACTCGCCAACCTGCTCGGCCAGCATCATGCCCTTGTAGATGATCGACCGGCAGCTGAGCGAACAGAGGTACAGCTCCTTGATGCCGGCGCTCGCGGCGGCCTTCTCGATGCGGCGGCGGATGACGTAAAGCTCGCGTTCGAAGGTCTCCTCGTCCACGCCCTTGGAGTTCGAGATGATGATCTGCTCGATCTCGGGCCGGGTCGCGTTGGCCTTTTCGCCCAGGACGGTGACGTTCACCGGAACGTGGCGCCAGCCATAGATGTAGTAGCCCATGCGCAGAACCTCGGATTCCACGATGGTCCGGCAGGCCTCCTGCGCGCCGAAATCGGTGCGCGGCAGGAACACCTGGCCCACCGCCATCAGCTCGTTCTTGCGCGGCTCGTGCCCGGTGCGGACAACCTGATCGTAGAAGAAGGCGGGCGGGATCTGCACATGGATACCCGCGCCGTCGCCGGTCTTGCCATCGGCATCCACGGCACCCCGGTGCCACACGGCCTTGAGCGCGTTGATCCCGTTTTCAACGACCTTTCGGCTGGGCTTTCCGTCGATGGACACGACAAGGCCCACCCCGCAGGAGGAATGTTCCTCCGCCTCGGAATAGAGCCCGTTTTCGGCCATCCACTCGCGCTTCGCGGCCTCGGCGGCGGCCCAGTTGGCGTCATACTTGGTCATGGCAGGTCTCCCTCGACGTGACGATTCTCCGCCTCCCATTCGGCGCGGGTCTTCGTGCGATGGTTGCCGGTCAGCGGCACATAGGCCGGACGCCGGTCGGTGTAGATTTCCGAGATCAGCGGAAACGCCGCTGCCTCGGGGAACAGGGCGGGCATGAGTTCGTACTCCGCCGCCGGATCATCCGTGTTGCGCAGCCACAGGTTGCTGCCGCAGACGGGACAGAAGGCGCGTTCGGCAAAGGGGGTGGAGGCGTAGCGCGTCACCTGCCCCGTGACCGTGACCGCATCGGCATCCGCCATGAAGGCGGCCCACATCACGCCGGCGGACCGCTGGCACATTCTGCAATGGCAGGCGCCCACGGCGGCGACGTAACCGCCGTCGATCGCAAGGCCCACGGCCCCGCACAGGCAGCTCCCGTTCAGTTGCCCTGTCCTGCGATAGGCGTCGATCATCTGCTCACACGCCAGAGCGTGTCATCGCCCAGCGCGCTCATCATGTCGCCGCAATCGTAGAGCGGCTGCATGCTGAGGAACCCGGATTCCCCCGGCTCCGCGAATTCCATCGGGCTGTAATTGCCCTCGAATGTCTCGCCCGAGGGCAGTGTCACGGTTTCCAGCCCACCGAAGAACAGCCCCCAGCCCTCATGCACGAACTGGTTGCCCTCGGTCCGGCGCGGCCCGTCCGGCGTGCCGTATTCATAGGCGAACTCGGTCACCTGCAGCTCGTGGCCATCCACGGTGACGCTCTCTCCGGTCAGCCGGTCGAACCCGGTATAGTCGCGCTGGGACGTGCCCGTGGCGGTTTCCTCGCGGATCGAGAACACCATCGTGTCGCGGCCGGTTTCCAACAGTTCGCTCAGGCTGGCCGGGTCCTCTTCGGGCTCGATCAGCGTATCGGTCCCGCCACCCCGCAGGCTCCACGACCGGAGCCAGCGGAACTCCGCGTCGGTAAAGCTGAGGTAGAAGGCTCCGTCCTGATCCAGCGTCGCGCGCCAGTGGGTGCCTTCGGGGTCGGCCTCGCAGCTCCAGTGGTGCGACACGAGGCAGGACCGTGACTGCACCGTCAGGAACGCCGTGCAGCCCTCGGGCACCTGGAACAGGCGCGGGCCGTCCTGCGCCAGCGCCGGAGCGCCTGGCACCGCAAGGATGGCGACGCACAGAAGGGTTCGCAGCGATGTCATTCCGCCGCCACCCCGGCACCCTGCGCGCCGATGCCCGGAGCCATGACCTTTTCGAGGATTGCCTCCGCCGCCTCGCGCCCGTCGCGGATGGCCCAGACAACAAGGCTCGCGCCGCGCACGATATCGCCCACGGCGTAAACACCCGGCAACGCAGTCTCGTGGCTTCGGAAATCGGCCTTGATCGTGCCCCAGCGTGTCACCTCCAGATCGGGACAGCCCCAGAGCGTCGGCAGGTCCTCGGGCTCGAAACCCAGCGCCTTGATGACAAGGTCCGCGTCCTCGACATAATCGGCGCCCTCGATCAGTTCCGGGGCCTGACGGCCTGTCGCGTCGGGCTGTCCAAGGCGCATCTTCTGCACCATCACGCCCTCGACGGCGTCGCCGGTGAAGCCCTTGGGAGCGGTGAGCCAGACGAATTCGACGCCCTCCTCCTCGGCATTGGCGACCTCCCGCTGGGAACCGGGCATGTTCGCCCGGTCGCGGCGGTAGAGGCATTTGACGCTGGTGGCCCCCTGCCGGATGGCGGTGCGGACGCAGTCCATCGCCGTGTCGCCGCCACCGATGACGACCACGCGCTTGCCCCCGGCGTTCAGTTCTCCGCTGGCGTATTCGGGAACATCGTCGCCGAAGCCGACGCGGTTGGAGGCGGTCAGGTAGTCGATGGCGCGCACGATGCCCGTCGCGCCGACACCGGGCGCGGGCAGGTCCCGCGACTTGTAGACGCCGGTCGCTATCACGACGAAGTCATGCTTCGCGCGGATCTCGTCGAAACCGATGTCCTCGCCCACGTTGCAGTTCATCACGAACGCGACGCCGCCATCCTCGAGCTGGGCGTTGCGGCGCATCACGACGTCCTTCTCCAGCTTGAAGCCGGGGATGCCGTAGACCATCAGCCCCCCCGACCGGTCGTAGCGGTCGTAGACGGTGACCTGCAGGCCCGCGCGGCGCAACATGTCGGCCGCGGCGAGGCCCCCGGGCCCTGCGCCGATGATGCCGACCGACTCGGGACGCTCCGATACGGGCCGGATCGGCTGAACCCAGCCTTCGTCCCACGCGGTGTCGGTGATGTACTTCTCGACCGAGCCGATGGTGACCGTGCCGTGGCCCGACTGCTCGATCACGCAGTTGCCCTCGCAAAGCCGGTCCTGCGGACAGATACGGCCGCAGATCTCGGGGAAGGTGTTGGTGGCCTGGCTGAGCTCGTAGGCCTCGCGCAGGCGACCCTCGGCGGTCAGCTTGAGCCAGTCGGGGATGTTGTTGTGCAACGGGCAATGGGTCTGGCAATAGGGCACGCCGCACTGGCTGCAGCGGCCGGCCTGCTCGGCGGCTTTCTCACGCGCGTATTCGCCGTAGATCTCGTCGAAATCCTCGGTGCGCTGGTCCGCTTCCCGCTTTTCCGGCATTTCCTTGCCGACGGTCACGAATTTCAACATGGGTTGCTTGGCCACGGAACTTCTCCCATTCTCAGACGGTCCGTATATCGAGCGTCGGCCTGGATAAAAAGACAGTACTACTGACCTAATAAGGAATTTTCCTCTCTGCCCACGCCCCGATCGCGGGTCATACCTGCAGATAAAGGTATCAGTTCGGACCTAGTTTCCGAAAACCCTTGAAAAACATTTCTCTAAAGACAGGCCGATTCGCCGTTCATGAGCCTCTTTCATCTCCTCCTCGTTGCCCTGATCCAGGGCATCACCGAATTCCTGCCGGTCTCCTCTTCCGGGCACCTGATCCTTCTGCCGAATCTCTCGGGATTGCAGGATCAGGGCCAGGTCATCGACGTCGCCGTGCATGTCGGAACGTTGGGCGCCGTGGTGCTCTACTTCTGGCGCGACGTGAAACTGGGGTTGTCTGGCGTGCCGCGCATGCTGACGGGCCGGATCGACACGCCCGGATCGAAGCTTGCCTTCCTTCTGGCGGTGGCCACCGTACCGGTGATCGTTGTGGGCCTCGTCCTTCAGGTCACCGGCCTCGCCGATGCCATGCGGAGCGTCACGGTCATCGGCTGGACCATGCTGATCTTCGGCATCGTGCTTTACTGGGCGGATCAGCGCGGGCCGCAGACCAAGCGCGACGGCGACTGGAGCTTGCGCGACGCGATCAACATGGGGCTCTGGCAGGCGGTCGCGCTGATCCCCGGCACGTCGCGGTCGGGCATCACGATCACGGCGGGCCGGATGCTGGGCTACGACCGGGAATCGGCCGCGCGGCTCGCCATGCTGATGTCGATCCCCACGATCGTCGCCTCCGGTGTCCTTCTGGGGGCCGGGGTCATTGCCGAGGCCGACGTGCAGGCCGCGCGGGACGGGGCGATCGCGGCGGGCATGGCCTTCGCCGCCGCGCTGGCGGCGCTGGTCCTGATGATGCGGCTTCTGAAAACAGTCAGCTTCACGCCCTACGTGATCTACCGCGTGATCCTGGGCGTGATCCTGCTGTGGCTGGGATACAGCGGCGCGCTTACGACCGCTTGAGCCTTTTGGCGCTTTCCTTGCTCACGTTGAACTGGCCGGACGGGCGATAGGGCCAGAGGTAGTCCTCGATCACCAGTTCCATGGCTGTGGGATGTATCCCGAGGTCCTCGAACGTCTTCCTGCCCTCGGTGACGACATTGTCCCGGCGCAGGTTCTTCACCTGGTCCCGGGTCAGAAGCCCGTTGTGGAACAGCCCCAGCGTCACGGACTGCAAAAGGTCGAAGGCCGCGCCCATGATACCTGCGATCCAGAACGGTACGGCCACGATCAACCGGCGGCGGCGGATCACCTTCAGCATCATCTGCATGAGTTCGCGGAAGGTTCGGATCTCGGGGCCGCCAAGCTCGTAGATGCCCGGCTGCGCCCGACCGGTGACACCCATGACGGCGGCCTGGGCCACGTCATCGACATAGACCGGCTGAAACCGGGTGTTTGCGCCGACCACGGGCAGGACCGGAGACATGCGCGTCATCTGCGCGAATCGGTTGAAGAATTCGTCCTCCGGGCCGAACACGATCGACGGACGCAGGATCACGGCACGCGGAAACGCCTCCAGCACCGCGGCCTCGCCCAGCGCCTTGGTGCGGGCATAGTCGCTGCGGCTGTCCTCATCCGCGCCGATGGCCGAGATCTGTACGAACGTCTCGGCGCCTTCCTCGGCCGCCAGTTTCGCGATCCGGGCGGCGCCGTGATGCTGCACGAGGCCGAAGGTGTTCTTGCCGCGCGGCGCGAGGATGCCCACGCAATTGACCACCGCGTCCGCGCCATGGATCGCCGCGCGGACGCTGTCGTCGTCGCGGATATTCGCGAAAATCGGCTCCACCTGCCCGACGGTGCCGTAGGGGCGCACGAAGATCGCCTCGTTCGGGCGGCGCACGGCCACGCGCACGCGCCAGCCTTCCTTGGCCATGCGACGTGCGATGTAGCGCCCGACGAAGCCTGATCCGCCGAAAATCGTGACGAGTTTCGTCATGCCCGAGACCCTCCGCAATGAAGCATGGCCGGTGATAGGGGCAGCCATCTGGTGTCACAAGGCGCAAATCGTCCCAACCGAACCGGCATGGGCCTGCGCCGACTCGAACTTGCGGGGCGTGTGCGTTAGGTATGTTCGAATGACGGTTGTATACAGATTCATTGTTCTTTGCGTTCTGTCCCTGAGCGCGAGCCTTGCCGCGACCGCGCAGCAGGTGGAGCTTTCCGCGCCGGGCGCGGAGGAAGAACTTGTCGCCGCGCTGCGCGCGAACTCCCTCCTTTTGCGCGATAACGAGGAAACGGTGCCCACGTCGCAGGACATCGTCGCGAGCGCGCGCGCAGACTATCGCAGGCTCATGGCCACGCTTTATCAGTACGGGCATTTCTCGCCTGTCGTGCGGATCACGCTGGACGGGCGCGAGGCCGCGAACCTGTCGCCCTTCGCCGTTCCCGACCGGATCGGACGGATCGAGATCAGCGTGGACACCGGACCGGAATACACCTTCGGCTCGGCCGAGATCGGGCCTCTGGCCGGGAACACGCCATTGCCCGAGGCGTTCCGGCCGGGCGGAGCCGCAACGACACCCGTACTGCAGGAGGCCACGCGTGTCGCTCTCGAGCGCTGGCGGGAACAGGGGCGCGCGATCGCGGAAGTCTCGGACCAGCGCATCACCGCCCGCCATGGCGATGCGACACTCGATGCCGCCATCACGATCACGCCGGGGCCTGTCGTCAGCTTCGGTCAGCTGATCCCCCGGGGGCAGAGCCGGATGCGTGCCGAGCGGATCATCGAGATCGCGGGCCTGCCGGAAGGGGTCACCTATTCGCCGGCACTGCTGGACAGGGCGACGGAACGGCTGCGCGACACCGGGGTCTTTTCCGCGGTCGCGCTGGGCGAACAGCCGCTTGGGCCGGGCGACACCATGGATATCGTCGCCACGGTGGCCGAATCGCCGCCGCGCCGCTTCGGCTTCGGGGCCGAGCTGTCGACGGATTCAGGCGCGCGGGTCAGCGCCTTCTGGCTGCACCGGAACCTCTTTGGCGGCGCGGAACGCCTGCGCCTCGACGGCGAGATCCGCGGCATCGGCGAGGGCGAGCTGTCGGTCGATGAGGTGGACGGGGTCGATGTCATCCTGAACGCGAGGATATCCCGTCCGGCGACCTTCACGCCCGATACGCTGGCCTATGCGGAGATCGAAGTCGCAGGCCTCGACGAACCGTCGTATCGCCTTGCGGGTATCGGCGTGGAGGCAGGTGTCGAGCACTGGTTCTCGCCCAAGCTGGAGGGGGCGCTTGGCGTCGGTCTGCGGACGACCCGCTTCGAGGACGCGCGTGGCACGCGGAACACCACCTTGCTCTTTCTTCCCGGCGAGCTGACCTGGGACAATCGCGACGATGCGCTCAACCCGACCAGCGGCGTCTACATGATCGGGACGGCGAAACCCTTCGTCACGCTCGACGATGGGGCGGGGGCACGGCTGACCGCGGATGCGCGCGGCTATCTCGGGATCGGGGCGGAGGACCGCACGGTTCTGGCGGCACGGGGGCAACTCGGCGTGCTCTTCGGCGGCGATGTCGATCTGATCCCGCCCGACGACCTGTTCTACTCGGGCGGGTCCGGGACGGTGCGCGGACAGGACTACCAGTCGCTCGGCGCGCTGCAGCGGGGTGTGCCCTCCGGCGGGCGCAGCTTCGGCGCGCTGTCGGCCGAGGTGCGTCAGTCGCTGGGCGACAGCAATCTCGGCCTCGTGCTGTTTGCCGACGCCGGTTACGTGGGATCGGATGCGGGGTTCCGGGACGGCGACTGGCATGCCGGGGCGGGCATCGGCCTGCGCTACGACACACCGTTCGGACCGATCCGCGTGGACCTTGCGACACCCGTGCGGCGCGGTGCCGTGGGCGAGGACATCTTCCTCTATATCGGCATCGGGCAGGCGTTCTGATGCGCGGTCTCGTCCTTGCCATCCTGTGTGCCGTCACGCTCGCCCATCCGCTCCAAGCGCAGGAGGACGATGACCGCGGCCGGTTGATCCGGCTGATCGAGTCGCAACTGTCCGAGGGTGAGAACCGGCAGGTCCGCATCGACGGCTTTCGCGGCGCGCTGTCGTCCGAGGCGTCGCTCGACCGGCTGAGCATCTCGGACGCGGATGGGGAGTGGCTGATCCTCGAGGATGCGCGGCTCAACTGGCGGCGTCTGGCGCTGCTGTCTGGCGCGCTGGAGGTCGATGCGCTGACTGCGGAACGGTTGACGGTCGTCCGGCCACCCCTGCCCCCCGAAGGCCCCGACCTGCCCGCGCTGGAGGCCACGCCCTTCGCCCTTCCCGACCTTCCCGTGAGCATCAATATCGGCGAGATCGCGATCGCCGAGGTGGAGCTTGGCGAACCGATCATCGGCATTCCCGCCACCCTGTCCGTCGCGGGTTCCGCGCAGCTCGCGGGCGGGTCGGGCAGCGCCGATCTCCGGATGGAACGGCTGGACGGTGCGGAGGGGACCTTCGTCCTCGATGCCGGCTTCGACAACGCGACGCGCGTTCTGGACATCGACCTGCTGCTCGACGAGGGCGAGGGCGGCCTCGCAGCGGAGCTTCTGAACATCCCCGACACACCGGCCCTGCGCCTCGCGATCGCGGGCGAAGGCCCGCTGGAGGATATCGAGGTCGACCTCGGTCTGGCGACGGATGACGTCGAGCGGGTCGACGGTGTGCTGCGCAGTTCGGTGATGGAGGGCGACGCCGGCCAGCGCATCGTGATCGACATCGCCGGCGACCTCCAGCCGCTGGTGGAGGCGCAATACCGGCCCTTCTTCGGTGGCGAGAGCACCCTGTCGGCTCGCGTGGAACGTCCCGAGGACGGATCGACCCGACTGAGCGACTTGAACCTTGCCACCGCGGCGGTGCTTCTGGAGGGCGGCGTCACGCTCGATGCGCAAAACCGTCCGAGTTTCATCGAGATCACGGGGCACATAGAACCGCCCGGTGGAGCGGAACGAATCCTGCTGCCGGTGCCCGGTGCGGCGACCAGTCTGCAGGCGGCCGACTTGAGCGTGAGTTTCGATGCTGCCACGGGCGACACCTTCGTGCTGTCGGCCGCGCTCGACGCTCTGGACGTCGATGACTTCGCGATAGATGCGGCACAGATCGAGGCCATGGGCCGGATCACGCCCTCCGACACCGGTATCGCCGGGGTCACCGCCGATCTCGAGGTCGGCCTGACCGGCATGGCGCACACGGACCCGGATCTGAACGAGGCCATCGGCACCACGACGTCCTTCAGCACAAGTGTGGACTGGTCCCGGGATGCGCCGCTCCGTCTGAGCGAGATCACATTGGCCGCCGGAAACCTCTCGGCCACGGGCGACGTCTCCGCACGGCTGGAGGAGGCGACGCTTCCGGTGGATTTTGACCTCGAGGCGGAGGCTGCGGACCTCTCGCGCTTCTCGGCGCTGAGCGGTCAGCGCCTCTCCGGTTCCTTGGAGGCGGACTTTTCCGGCAGCACCGAGGCGCTGTCCGGCGCGTTCGATATCCGCCTTGCGGGCAACGCGCGGGATCTGCGCGCCGATCCGGCGGTTCCGGCGGCGTTACTTGCCGGCGAAACACGTCTCGATCTGCAGGCGTCGCGCGACACCGAGGGCGTGCGCATCGACGCGCTGACCGTCGACGGGACCCAGATCGCCCTCGATGCATCGGGGGATCTGTCGTCGCAGGGCGGCGGGCTTTCCGCGACGGCGCGCCTTGCGAACCTCGGACTCTTCACCTCCGCCGTCAGCGGCCCCGCCAGCATCACCGCCGAGATCGCCAGCGCGACCGAGGGCTGGACCGTCGATGCCACGCTCGACGGGCCGGGCGGGATCAGGGCGCAGACTGACGGGCGCGTGGGCCTTTCGGGTGGGCGCGTGGATCTCAGGGCCGTCGGATCGCTGCCGCTGGCGCTGGCCAACCAGTTCATCGCACCCCAATCCCTGAACGGGCAGTTGAGTTTCGATCTCGGCGTTCAGGGCGAACCGGGCCTCAACGCGGTGTCTGGACGGCTCTCGACCAGCGGCGCACGACTCGTCGCCCCGACGTTCCGCATCGCCCTCGACGATGTCGCGCTCGACGCGTCGCTCAACGGTGGACGGCTCGACCTCGATGGGGGCGCCGCCGTATCCTCCGGGGGCCGCATCGGGCTGGGCGGCAGGATCGATCTGGGCGGTCCCGGCATGCCGGGCGGGATCGACATCACGCTCGACGCCGTGCGCCTCGTCGATCCAACCCTTTACGAAGTGCTCGTCGCACGGGGAAACCTGTCCGTCACCGGGCCGCTTGCGCGGGCCCCACGCCTTGGCGGACAAATCGACCTCGGCCCCTCGGAGCTGCGGGTGCCCGAAGCCGGACTTGGCGCCGCACCGCCGATCCCGGAAATCGCCCACGTGGGGGAGACTGCCGCAGAACGCCGGACCCGCGAGGCGGCGGGACTTCTGGCCTCGCAGACAGATTCGGGCGGCTCCGGCGCAATCGGTCTCGACCTCGAGATCAACGCACCCGGCCGGATCTTCCTGCGTGGGCGCGGGATCGACGCCGAGTTCGGCGGCGCGATCCGCATCACCGGCACCTCCGCCGCCGTCATTCCAGCTGGCCAGTTCGATCTGATCCGGGGCCGCATCTCGATCCTCGGTACGCGGCTCGACCTCACGGAAGGCTCCGCGACGCTTCAGGGCGATTTCGATCCGTTCCTGCGTCTGCGCGCCGAAAGCCGGGCGGGCGCCTATCGGATCATCATCTCTGTCGAAGGTCCGGCCTCCGAGCCCGAGATATCGCTCAGCTCCGATCCCTTCCTGCCCGAGGACGAGATCCTCGCGCAGCTCCTGTTCGGGCGGTCGGTGTCGGCGCTGTCCCCGGTGCAGCTTCTGCAACTGGCCGACGCGGCGAGCTCACTGGCGGGGGGGAGCACCGATGGCGGTCTTCTGTCGAACATCCGCGAGGGGCTGGGGCTGGATGACCTCGACCTTCAGACCGATGAGGAAGGCAACGCCGCGGTGCGCGCCGGGCGCTATCTGTCGGACAACATCTATACCGATGTGACCATCGGCGCGGAGGGCGAAAGCGAGCTGTCGCTCAACATCGACCTGACCCCGGACATCACCGCGCGCGGCAGTTTTTCATCGGACGGCAGCAGCGGCCTCGGCGTGTTCTTCGAGCGCGATTACTGACCGCTTGCCGGATTGCCGCGACGGCGCGCGGCAGCTTGTTGACACGTCCCCGACCCCGCGATATCAGCCGCATCCACGACACCTGCCCAGGTGGCGGAATTGGTAGACGCGCTGGCTTCAGGTGCCAGTGGCCGCAAGGCCGTGGAGGTTCGAGTCCTCTCCTGGGCACCAATTACCATTGAAATCATTGATTTTTCATGCACTTAGCGTGAAAATCACTACACAAACGCTACACAGCGTTGGGTGTAAGCCATGAGGTTGGTGGTGGAAATTGAACGAGAATATCTGAAGCTCGAAGAGACCGGGAATGCGAAGTATCGCAGGCCAATCAGGTCTGAGAAACTACAGGTTTTGCTGGGCAAGCGTGCTGTGGAATGGTCGCTCAAAACGCGTGATCCACTGAAGATTGTGGCCGCATGGGAAGACGCGCACGCGGAGTTCGAGGCGCTTCTGGCTAAGGCTGAGGCGATGACCATGGAACAGATCGAGTGGGAGAAACTGCACGGCACCGCGACAGATTACGGGCTTGCTAAACCTGACACCGGCAAAATCGGGCCCGTGGATAGCCAGCTTGAAGCGGGACGTTTTGCTGAGTTTAAGGCAGCCGCCTTGAAGGAAGCCGAGAAGCTGACCTCGCAACAATTGAACGCGCCTCTGGCAAACAATCAACCGCCGACAGCTGTTGATTGCCGCTGAGAATTGACCCGGCAACCGCCAAAATTGTCATTGAGAA
>OFET01000435.1_pt1 | contig 27695 bp, 24 predicted proteins | sample 1521211 | NCBI WGS metagenome assembly OFET01 (sample SAMN03766358, study PRJEB24113) | microbial mat metagenome | isolation source: enrichment culture HLUCC-A from microbial mat sample contains cyanobacterium...
GGCTCGTCCTCGCTGGCGAGGGCCGTGTCGGCGACCGCCGTCGGCGCCTCGTTGGAGAGCGACGCGGCGTAGGCGTCGATCTCGGCCTGGGCGGCATCGATCGATTCCGGCGTGCCGTCGGTGTTGGCGACCACCGACTTGGCGAGCGCCTCGGCCTCGGCGTTGGGGGTGCCGTCGGCGTCGAGGTAGCTGAAGTCGGGATCGTCGATGAACGCGTCGACGTAGGCCTGCGAAGCCTCCGCCTTGTTGCCGAGAACGGTCTCGTCACCGCCCTTGGCGCCGTTGATGATCTGCGCGATCGCCTCTTCGACGGCCAGTTCGCCGCTCACGATGGACGGCACGTAGAAATCGCGGCCGCCGGCGTCGAGGCTGCGGTTGAAAAGATTCTGGTAGACGTCTTCGAGGAAGTTCTCGACGCGGGCCTCGGTGAGGAAGCCGGGAGTGCCGAGCAGCGGGTAGATGTCCTGCGCCTCGTCGGACTCGGAGAATTGACGCGCAAGCTGGACAAGCGTCAGGTCCTGCTCATCGGACACGCGCAGCCAGTAGGCGAAGCCTTCCGGATCCGGGGCGCGATTGAAGTACGAGATGTACTGCGTGATGAGCTGTATTGGTGTGATCGACATTCCTTAGCCCTCTCTGGTTCTCGCGGAGCGCAAGCTCGACGCTCGTGGCACGCGACCGCCCCACCGCTCCTCGATGTTCGCCCTAGCGCCTTACAACCGCGCGAGCAAGCGGAAAGGTAGCGCGGTTTTCATACGGCGTGCAAATCGGCATCACCTTGCCAATCCGACCGCGGCGCCCGCATGAAGCACAGGGAACGGTTCGCCCGACAGCGGCGCGGGTGCCCGTGTCGCCCCCGAGGCCCGTGACACCCCTGGGGCAGGAGCGTATCACGAGCGGCGCGCCGATACGCGCCGCCGACACGCGCTGCGGAGGAAAAACCCGTGACCGACCCAGAGCAGCCACACCTGCAGGCCCATGCGCCGGCCCTGCGCGACCGGGCCCTGGCCCCCACGGAAGAGCCCGAGTCCCGCCAGGGCGAAGCCGGGCCCCGCCAGGGCGAAATCGCCCCACCCGTGCGGGCGGCAGCCCCGCCGCCCGCGGCCGAGCCGAAGCCGCGCCCGCCCCTGCACAAGCGGCTCGAGCGCAGCCTCACCGCCGTCTTCAAGCTCGGGCGCACCGAGGAGATGGCGAAGCGCAGCAGCCGGGCGGTCGCTCGCATCGACGAGACTCTCGCCGCGCTGAGCCAGAATATCTCCGAGTTGCGCCAGCATGTCGACGGCCTGCAGCAGAACATCGAGCGCACGACCGACCACACCCACCGCCTGCAGATCGGCTTCGAGAAGCACTCCGACGACCTGCTCGATGCCCTCGACCGGGTGCAATCGGCCGACGCGGCGCTGGGGCGCGCCGCGGCCGAGCGCACGACGCTGCGCCGCGAGCTGTCTCTGCGGCTCGACGCGATGGAACTCGCCGTGCGCAACATGACGGCGCGCCTCGACAGCACGGCTCAAGGCACCGACACCGGGGTGAGCACGCCGCCTGCCGCGCCCGGCGACAGCCCCACGTCCGACACCGACCCCGACCACGCGGCGTTCCTCGACCGCTTCTACCGCGCCTTCGAAGACCGGCATCGCGGCTCGGAGGAAAAGATCATGCGCCGCCTGCGTGTCTATCTCCCGGTCGTCAAGGAAGCCTCGGCGCGGACGGGCGGGCGCCCCGCGCTCGACCTCGGCTGCGGCCGGGGGGAATGGCTGACGCTCCTGCGCGAGGCCGGCGTGACCGGCACCGGCGTCGACAGCAATCCCGAGCAGATTGCCGACGCCATCGAGCGCGGGCTCGACATCCGCCTTGGCGACGTGCTCGCCGCGCTCGACGACGCAGACGACGGCAGCCTGTCGGTGATCACGGCGCACCATGTGGTCGAGCATCTGCCGTTCGATCTGGTGGTGCGGCTGGTGCGAGGGGCGTTCCGCGCCCTCGCGCCGGGGGGCGTGCTGATCGTCGAGACGCCGAACACCTCGAACGTACTCGTCGGTGCGACGACGTTCTTCACCGACCCCACCCACCTCAAGCCGATGCCCGAGCATATCCTCGGCGTGCTGTTCGAGACGGCAGGCTACGCCCCCGTTCGCCTGATGCATCTCAATCCGCACGAACGGCTGGAGGATGCCTTCGCGCGTCCGGGCTTCGACGCAGAAATCGCCCACCTGCTCTACGGCCCGCAAGACCTCGGCGTGGTCGGCACCAAGCCCGAGCCGATTGACGCGCCGTTCGACACGGACGCACCGGACTGGGGCGCACCGGACGGGGGCGGGGGCGTCTGATGCGGGTCGCCCTTCTCAACACGCAGGTCCCCTTCGTGAGCGGGGGTGCGGAGCGTCACGCCGCGCGGCTGGCCGAGGCCCTGCAGACGCACGGCCACGAGGCCGTCGAGGTCACTTTGCCGTTCAAGTGGTATCCCGGCGCCACGCTCGCACGGTCGATCCTCGCAGCGAAGCTGCTCGACGTGTCAGAGGCGGCGGGAGTGCCCATCGACCTCGCCGTCGGGCTGCGCTTCCCGGCCTGGCTGATGCGCCACCCCAACAAGGCCTTCTGGATCATCCACCAATACCGGCAGGCCCACGACCTTTGGGAATCCGGCGACAGCGAGTTGCTGGACGACCCCGAAGGCGCCGCCCTGCGCCAGACGATCCTCGCCGAGGATCGCGCCGCGCTCGGCGCGGGCGCGCCGCTCTTCGCCAACTCGCGCAACGTGGCGGCGCGGCTCGACCGGTTCCTCGGGCTCAAGGCCGAGCCGCTCTACCACCCCCCGCCACTGGCCGACCGGCTCACCCCGGGAGAGACGGGCGATTACATCTTCGCCCCGGGCCGGATCACCCCTTTCAAGCGGCTCGACCTGATGATCGAGGCGCTGGCCGAGGCAGGGCGCGGGCCACGCCTCGTCGTGGCCGGCGCAGCCGACACTCCCGCGTATCTCGACCGGCTGCGGGCGCTCGCCCGCGAGAGGGGCGTCGACGACCGGATCGAGTGGCTGGGCGCCATCGACGACGACACGATGATCCGACGCTACTCCGGGGCGCGCGCGGTGGTCTTCGCCCCGAAGGACGAGGATTACGGCTACATCACGCTCGAGGCGATGCTCTCGGGCAAGCCCGTGCTCACCGTGACGGATGCCGGCGGGCCGCTCGAATTCGTCGGCGACGGCGAAGAGGGGCTCGTCGCCGCGCCCACGCCCGCCTCGCTCGGCCGCGCCTTCGCCCGGGTGACCGGGGACGCGGCGCTGGCCGAGCGGATGGGCGCCGCCGGCCGATCTCGCTACGACGCGCTGAACCTCGACTGGGAGCACGTGATCGGCCGCCTGCTCGCGGGCGCCCCGACCTTGTCCCACGCTCCGCCGCCGCCGGCCGCGCCGAAGACTGCGCCGGAGAACGCGCACCGGGAGGACGCGGTCGCCCGACTGCGCGCGGCCGTCGCTGCGCCCTCGGCAACGAGGCTGCCCGTCGCCTCTCCCCACGACGTCGCAGCACGCTTTTCGTTCGACGTTCCGGCAGGCGCGGACGCGCCCGACACACCGCCCGACGATCGCCTCGCGGCCGGGATCGAGGCGGCCTGGCCCCGCTGCGCGGCGGCCATCGGCGCGCTCGACGGGCTGGCGCCGCAGACGATCCTCGACATCGGCTTCTCGGCCCCTCCCCTGCTCGCCGCGCTGCTCGCCGCGCGCTTCCCCGGGGCGCGCCTGCTCGGCCTGCGCGAGGGCCCCGGGCCGAGGACGCACCGCATCCGCGACCACGGCAAAGGCGACGCCGAGATCGGGGTGGAGGTCGCGGCGGCCGACCCCGAGCGCGACCGCTGGCCCTGGGAGGACGGTTCCATCGACCTGGTCGTGGGCATCGAGGTGCTGCAGCACTTCGCCCTCGACCCCCACCACGCCCTCGGCGAGGCGAACCGCATACTGGCGCCGGGCGGTCACCTGCTTCTGACGACGCCAAACATCGCCTCGCACCGCGCCGTCAGCCGGATTCTTGGCCTCGAGGCGCCCTATGCCTGGGGCGGCTTCGCGCCTGCGGGCGGCGTGTCTGCCCGTCACAACCGCGAATACGCGCCCCGCGAGTTGCCCATGCTGGGCGAGGCGGCGGGCTTCGCCACCGTCAGCCTGTCGACGCACGACATGGGTGGCGATCCCGGCGAGGGAATCGACCTCGCCACGGCCGAGTTGCTGGCGCGGCAGGGACAGCCTCTCGCGCTGCGGGGGGAGACGATCCTTTATCTCGGGCGCAAGGACGGGCCGCCGCGCGGCGCGCCGAAGCGCTTCTACGCGGGCGATCCGACCCGCATGGCGGGGCGGCTGGCACTCACGGGCGGGCCCGACCCAAAGGGGGGCGCCGAGATCGCCCTGACCAACACCTCCACGGGCTGGTGGACGGTGGAAGGGCCGCACCGCACGACCCTTCTGGCGGAATGGCTCGACGCCGAGGGTGGATATCACGGGCGCTGCGCCCTGCCCGGCCCGGACGATCCGGTGCCCCCCGGCGCGACCGCCCATGTCAGGCTCGCCGTCGACGGTGCGCCGGAGGGAAGCACGCCGGGCCGCATCCGCCTGCACCTCTGCCAGGAGGGGGCGGGCCCCTTCACCGGCACCGGCCGCGCCGCGCCGCTCGACCTGCCCTGCAGCCGCGAGGCGTTCGACCGCCTGGGGCGCCCGGCATGAACGCCTCGCGCGACAGGGGCGGCGCCACGGAGCGGCCACGGGTGCATTGGGTCTCGCCGCTGCCACCGGCCGAGACCGACATCGCCCATTACACCGCCCGGATCCTGCCCGAACTCGCCGAAGCGACCGACCTCACGCTCTGGACGGACGCGCCGAGGTGGGACTGGCGACTCGAGCGCCATGCGCCAGTGCGGATGCTCTGCCCCGGCCGCGCCCTGCCGCGCGATTTTGCGGGCGAGACCCGCGCCGACGGGCGGGCCGAGGCGATCTTCATCCATATCGGCAATTCCTGGGTCTTTCACGCGGGTCTTCTGCGGCTCGCGATGCGCGTGCCCTCGATCGTCGTGCTGCACGACCTCGCCATCCAGGACCTGTGCCTCGGCGCCGTGGCCAACGGCATCCTGCCACCGGACGACTACCTGTCGGCCATGTCGCGCTGGTACGGACAGGCCGGCGCCGAGTTCGGCCCCCGCCTGCTCGACGGACGCATGATGCCGAACGACCTCGCTGCGGTCGCTCCCGGCTTCGAGATCGTGCTCGACCGCGCGGCGGGTGTGCTGACGCATACGCCCCTCGCCTTCGAGCGGGTCGCGGCGCGTCGCGCGATGCCCGCCTGGCGGCTGGAGCTGCCGTTCCGCGCCACGCCGGGGCCGCCGGGGCGCCTGCCCGCGCACGGGCCGCTGCGCCTCGTGCAGTTCGGTCACATCTGGCCGAACCGCCGGCTGCTGGAGGTGCTCGACGTCCTCGGCGCTCTCAAGGACGAAATCGGCTTCCGCTTCGACATCATGGGCCGGGTCTGGGACGAACAGGCCGTCGCCGCCCGTGCCGCCGCACTCGGCATCGCCGAGCGCGTGCGGGTGCACGGGTTCGTCTCCGAGGGCGAGCTCGACCGGCGGCTCGCCGAGGCCGACCTCGTGTTCAACCTGCGCTGGCCGACGATGGGCGAGGCCTCGGGCAGCCAGTTGCGGATCTGGAACGCGGGCGCCCCCTCGGTCGTCACCGATGCGGGCTGGTATTCCGAGCTCGACGATTCGACCGTGTTCAAGACCCGCATCGAGAGCGAGGCCGGGGATCTGACGGCCCTGCTGCGCCGCCTCGCCGCCGACCGGTCTCTCGGGGCGGAACGCGGGGCCGCCGGGCGCGCGCTCCTCGAGACACGGCACGCGCCGCGCGGCTATGCCCGCGCCATCGCCGAGATCGCGCGCCAGAGCCCCGCGGCCCTGCACGACGCGACGCTTGCGCGGGCGGTCGCGCCGATCGGACAGGCGGTCGTTTCCGGGAGCGCCGCGGCAGACCTCTACGCGCGAGCCTTCGCCGCCGGGATGGAGGGCTAGACAGGGGGCCGGGAGCCTGAAGCGGCGCGCCCGCCGGGCCGGGCCATACTGGAGGGAGCGACCAATTCCGCAACCGGCTGCGCCGCGCCCTCGCGCGCCCCCTCGTCGCGGATGCAGGCATCGATCACACCGCGCGACACGGCATGGCGAAACCGCAGCCCGGCATAGCTGGCATTGGCCCATTGCACGCGCCCGATGCGGCGGAAATGGGTGCAACTGACCTCGACCATGTCGCCGATCTCGAGCTGGAGATCCTGCAGGCGCAACCGCGCGCCGTAGAGCGAGATGTCCTCGACACGCGTCTCGCCCGCGAGGTCGCGCACCCGCATCCGCGCCGGTACCCGGCAGGGATAGCGCCGTGCGCCCGCCGGCCGGCCGACGAAGTGCCAGTGAAGCCAGATTGCCGCGACGACCGCCGGAGCGACGAGCGCCGCGACCCGGCCGGTGATGGCGCCGTGGCCCTGCATCTCGGCAGCCTCGGCCGCCCCGGGCAGAGGCGCGCCCTCGTCGCCCTCGCGACGGACGATGGCCGGGGTGAGACCGCCGGGATCGTCAGCCGGCGCTCGCGGATCGCGGGCAGCGGTCGCGGGGGGTCGGGGCGTGACGACCCGTCCGTCGAGAGACCCGTCCATCGCTGGCAGGTCGCAGGCGGGCAGCAGCCACCGCAACTCGCTCGCCGCGCGGCGGAGGCTGGTGGCAAACGCCACCGGAGACGGGCTCGCCCGGGCCGACCGGTAGGCGAGGGACAGCGCGAGAAGCTGGCGGGACAGGTCGGCGTGGGTGGCGGCGAGGGTGCCGATCTGCTCGATCCGCGCCGCGGCGACGTCGGGCGGCGGCATCCGCCCCTCGAGCGCATCGGCCGCCTCCGTCTCGACCTCGAGGAGCAGGGCGCACAGGGCGTCGGCCGCGGCCATGCCACCGCCGAGGGGCAGCAGGGCGAGGACCGCCGCAATGGCCCAGGGCGGCGGCCGAAAGGCATGGCGGACCGCACGTGTCATGAAAAACCTTAATCACTCACCCTGTGAACGGGCGGTGAACAGGCACAAGATCACGGTATCACCGAGCCTTGGGCAGCCCCTGCACTGTCTCGCCACGCGCGTCGGCACCCAGCACCGAGAGCACCTTGGCCTCGATGTCGGCGGCGTTGAGCCCTGCGACGGCATACATGTCGCCGGGGCTCGCCTGGTCGATGAAGATGTCGGGCAGCACCATCGAGCGGAAGCGCAGACCGGTGTCGAACACGCCTTCCTCGGCCAGCAGCTGCGCGACGTGGCTGCCGAAGCCGCCGACGGCCCCCTCCTCGATGGTGATGAGCGCCTCGTGCTCCGCCGCGAGCCGCAGAACGAGGTCGCGGTCGAGCGGCTTGGCAAAACGGGCGTCGGCGATGGTCGGCACGATCCCCCTTGCGCCCAGCGCCTCGGCGGCCTCGCGCACTTCCTTCAGCCGGGCGCCGAAATTGAGCAGCGCCACGCCACGCCCCTCCTGGATCATGCGGCCCTTGCCGATCTCGAGCGGCACGCCGCGCTCGGGCATCTCGACGCCCACGCCCTCGCCTCGGGGAAAGCGAAACGCGATGGGCCCCTCGTCGTGCGCCACGGCAGTGGCCACCATGTGAACGAGCTCCGCCTCGTCGGCCGCCGCCATCACGGTGAAGCCGGGCAGGTTGGAGAGGAACGCGATGTCGAAAGCGCCCGCATGGGTCGCCCCATCGGCCCCCACCAGCCCCGCGCGGTCGATGGCGAAGCGCACGGGCAGCCGCTGGATCGCCACGTCGTGCACCACCTGGTCGTAGCCCCGCTGCAGGAAGGTGGAGTAGATCGCGGCGAAGGGTTTCAGCCCGCCCGCCGCCTGGCCTGCGGCGAAGGTGACCGCGTGCTGCTCGGCGATGCCGACGTCGAAGCACCGGCTCGGGAACCGCTCGGCGAACTGCTTCAGCCCCGTCCCGTCGGGCATGGCGGCGGTGACGGCGGTGATCCGCTCGTCCTGCGCCGCCTGCGCGATCAGGCTCTCGGCGAAGACCTTGGTGTAGGACGGCGCGTTCGACGCCGCCTTCTTCTGCTCGCCGGTGATCACGTCGAACTTCGACACGCCGTGGCCGCGGTCGCGCGCCTCCTCGGCGGGGGCATATCCCTTGCCCTTCTTAGTGATCGCGTGGATCAGGATCGGCCCGTCGGCCCGTGCCCTGACGGTGCGCAGCACCGGCAAGAGCTGCTCCATGTCGTGCCCGTCGATGGGGCCCACGTAGGAAAAGCCGAATTCCTCGAACAGCGTGCCACCGACCGTCAGGTGCTTCAGCAGGTCCTTGGCGCGCTTGGCCCCCTCGCGGAACGGCTCGGGCAGCATGCTCACCGCGCCCTTGGCCACCGCCTTGAACTCCTGGAACGGCGCGCCGGCATAGAGCCGCGACAGGTAGGACGACATCGCGCCCACGGGCGGGGCGATGCTCATCTCGTTGTCGTTGAGAATGACGATCAGCCGCCGCCCCTCGTGGCCGGCGTTGTTCATCGCCTCGTAGGCCATGCCCGCACTCATCGCCCCGTCACCGATCACCGCGATGGCGTCGCCGAGCGGCGGCTCGCCCCGCTCTTCCGGCCGCGCGCCCAGATCCCGCGCCACGGTGAAGCCGAGCGCGGCCGAGATCGATGTCGAGGAATGCGCCGCGCCGAACGGGTCGTACGGGCTCTCCGAGCGCTTGGTGAAGCCCGACAGCCCGTCCTTCTGCCGCAACGTGCGGATGCGGTCGCGCCGCCCGGTCAGGATCTTGTGCGGGTAGCACTGGTGCGAGACGTCCCAGATCAGCCGGTCGCGCGGCGTGTCGAACACCGCGTGCAGCGCCACCGTCAGCTCGACCACGCCCAGCCCCGCGCCAAGGTGCCCGCCCGTCTCGGACACGGCCGAGATCGTTTCGGCCCGCACTTCCGAGGCCAGCCGAACCAGTTCTCCGTCCGACAGGCCCTTCAGGTCGGCGGGCGTGTTCACCCGGTCGAGTAGCGGGGTGCTCGGTCGCGTGCTCATGGATGGCTTCTCCGTCGGGCCCCGGGCCCTCTTGTCACTTCCGCCGGGCGATAACGAAGCGGGCCGCCTGCCGCAACACGTCCGCCCGTTCACCGTAGGCGGCGAGCGCATCGCACGCCTCCTCCACGAGGCCCGCCGCGCGGGCCCTGGCCCCATCGAGACCGAGGAGCGAGACGAAGGTCGCCTTGCCCGCAGCCTCGTCCTTGTGGAGCCGCTTGCCCGCCAGCGCCGCATCTCCCTCGATGTCGAGGATGTCGTCGGCGATCTGAAAGGCCAGCCCCAGCGCCCCGGCATAGTGCCGCAGCGGCGCGGGATCGGAGCCCGCAATCACCGCGCCCGCCTCGCCCGACCAGCGGATCAGCGCGCCGGTCTTGGCCGCCTGCAGCCGCTCGATCTCGGCCAGGCCAAGCGGCACCGCCGCGCATTCGGCAGCGATGTCCAGCGCCTGCCCCAGCACCATGCCGCGCATCCCCGCGGCATCGGCCAGCCCCCGCACCAGCGCCACCCGCCGCTCGGCCGGCCCCAGCACCTCGCGCATGAGCAGGTCGAAGGCGAGGCAGTGCAGCGCGTCGCCCACCAGCACCGCCGTCGCCTCGTCCCACTTGACGTGCACCGTGGGGCGCCCCCGGCGCATGTCGTCGTCGTCCATCGCCGGCAGGTCGTCGTGCACCAGCGAATAGGTGTGCAGCGCCTCGACCGCCGCCGCCGCCGGCGCGGCACGGTCGGGCGGCACCCCGTGCAACGCCGCGCCCTCGATCACGAGGAAGCCGCGCAGCCCCTTGCCCCCCTCCAGCGCATAGCGCATCGCGTGTACCACCGGCACGTCCGGCCCGGCCTCGAGCTCGGCCGCCAGCAGATCGGCCACGCGCGCCGCCGCCTCGGCCAGCCGCGCCTCGAAACGGTCGGTCGCCACCGCGTCACTCATCGAGCGGCCTCACGCCGGTGGGGTTGCCCTCGGCATCGGTCGTGATCTGCTCGACCTTCGCCTCAGCCTCCTTCAGCAGGGCCTCGCAGCGCTTGCGCAGCGCATCGCCCCGCTCGTAGAGGCGGATGGAATCGGCCAGCGGCACCTCGCCACCCTCGAGCCGGCCCACCACCCGCTCGAGCTCGGCCATCGCCGCCTCGAAGCTCAGCTCGGCCACCGGCACCTCCTGCGCCTCGCTCATGCCGCCCCCCGTTCCATCAGCACCTCCACATGGGCCGCGACCGACGAGGCCAGCGCGCCAAGATCGTAGCCCCCTTCCAGCGTCGAGACCACGCGCCCGCCCGCGCTCGCCTCGGCCACGTCGCAGATGCGGCCCGTGATCCAGGCGAAATCGTCCTCCGTAAGCCGCAGGTTGGCCAGCGGATCGTCGGCATGGCCGTCGAACCCGGCCGAGACGAGCACCAGCTCGGGCGCGAACTCCATCAGCGCGGGAAACACCCGCTCCTCCCATGCCCGGCGAAAGGCGGGGCCCGGGGTGCCGGGCGCGAGCGGCACGTTCATCACGTTGTCATGCGCGCCGGTCTCGTGCACGTCGCCGCTGCCGGGCCAGAGCGGCATCTGGTGCGAACTGGCGAAGAGCGCCCGTGCCTCGTGCCAGAGCAGATCCTGCGTGCCGTTGCCGTGATGCACGTCGAAATCGAGCACGGCGACGCGGGCCAGCCCGTGCAGGTCGAGCGCGCGCCTGGCCGCGATCGCGATCGTGCCGAACAGGCAGAAGCCCATCGGCGTCTCGGTCTCGGCGTGGTGGCCGGGCGGGCGCGTGGCGCAGAAGGCGTTCGCCACCTCGCCCGCCAGCACCGCGTCGACCGCCGCTCCCGCCGCGCCCACCCCCCGCAGCGCCGCGTCCAAGGAGCCAGCCACGACATGGGTGTCGGCGTCGAGCGCCCGGCTGCCCCTCGCGGGGATCGACGCCTCGATCTCGGCCACGTAGCTCTCGGGGTGACAGCGCAGCAGGTCTCCGCGCACGGCCAGCGGCGCCTCGCGCCTGTCGAGCGCGGCGAAGGCGGGGGTCGAGAGCGCCCGCGTCACCGCCTCGAGCCGCTCCACCCGCTCGGGATGGCCCGGCGGCGTGACGTGCAGGAGGCAATCCTCGTGGGTGTAGAGTGCCGTGGCCACGCGCGCCGCCCTCCCGGTTTCTTTCTGTCTCAAATACGCACTTGTCAGACGGGGCGGCCCGCGCCGCCCACGGAGGGACTCACTCCGGCGCGAGCATGTAACCCGCCCCGCGCACGGTCTGCAAATAGCGGGGCTGACGCGGGTCGGTCTCGATCTTGCGGCGCAGGCGCGTGATCTGGACGTCGATGGCGCGCTCATGTGCGCCCGGCCCGTCGGGGCCGCCGTCGCGGCCGAGCTGCACCACCAGTTGCGCCCGGCTGAGCGCCTCGCCCGGCCGCGCGGAGAAAATGCGCATCAGCGCCGATTCGGTCGCCGTCAGCCGCACTGGCGCGTCGCCGCGCCACATCTCGCCCCGATCGACGTCGTAGCGCACCGGGCCGAGATGCAGCACCTTGGGGCCCGCCGGGCCCGACGGCTCGGCGGGCATTCGCCTCAGGATCGCGCCGATCCGCAGCAGCAGCTCCTTCGGTTCGAAGGGCTTGGGCAGGTAGTCGTCGGCCCCCGCCTCGAGCCCCGCAATGCGGTCGTCGGTCTCGCCCTTGGCCGTCAGCAGCAGGATCGGCGTGTCGAGGCGGCGGCGCAGGTCGGCGGTCAGCGATACCCCGTCCTCGCCCGGCATCATCACGTCGAGCACGATCAGGTCGAACTCGAGACCGCCGAGCAGCCGCCGCGCCTGGTCGGCGTCGCGCGCGACGCTGACGAGAAAGCCGTTGCGGATGAGGAATTTCTGCAGGAGCGCCCGGATGCGGGCATCGTCGTCGACGATCAGCAGGTGCGCGTCGGAGGGGTCCGGCGCGGCCAGTGGCTGCTCCCCGGCGGTCGGCCGCTCGGGCGGGGGCGCGGTCAGGTCGGTGTCGCTCATCGTCCTGCCTCCGAGAGACGATGGTACTGGCGGCGCTGCTCTGGGTCCATCATCTCTTCGAGCACCGCGCGGAAGCCGACGACCGCCTCCGGCCCCGCGGCGCGGAAGGCGCGCCGCATCCGGTCGCTCTGGGCCTCCGACAGCTCGCGCTCGAGCACCTGACCCTCGTCGGTCAGGTGCAGGTTGCGCTCGCGCCGGTCCGACGCGCCGACGCGCGCCTCCACCAACCCGTCCTCGATCAGCCGCCGCAGCACCCGGTTGAGCGACTGCTTGGTCACGCCGAGGATCGACAGGAGATTGGTCACGGTCGTGCCGGGCGAGCGGTTGATGAAGTGGATCGCCCGGTGATGCGCCCGCCCGTAGCCGTATTCGTCGAGGATGCGGTCGGGGTCGGCCGTGAAGCCGCGATAGGCGAAGAACATCGCCTCGATCCCCTTGCGCAGCTGGTCGTCGGTGAGAAACAGCAGTGTCTCGCCGCCCCGCGGGCCGAGCCCGCCCTTGCCGTCTGCCATGGCCACCTCCCTCGTGCGCGAGATTACGTCAGCGTTGTTGACATTGCCAGAGGCGACTGATACCTGCTGTTCGCTTTTTGCGCAACTTCATGGCCGGATCGGCCGCAAATTGCGCAACTTTCGAAAACGGAGCCTTCGAGGCGAGGGAGAGGGTGACATGGCCGGCAGCTACGCGGACCGCGACGGGCAGATCTGGATGGATGGGGCGCTTGTCCCCTGGCGCGAGGCCAACGTGCACATCCTGTCCCACGCCATGCACTATGCCTCGTCGGTGTTCGAGGGCGAGCGGGCCTATGGCGGCAGGATCTTCGAGAGCCGCAAGCATTCGCAGCGCCTGCGCGATTCGGGCGGGGCGATCGACATGCCCATCCCCTGGACGGTCGACCAGATCGAAAAGGCCAAGCTCGACGTGATGGAGGCCAACGGCCTGTCTGATGCCTACGTGCGCGCCGTCGCATGGCGCGGGGCGGGCGAGGACATGGGGGTGTCGTCCGCCCGCAATCCCGTCCGCGTGGCCATCGCCGCGTGGGAGTGGGGCGCCTATTACGGCGACAGCAAGATGAAGGGAGCGAAGCTCGACGTCTCGAAGTGGAAGCGCCCCTCGCCCGAGACGATCCCCTCCCATGCAAAGGCGGCCGGCCTCTACATGATCTGCACCATGTCCAAGCACGCCGCCGAGGCCAAGGGCTGCGCCGACGCGCTGATGATGGACTATCGCGGCTACGTGGCCGAGGCGACCGGCGCCAACATCTTCTTCGTCAAGGACGGCGAGGTGCACACGCCCACGCCCGACTGCTTTCTCGACGGTATCACCCGGCAGACCGTCATCGGCCTTTTGCATGACCGCCAGATCAGGGTCCACGAGCGCCACATCATGCCGGAAGAGCTCGAGGGCTTCCAGCAATGCTGGTTGACCGGCACCGCCGCCGAGGTGACGCCCGTGGGAGAGATCGGGCCGTGGCGCTTCGAGGTCGGCGAACTGACGCGGAATATCGCCGAATCCTACGAAACTCTCGTGCGCTCCTGAAGCGGGTACAAGGGCCTGTTAACCCCTCGCTGCGACCCTGCGTCAAACGGGTCTTTCGAGCGGAGAGGAGGCACGACATGCCCTGGAGCATGCCCTACACGCTGACGATCGCGGCGCTGGTCGCCGGGCCGTCGGTCGTCACCGCCACCGTCGCCGAGATCATCGGTGACCCGCGGCTGCGCCCCCTCTCGCTGTCGGAAATGCGTCTCGCCGCCTCCGACGCGCGGATCGAGATCGATGGCCCCTATGTGCGCACGCGCATCTACTGGGTCGGCCCCTCTCAGGGCTACGCCACGCCCGACGATCTGCGCATGGCCATCCGCGAGGCGCTCGCCGCCAAGGGAGTTGAGGCGCATGTGGCGGTCATGGCGAGCGATGGCGGCGAAACGCTGCTCGACATGCGGGCGGGCCAGAACGCGTTCGGCCCCTTCCGCGTGGCCGATGCCGCCCGACATGTCGCGCCAGCGGCCGAGGCGGCACGCCTCGCCTATTCCGTGCAATCAGCCCGGACGGTCAACTGAGCGACACCCGCGGCAGACCGGCCGGGCCGCAATCTGCCCAGCCGATCACGGCTCACACTTCGTAGCCGCGCTCGATCCGCAGGAAGGCGCGCATGCGCGCCGCGGGGTTGTACGGCCCCTTGGAGCGGCGGCGCAGGCCGAGGATCTTCTTGTCCGTCGTCTCGTCTGACAGCCGCCGTGCCGCCCCCGCATAGCGGGTCACGGGCGCGTTCGGGCTGACGTCACGGGGATGGTCGAGAACATGCTTCTTCATGACATCCTCCTGTCGTTTCGCGGAACGCTATCAGATTCGCGTCTTCTGCCAAACGCTCACGCCCCGGCGCGCGTTCCTGCCTGTTCGCTCACTTGCGTCAGCCGGCCGAGGGCCCAGCGCGCCGCGTCGGCCACCGCGGGATCGGGGTCGTCCACGAGGCCCCGCGCCGGCTCGGCCAGTGCCGGATCGCCCGAATTGCCGATGGCGTAGAGCACGTTGCGCACGAAGCGGCCTCGCCCGATCCGCTTGATCGGGCTGCCCGAGAACATCGCGCGAAAGCCCGCATCGTCGAGCCGCACGAGATCGGCCAGCCTCGGCGCCTCCAGCCCCTCCAGTGCTGCATAGCGCATCTCCTGCGCTTCCGCGGCGAACTTGTTCCACGGGCACGCCGCCAGGCAGTCGTCGCAGCCGTAGATCCGGTTGCCCAGCGCGGGCCGCAGTGCCTCGTCCACCGGCCCCCGGTGCTCGATCGTCAGGTACGAGATGCAGCGCCGCGCATCGAGTCGGAAGGGCGCAGGGAACGCATCGGTCGGACAGGCGTCGAGGCACGCGCGGCACGACCCGCACCGCTCCTGCCCCGGCGCGTCGACCGGCAGAATGGCCGTGGTGAAGATGCAGCCGAGAAAGAACCAGTTGCCGAGCTCCCGACCCAGCAGGTTGGTGTGCTTGCCCTGCCAGCCGAGGCCCGCCGCCTGCCCCAATGCCTTTTCCGGCACCGGCGCGGTATCCACGAACACCTTCACCTCCGCCCCGCTCTCGCCCACCAGCCAGCGCGCGACACGCTTCAGCCGCTTCTTGACGATGTCGTGGTAGTCTTTCCCCCGGGCGTAGACGCTGATCGCCCCCCGGTCGGGCCGGCCCACGACCGCCATCGGGTCTTCCCCCGGCGTGTAAGGTTCGGCGAGCATCACGACCGAGCGCGCCTCGGGCCAGAGCTTGGCGGGGTCGCCCCGCCACTCCATCCGCTCGGCCATCCAGCCCATCTGCCCGTGATACCCCAGCGCGACGAACTCCTGTAGCCGCCGAGGAACCTCGGGCACCGCGTCGGGCCGACATACCCCCATCGCGGCGAAGCCCTCTGCGATCGCCTGCGCCCGCAGCGCGGCCTTCAGACTGTCGGCAGAACCGTCCACATGCGCCTCCTGCACGGCAGGTAACCCTGCAAGAGCGACACTCCAACCGCCCCTTGTTATATTCTGTTTGTCGAATATGTAGGCCGAAACCGCAGCCACGGAGCAGAACCATGACCGCCAGCCCCAAGGTCCGCGCCTTTTTCGACCGGCCCACCGGCAGCCTTCAGTACGTGTTCCACGATCCCGCCACGATGCAGGGCGCCATCGTCGATCCGGTCTGGAACTACGACCCCGCCGCAGGCGCGGTAACGACCGAAAGCGCCGACGAGATCCTCGCCTACGTGCGCGAGCAGGGAATCGGGATCGCCTGGATCCTCGACACCCACCCCCATGCCGACCACTTCTCGGCCGCGCCCCACCTCGCCGAACGGCTCGGCGCTCCCCGCGCCATCGGCGAGAAGGTGACCGGCGTCCAGAAGCTGTGGCAGGAACTCTACCACCTGCCAGACCTGCCAACCGACGGCCGCCAGTGGGACAGGCTGTTCGCCGATGGCGACACCTTCGAGGTTGGCGAGATCCCGGTGCGCGTGATGTTCTCTCCCGGTCACACGCTCGCCTCGATCACCTATGTCGCGGGCGACGCGGCCTTCGTCCACGATACGCTGATGAAGCCCGAAAGCGGCACGTCGCGAGCCGACTTTCCCGGCGGCTCGACCGAACAGCTCTGGGATTCGATCCGCGCGATCCTCGACCTGCCGGCAGAGACGCGCCTCTACCCGGGCCACGACTACCCGCCCGCTGGACAGGCGCCCCAGTACATGGCCACGGTCGCCGAGCACCGGCTGCGCAACCGCCACGTCAAGGACGGGATCAGCCGGGAAGAATTCATCGCCATGCGCACCGAGCGCGACGCCACCCTGCCCCTGCCCGACCGGATGCTCGCGGCTCTGCAGATCAACATCCGCGGCGGCCGCCTGCCAGACGCAGAGGCCGACGGGCGGCACTACCTCAAGATTCCGGTCGGCCGGTTCGAGCCGCGCTGACCGCCTTCGGGCCCTGCCCGGCCCCACCTGCGCGCCCGGCGCCGGCGGCCGTGCCGCGCGCCGGGTCCATGTGGATCAGGATGTCCGCCTGCGGGTGATCGGCCAGCAGGCGGCGCTTGAGCGAGGCGGCGATCTCGTGCGCCTCGGCGAGCGGCAGGGCCCCGTCGATCTCGACGTGAAAATCGACGAAGACACGCCCGCCCGCCATGCGCGAGCGCAGATCGTGGCAGCCCTCGATGCCGGGATGGGCCGCCGCGGCGCCCATGATCTCGGCGATGAGCGCGGGGTCGGCCCGCCTGTCCATCAGCGCGTCCCACGCGCCGCGACCGATCCGCACCGCCCCCACGGCGAGCACGCCCGCGGCGAGCAGCGCCACGACGCTGTCCACCCCCGACACTCCGAAGGTCGCCGACGCCCAGAGCGCGACGATGGCGCCGAGATTGGGCACGAGATCGCCGACGTAATGCAGCGAATCCGCCTGCACCACACGGTTGCCCGTGCGCCGCGAGACGTGCCGCTGCCAGGCGACGAGGGCGAGGGTGAGCCCGATCGAGATGACCAGCACGATGATCCCACTTCCCTCGGCGTGAAGCTGGGTCTCTCCCCCCGAGGCGAGCCGGTAGAGGGCGACCCCGCCGATCGCGGCCGCCGCGCCGACGAGGAACAGCGCCTGACCGAGCGCGGCGAGATCCTCGGCCGAGCCATGGCCAAAGGCGTGATCCTCATCGGGGGGCCGGGCGGCATAGGCGATGGCCGCGAGGCCTGAGGCAGACACCAGAAGGTCGAGCCCGCTGTCGGCCAGGGTCGCGGCGATCGACAGCGCCTGGGTCTGAGCCAGCGCCCAGGCCTTGAGCACCACGAGCGTCAGGGCGACCGTGACCGAGGCCGCCCCGGCCGAGAGGTTGAGCCGCCGCTTGTCCGCCTCGCTCCGCATCGTGCCTCGCCACCGTTCTCGCGAGGCGTGCCTATCCCGTCACGGGCCGCCGAGGCGATGAGGCAAGACGCCCCCGCCGGGCGGAGCACTCACTCCGCCGGGGCGGGCACGGCCGCCGGCCGGGCTTGTGCCCGCGCACCGCCCGAGGGGCCGCCGCCCGCCTGCGCCGCGCCGCCGGTGAAGCGCAGGCGCAGGGCGTTGGTCAGCACGAAGACGCTCGACAGCGCCATGGCGCCCGCGGCCAGCATCGGCGACAGGAGCGGCCCACCGAAGACGTAGAGCGCGCCCGCGGCCACCGGGATGAGGGCCACGTTGTAGCCAAAGGCCCAGACGAGATTCTGCCGGATGTTGCGCATCGTCGCCCGGCTCATGGCAAAGGCGTTGGCCACGCCTGCGGGATCGCCGGACATCAGCACCACGTCGGCGCTTTCGATGGCGACGTCGGTGCCGCTGCCGATGGCGATGCCCACGTCGGCCGCCGCCAGCGCCGGTGCGTCGTTGATCCCGTCGCCGACGAAGGCAATGCGGCCCTCGCCCCGCAGCCGCTCGACCGCGGCCACCTTGCCGTCGGGCATGACCTCGGCCACCACCTCGTCGATGCCGAGCCGGCGCGCGACCGCATGCGCCGTCGCCGCGCCGTCGCCCGTGACCATCGCCACGCTCAAGCCCAGCCCGTGCAGGTGATCGACCGTGCGCCGCGCACTCTCGCGGATCGGGTCGGACACGGCGGCGAGCGCCGCGAGCCTTCCGCCCACGGCGACGTAGAGCGCCGTCTGCCCCTCTTCGGCCAGCGCCTCGGCGCGCGCGACGAGCGGCGCGGTGTCGACGCCCTCGCGCGCCATCAGCCGGGCAGCGCCGACGAGCACCTCCTCGCCCTGCGCCTGCGCCCGCACGCCGAGCCCCGCCAGCGCCTCGACCATGTCGGGCGCCACCGGCGCCAGTCCGCGCCGCTCGGCCCCGGCCACCACGGCGCGGGCGATCGGGTGCTCCGAGCGGTCCTCGATTCCCGCGACGCGGGCGAGCAGCGCGTCGGCATCGACGCCGGGCACCGCCTCCCACGCGGTCAGGGCGGGGCGCCCCTCGGTCAGCGTGCCGGTCTTGTCCATGGCGACCACGCTCACCCCTTCGAGCGCCTGCAGCGCGTCGCCCCGGCGGAACAGCACGCCGAGGTCGGCCGCGCGGCCGGTGCCGACCATGATCGAGGTCGGCGTGGCGAGGCCCATCGCGCAGGGACAGGCGATGATCAGCACCGACACGCCGGCCACGAGCGCATAGGTCAGCACCGGCTCCGGACCGAAGAGCAGCCACGAGACGACGGTCAGCACCGCCACGACCAGCACCGCGGGCACGAACCACAGCGTGATGCGGTTGACGAGGCTCTGTATCGGCAGCCGCGCGCCCTGCGCCTCCTCGACCATGCGGATGATCTGCGCCAGCACCGTGTCGGCGCCGACCCGCGTCGCGCGGAAAACGAGCGCACCCGATCCGTTGACCGTGCCGCCGGTCACGGGCGCGCCCGCCGCCTTTTCCTCCGGCACCGGCTCGCCCGTGATCATGCTCTCGTCGACGTAGGACGTGCCCTGCGTCACCTCGCCGTCGACCGCGATGCGCTCGCCGGGGCGGACATGGATCAGGTCGCCCGGCGCGATCTCGGAGATGGCGGTCTCGGCCACCTCACCGTTCCGTTCGACGCGCGCGGTTTTCGGCCGCAGCCCGGCGAGACGGCGGATGGCCTCGCCCGTGCGCCCCCGCGCCCGCGCCTCGAGGAAGCGGCCGACGAGGATCAGCGTGACGATCACCGCCGCCGCCTCGAAATAGACCGCGCGGGTGCCGGCGGGCAGCAGCGACGGCAGGAAGGTGGCGACGACCGAATAGGCGTAGGCAGCCGACGTGCCCAGCGCGACGAGCGCGTTCATGTCGGGCGCGCCGCGGAACAGCGCGGGAAAGCCCGCCGTGTAGAACCGGCGCCCCGGCCCGGCGAGCACCAGCGTCGTCAGCACGAACTGCAGCACCCACGAGGCCTGCATGCCGATGGTGCGGTGAACGAGGTCGTGCGCGCCGGGGATCACGTGCCCGCCCATCTCGATCATGAAGACCGGAACCGTCAGCGCCCCCGCGATCAGCGCGTCGCGGCGCAGCGCGGCGGTCTCTTCGGCCTGCGCGGCGTCGCGGTCGGGCACGCCCGCCTCGTCCGGCGCGCCGCCCGCGCGGTGCGGCCGGGCGGGATAGCCCGCCTCGGTCGAGGCCCGCGCCAACTCCTCGGCCGCAACGGCCCCTTCGGCGAAGTGCACGTCCGCCCGGCCGGTGGCGAGGTTCACCTCGGCCGACAGCACGCCCGGCACCGCGCCGAGCGCCCGTTCGAGCCGCCCCACACAGGAGGCGCAGCTCATCCCGTCGACGTCGAGCGTGGCGTGGGCGGTGCGCATCGGCTTGCCCTGCGCCTCGAGCGCCTCGGCCAGTTGCACCGCCGAGACGCGTCCGTCGTGGTGGACGGTCGCGCCGGCGGTGACGAGGTTCGCCTCGGCCTCTGTCACGCCCTCGACGCCGGCGAGCGCGCGCTCGACGCGGCCGACGCAGGAGGCGCAGTGCATCCCGTCGATACGGAGGGTCAGTGTGTCTGCGGTCATGGCGAGGGTCCGGTCATGCGTCATGACCTGCCAGATGGGGTTTCCAGCAACTGGAAGGTCAAGGCCGGTTGGCGCCACGATTGCCGCACCCGCGCGGCGGGGGGCCGAAAATGCGGAGCGGGCCGCCAAACGCGAAGCGCCGGCCACCAGGGCCGGCGCGTTCTTCGGATCAGGTTGGTGCGGTCGAGAAGACTCGAACTTCCACGGGTTTTACCCCACAGCGACCTCAACGCTGCGCGTCTACCAATTCCGCCACGACCGCCCGTGACTTGGTGAACGGCTACCTAGCGAGTCGCGCGCAGCCTCGCAAGAGGGGATGCGCGCACCGTCAGCCCCCACACAAGGCTCCGGCGGGCGGCCCCCTCCCGGCGACGCGGGGGAGGGGACGACATGGGCGCATCGAGGCGCTATGTGGCTGGCGGGGCAGGCTGCGGGCCTGCCGTTCGGGCAACGGACGGATGGATGACCGACTGGCTGATCTCGGAGGCACCGGTGCCTTACGAACGCGCCGTGGCCGAGATGGAGGCGCGCGCCGCCGCCATCGCGTCTGGCACGGCGGATGAGGCCGTCTGGCTGCTCGAGCATCCACCGCTCTACACCGCAGGCACCTCGGCCCGGGTGGAGGATCTGCGCTGGCCCGACCGCTTCCCCGTCCACCAGACGCGGCGGGGCGGGCAGTACACCTACCACGGCCCGGGGCAGCGCATCGTTTACGTCATGCTCGACCTCAACCGGCGCGGGCGCGACGTGCGCGCCTTCGTCTCGGCGCTGGAGGCCTGGGTGATCGGGGCGCTCGACCGGTTCAACGTGGCCGGCGTGGTGCACCGCGACCGGGTGGGCGTCTGGGTGCCGCGGCCAGAGAAGGCGCCCCTGCCCGACGACACCCCGCGCGAGGACAAGATCGCGGCCATCGGCATCCGCCTGCGGCGGTGGGTCAGTTTTCACGGCATCGCCATCAACGTCGAGCCCGACCTCTCGCATTTCGAGGGCATCGTGCCATGCGGCATCGAAGGGCACGGCGTGACCTCGCTGGTCGATCTGGGCCTGCCGGTGACGATGGCCGACCTCGACGTGGCGCTGCGTGCGACCTTCGCCGACCACTTCCCGGCGCTTGCGCCGGGGTCGGGAGACGCGGCACCCACCCCGGAGACAAGGGCGCCCCCGATCCGCCCCCATCCCCGACCCTGAAAATGCGCGGCCCCACCACCGATGGCGCCCCCGGGCCGGTGCAAGGACCTTCTGCCGCGCAGCGCCTGGCCTGCACCGGGGCAATCGCACGACCGAACCGGGATCTCGGGGCCGTGCGAAGCGCCCCACGCCTCGCTGAGCATCGAAGCCGCGACACCCTTCCCCACCGCGCCAGCCTGCGGGCGGACCGCGGCGTTGATCGGCGCATGCTTGGACCGGAGGGCGCTCCCCTCGCTCGCCCCGGTGATCTTCGTGATGTCCACGGTGACGCCTCTCGATCGGCCAGATCGGCGCCACGGCGCCGTCGAGCGTCGCGGGCGCGGGCGCGGCCTTGCGCACCGTTGCCCTGTTCTCGCGCACCGGGCCTGCCTGCGTCAGGCGCCCCGCGCCGTTCTGCCCGCGACGGGCTCGGGCGCCGTGCCGCCCCAGGTGGCGATCATGCGCTCCACGATCTGGTCGCGCGCCTGCCGGTAGGCCTCGAGCTGCCGCTCGCGCGTGCCGCCGAGCCCGGTCGGATCCATCACCGGCCAGTAGAGCACGTCGAGCGAGTGGATGCGCGTGAGCTCCAGCGCCTGCCGCTGCGAGGCGGGCGAGAGCGCCACGATCAGGTCGAAGCCGCCGAGATCGTCGCCCCATTGCTGCATCTCGTCGAAGCTGCGCGAGCGGTGGCGCGACAGCTCGACCCCCAGCTCGGCGCAGACGGCGATGGCGAAGCCGTCGATCTCGCGGTCGCCGTGCACGCCGGCAGACTGCAGGTAGGCCTGGGTGCCGTAGATCTTCTTGGCCAGCCCCTCGGCCATGGGCGAACGCACCGAATTGTGGTCGCAGCAGAAGAGGATCGAGGAGGGGAGTTCGCCCACGCCCGCCTCACATGCCGTAATGCAGCACGCAGATCAGGGTGAACAGCCTCCGCGCGGTGTCGATGTCGACCTCGGCCTTGCCCTCCAGCCGCTCCTGCAGCACCCGCGCGCCCTCGTTGTGGATGCCGCGGCGCGCCATGTCGATCGCCTCTATCTGGCTGGGCGGCAGTTTCTTGACGGCGTCGAAGTAGCTTTCGCAGATCTGCCAGTAATCCTTGACCACCTGCCGGAACGGCGACAGCGACAGGTGGAACTCGCCGACGCGCGCGCCCTCCTCCTGCGCGAGGTCGAAGACGAGCCGGCGCTCGCGGATCGCCAGCGACAGCCGGTAGGGGCCGGGTGGCACCGGCTGGTCGCCTCGGGCTGGCAGGGCGAAGGAATTGTCCTCCAGCAGATCGAAGATCGCCACCTTCCGCTCCTGCTCGATCTCGGGCGTGGGCGGCGGCAGATGCGAGTCGTCGATCTCGATATGCGCGATGCGGGACATGGGCGGCGGCCTTGTGACGCGAAAGCTCTATCGCGGGGCGTTGAGCGGGGCAATCCGGCGGGCGGGGCAATCGGGCGGGCGGGGCGATCGGGCCGATGCAGGCGGCGTCGATCAGCCCGGCGCCTGCGCCTCGCCGCGCGCCTCGCCACGCTCGGCCAGCGCCTGCGTCACGATCTGTGCCGACGACCACAGGAAGAGACCGGCCATCGCCGCCGCGACCAGCAGGTCCGGCCAGGCCGCGCCCGTCAGCACCACGGCGCCGGCGGCGGCGATCACGGCAAGGTTGCCGATCGCGTCGTTGCGGCTGCACAGCCAGACCGAGCGCACGTTGGCATCGCCGTCCCTGTAACGCAGCAGGAGCAGGACGCTGGCGATGTTGGCCGCGAAGGCGAGCGCACCGACCGCGCCCATCACGGGTGCCACCGGCACCTCCGTCGAGAATACCTGCCACAGCGTCGCGCCCAACACCCATAGACCCATCAGCCCGAGGCTCGCCCCCTTCAGGAGCGCCGCACCCGCCCGAACCGAGAGGGGCCGTCCGATGGCCCAGAGCGAGAGCGCGTAGGTCAGGGTGTCGCCCAGGAAGTCGAGCGCATCGGCCTTGAGCGCCTGCGAGCCCGCGAGAGCACCCGCGGTCATCTCGACGACGAACATGCACGCGTTGATCGCTATCACCGCCAGGAGCACGCGGCGATAGCGCCGCGAGACGCCCTCGAACCTGACATTCGTTCCGCAGGAGCAGCCCGCCATGTCGCCTCCTTCGCTGACAGCGATGGTGCCGGCAGGCACGCGTCGACGCAACCCTCCTACGGCTCGTTCAGACGGTCGAGCCGCAGGCGCACCGACAGACCGTGAGCGCCCAGCCCCTCGGCGGCGGCGAGCGTCTCGGCCGCCGGGCCGATCTGCGCCAGCGCGCCGGGCGTCATGCTCGCCAACGTGGTGCGCTTGAGAAAGTCCATCACCGAAAGGCCGGACGAAAAGCGCGCCGAGCGCGCCGTGGGCAGCACATGGTTGGGCCCGCCGACATAGTCGCCGATCGCCTCGGGGGTCCAGGACCCGATAAAGATCGCGCCCGCGTTGGTCACCTTGGCGGCCAGCGCGTCGGGGTCGTCGACGCACAGCTCCAGATGCTCGGGCGCGAGCCGGTCCGACAGGGCGGCGGCCTCGTCGAGGTCGCGCACCACGATCACAGCGCCGTAGTCGCGCCAACTCGCTCCCGCGATGGCGCCCCGCTCGAGCGTCGGCAGCCGCACCTCGACCGCCTCCGCCACCGCCCGGCCGAACGCGGCGTCGAGCGTGATCAGGATCGACTGCGCGCTCTCGTCGTGCTCGGCCTGACTGAGCAGATCGACCGCCACCCAGTCGGGGTCGGCCGTGGCATCGGCGATCACGAGGATCTCCGAGGGCCCCGCGATCATGTCGATGCCAACCCGCCCGAAAACCCGCCGCTTGGCGGCGGCGACGTAGGCGTTGCCCGGCCCCGTCACCTTGTCGACAGCGGCGATGGTCTCGGTGCCGTAGGCGAGCGCAGCGATCGCCTGCGCGCCGCCCACCCGGTAGACCGCGTCGACCTCCGCCACCCGGCAGGCCGCCAGCACCAGCGGGTTCGCCACCCCGCCGGGCGTGGGCACCGTCACGACGAGCCGCGTCACGCCGGCCACCCGCGCGGGGATCGCGTTCATCAGCACAGACGAGGGGTAGGCGGCCAGCCCCCCGGGCACGTAAAGTCCGGCCGCGCCCACTGCGCTCCAGCGCCAGCCGAGCGTCGCGCCCGCCTCGTCGGTCCAGCTCTCGTCCCACGGCATCTGGCGCTCGTGGTAGGCGCGGATACGGTCGGCCGCGATCTCGAGGGCCGCGCGCTCCGCCGCGGGCACCTCGGCCACCAGCGCATCGATCTCCGCTTCGGAAAAGGCGAGCGTCTCCGGCGTCAGACGGACCCTGTCGAAACGCTCGGTCAGCTCGACCAGCGCCGTGTCACCCCGCGCCCGCACGTCGGCGATGATCGCGTCGACCGTGCCTTCGACCTCCGGCGCATCCTCGCGCTTGGCCGTCAGAAGCGCGCCGAACGCCGTCTCGAACCCCGGCTCCGCGCTGTCCAGAAAGACCGGCATCGCATTCTCCCCTCTCGCCCGCCGGCAGATACCGCTCCCATGCCCAGGTCACAAGCAATCGCTCCGACCGCGCGCCCCTGCCCGACCGCGCGGACCGCGTTCTTGCGAACGACGGCCCGCCCACCCGGGCATCCCTCGCCTGCGCGCGCGGCGCCCCTCCCATCATCCTGGCTCAAATACTCAGGGGGAGTCGCCGCAGGCGACGGGGGCAGCGCCCCCACCCCGCCCGAAGGGCAAAAGGGAATGTGCCGCAGGCACGCCGCCTGGAAACCGCCCGTGACGTGGTCAGCCCACGTCGTGCCCGGGCGCCTTGCCGGAGGGCGCCGCGTAGGGGCGGGTCACGTCCTTCAGGGTCACGTCTAGGCACTCGGCCTCGAGCGCCACCGCCCCGTCTCCCGCAAGCGTCAGCAGCACGCGGCCCGCACCGTCCTCGCCCGGCTCCCACGTCACCGAGAGCAGCGACAGCACCGTGTCGGCCTCCGAGCGGTCGATGCCCTGGCTGCGCGCCGCCAGCACGTCGTCGATCACCAGCAGCGACCGCACCCTCTCGTAGGGCCGCCCGCGTGCCTCGGCGCGCACCCTGTCCTCCCAGCGGAAGCGGTTGAGCAGCACTGCGAAGCGGCGACGCCGTGGCTCCCACCGCATCCCGGACACCGGAAATACCGCGTCCTGCGCCAGCGCCGAGATCACGGCAAGCCCGTCGTCGTCCATTGCCGTGAGGAAGACCGGGCGCTCGCCGCCATCGTCGAACGAGGCATCGCCCGGCATCGTCAGGACACGCCTTCTTCCGCCATCGCCTCGGCCGCCCCCTCGCCGGCGATGCGCTGGATCTTCGCCCCGCAGGCACCGAGCTTGTCCTCCACCCGCTCGTAGCCGCGGTCGAGATGGTAGACGCGGCTGACCACCGTCTCGCCCTCGGCGGCGAGCCCGGCGAGGATCAGCGAGACGGACGCGCGCAGGTCGGTCGCCATCACCGGCGCCCCCCGCAGGCGCTCGACGCCCGTCACCGTCGCGACCCCGCCCTGCACGTCGATCTTCGCGCCCATCCGCGCAAGTTCCGGCGCGTGCATGAAGCGGTTCTCGAAGATCGTCTCCTCCAGCCGGCTCACCCCCTGAGCCGTCGTCAGCAGCGCCATCATCTGCGCCTGCAGATCGGTCGGGAACCCGGGGAAGGGCGCGGTTGTGACGTCGACGGCCCGCACCACGCCGTTGGCGCGCCTGACGCGGATGCCGCGGTTGGTCTGCGTGACGTCGACATCGGCCGCGTGCAGCTTTTCCACGAACGCCTCGACGAGGTCGAGCCGCCCGCCCAGCAGGTCCACCTCGCCGCCGGTGATGACAGGCGCCAGCATGTAGGTGCCGAGCTCGATTCGGTCGGCCACCACCTCGTGCGTGGCGCCGCCGAGCGAATCGACTCCCTCGACGGTGATCGTCGCCGTTCCCTCGCCCTCGATCCGGGCGCCCATGGCCCGCAAGCAGCGGGCGAGATCGACGATCTCGGGCTCGCGCGCGGCGTTCTCGAGTACGGTCGTGCCCTTGGCGAGCGTCGCCGCCAGGAGCGCGTTCTCGGTTGCACCGACAGAGACGAGCGGAAAGACGACGCGCGCTCCCTTGAGCCGCCCGCCGGGCGCCCTGGCGTGCACGTAGCCGTCGCGCAGGTCGAGCTCGGCGCCCATCGCCTCGAACGCGCGCAGGTGCAGGTCGACGGGCCGCGCTCCGATCGCGCAGCCGCCCGGCAGCGACACCTCGGCATGCCCGAGCCGCGCCAGGAGCGGCCCCAGGACGAGGATCGAGGCGCGCATCTTGCGCACGATATCGTATTCGGCGCGCGAACCGGTCAGGGCGTGCGACGACAGCGCCAGCACCTTCCCCTCGGCGAGCGCCGACACCTCGGCGCCGAGCGAGCGCAGGAGCGTCGTCATCATGCGGATATCCGACAGGCGCGGCGCGTTGGTCAGCGTCAGCGGCGCCTCGCTGAGCAGGGTCGCCGGCATCAGCGCGAGACAGGCGTTCTTGGCGCCCGAGATCTGGATCGCACCCGATAGCGGGCCGTTCCCGGTAACGACGATCCTGTCCATGGCTCAACTGCCCCCGTTCTCGCCTCGCCCGCTTTTGCCGGGCCTGCCTGCCTCTCGGGCGTCCGGTTGTCCCGGATCGCCTGCCGCGGGGCCGGGCGCTGCCTGCTCCTCCGCCGGGCGCACCTTGCGCCGCCGGAGATTGGCCCGCAGCGCGGCCTTCAACCGCGCATGGCGCGGCGCCGTGCCGCCGTCGGGCTTGCCGGAGCGTCCGCTTCCACCCATGTGAGGGACTTACGCCAGCACGTGCCGGCGCGTCCAGAGGCGGCAGGCACGCAGCGCCCCGCATTGCGGCAGAAATGCCTTGCACGCACGGTCCATGCCTGTATGACACGGCCGCGTCGGACGCTGCCGTAGCTCAGGGGTAGAGCACTCCCTTGGTAAGGGAGAGGTCGAGAGTTCAAATCTCTCCGGCAGCACCATCTCGCCTTTCTGCCCCGAAATTCCCGCTCAGTACCTGAAAGGGAATGATAATTCGGGAGTTCCATACACCCCATTTTGCCCATACTTGAGTGGCTCAGAAAAGACGTATGCGCCGTTCCCGTCCCATTGAGATTTCGCTTGCGGTCGGGGACGAGGGTGCATGTGGCTGACGGTTTCGGGGCCGACCGGGCTCAGGATGAGCTCAGTGGGGAGTCCCTGATGAGCTCATTGTGAGGGCTGGGATGCTGGTGCGTGCGCCCAAGGCATCAGCGCCTCGATATCCTTGTTTAGATGGCCGCCCGCGAGCCTGGTGAACAGATCGCGCAGGTAGGCGCAGGGTTCCACGCCGTTCATCTTGCAGGTGCCGATCAGGCTGGCGAAGCGGGCCCAGTTCCGGCCACCCTCATCCCGCAGTATTCACCGAATACGTCTGAGCGGCGGGCTTTGGGGGTCGTGGGCCGGTCGTGAGGACCGGTTGAGGGTTGTGCAGGCCCTCACGAGCGGCGCGACGCCCGTTGAGGGTGGGCGTGGGCCCGTC
>OFET01000438.1_pt1 | contig 27432 bp, 24 predicted proteins | sample 1521211 | NCBI WGS metagenome assembly OFET01 (sample SAMN03766358, study PRJEB24113) | microbial mat metagenome | isolation source: enrichment culture HLUCC-A from microbial mat sample contains cyanobacterium...
TCGCGCCAGCCCTGAGCGGCGAGCAGGACGCTCGTCCGGATGAGAGAGGGGAGGTCATGGACGACGTCCTCCTGCCGCCGCGGGTCCTTGAGTTGCGGACTCATCCACTCGACGATGCCGCTCTGCTCCATGATCTCGCGCAGCACCACGGCCCCGGCGTCTCCGGTCAGCCGCTCGGCGCGGCTCTCGACGCGCAGGGACCTGTTGAAGCCCGTGACGACCGGCTGTAGCGTTTCACCCATGGCGTGCTCCGGGGGCTGCTCTCGGACCTTGTGTAGGAGCTTGATTCTACAGAGCTTTCGCGGGCACGCCAGCCGCCCTCCCCGATTTCGATGAATAATACGGGCTGACCAGCGTGCTGTTCTCGTGGTTGCGCGGGATGGCTTCGTACTCTGGGCCAAGTCGAGCAAACCCGCCCTGCGATCTGGCCATTTCATCCGCTCCAAGAAAGTAGCTCCCAGAGAGATCCCTGCAGGTTCACCGCTGACACTGGAGGCGAATGCGGTCGTCGCGCATGCTGCTGGTGTGTGGTTCGATGAGCCGTTGTTGGAGGAGGTCATCCTATCCGATCGGTATGAACTCGGCCTTTCCCTGTTGACGTTTCCTCGTGTGTCCGCCCAAACAGATCATGCGACAGAAGAAGAGCCTGACCTCCTCCACCTGATGTCCGGCAGAGGTAAGCCCTGAAGAATACCGCCGGAGCGTCACCAGGGCAGCTTATTCAGGTTACACGCCCAGATCGGTCCTCAGCCAGCCGGCGCATCCTAACGGAGGTACCAATCCGCTTGACGCCTCGGGCCGCGCCGTTGATGCGCGCTAACTCGGCGGTGGTAACCGCACCTGATTGAAGCGCAGCCTCGTCCTCCGCCCGCGCCGCGGCCTTTTCTGCGGCTCGATCCCGGAATGAAAAACGCCTTGCTGCCGGCTTCATGTCGTCCTCCTGTCGCTCCTGTAGGTGCCACGGCAGCCTGAGCTGATCAACAGGGCCTATGGGTGAGGGGCGAGAAGGTCTCGATTTCCAGGCGCCGAACCCTTGAGCGCCCGCCGAAGAGTCGAAACGCTGACCCCGAGAATGGCGGCCGCGCCGGCCTGGGTCTCCCGACCGGCTTCGATCAGGTGCCGGGCGGTTTCGACTTGGTGCGGGTCGAGGAGGCGCGGGCGCCCGACATGACGGCCCCGTCGCCGCGCCGCCGACGTCCCTTCCTTCGTCTGTTCGGTGATGAGGTCACGCTCGAAGGTCGCGAGTGCCCCCATCACGTGAAAGATCAGCCGCCCGCCGGCGGTCGTCGTGTCAATCATCTCCGTGAGGGACTGGAAGCCGGCGCCGCGCTTCCCGACTGTGTCGAGGATCTCGATCGGGTGGGGCAGGGACCGCCCCAGGCGGTCGAGCTTCCACACGACCAGGACATCGTCGGGCGCCAGAAGTCCCAAGGCGCGTTCGAGACCGGGCCGATCGCGCCGGTCGCCGCTTATACCGAGATCCTCGATGACCTCTGCGCACCCCGCGCCCGTCAGCGCATCGCGCTGCAGGTCGAGTGTCTGCTCGGCCGTGGCCCAATCGATGGCAAAAGGGGTCCAGATCAAAAAAGGTCGAGCCGCACGCTCTTTGGACGGCACTGGGTCTCCCGGTCCCCGATCAGTCGAACGGTTGCCCGTACGTGTCGTATTCCTTGTCACACTGCCGACGCACCGGCAGGCGCGGTCAGAAGATCGGGCCCGCCCCTGGTAACCTTAGAAAAGACCGCCCTCCTCGTGGATCGTCACTGGCATACACTGGCACACCAGACGCCGTCGGGGGCGGCCACACCATCAAAGCGGGTGCGATCGGTTACTTGTAGCCACCCGAGACCGAAATGTTCGCGCCTGTCACGAAACTCGCGCCGTCACTCAGCAGGAAGAGCGCCACGTGCGCGATCTCGTCCGGCGTCGCCGCGCGTTGGAGCGGTATATCCTCGAAGCAGGCAAGATATTCCTCTTCCGACATGAACGCGCGGCCCATCGGCGTGTCCACGAGCCCGGGGCAGACCGAGTTGATTCGGATGCCCCGCGGCCCGAGATCTTCGCCCAGGTGGCGGACGATCCCGTTCAGGCCCCACTTGCTTGCGGTATAGTCCGGGCCGCCGATGGGGCTGTGGTCGAACGCTGCGGTGGAAGAGACAACGACGATGCCCGATCCCGCTCCGAGCTTGGGCAATGCGGCGTGGACAAGCGCGTAGACGCTGGAAAGGTTGACGTCGATCGTTCTGCGCCATTGCGCTGGCGTCACCTTGTCGACCGGGCCGGTTTCCAGCAGCCCGTGAGCGAGGACGATGGCGTCCAGACGGTCGGGCGCGGCGGCGACGGCGGCGGCGATCGCGGCGTCGTCGCGGAAATCCGCGACCGCCTGCGCGAGCGGATGGGGCTCATGCGCGAGGCCGAAGACCTGCGCCCCCAGCCCAAGTAGCCGGTCGTGGATTGCCATGCCGATGCCGCCCCCAAGCCCGGTCAGGAACACGGTGTAGGGCCGGTCTCCCGGGAGCGAGAAGTCCACTTTCATGCAAGGTCTCCGTTTCAGTCGTCGAGGGTATTCTTGTAGACCGTTCCGCCCTTGACGATCAGCCGGAAGCGCCGCTCTGGCTCTGCAAGGCAGGCCGCGCCCTCCAGGGGGTCGCCGTCGAGCGCGACGAGGTCCGCGAAGGCCCCCGGCGCGAGCACTCCCAGCGCGCCCGCCTGACCGAGAAGTGCCGCGTTGGTCCCTGTTGCCGCGCGCAGAACCTCGTCGGGCCGAAGCGCCTCGGCCTTGAGCAGAAACTCGCGCGACTGCCGGGCATGGGCGCCGCCCGTCAGGTCGCTGCCGTGCCCGATGGCCACGCCCGCCGCCCTCGCCCGGCCGAGGCTTTCGAGCGAGGCGTCGAGCATCGCGGCGAACAGCGGACCGGTCTCGCCCGCGTCGCCGGCATGGGCCTCGTAGACCGAGAGGGTGGGCACGATCGTGGCTCCGGCGGCGGCGATGGCCTGGCAGGTCCGGTCGTCGAGATGGCTCGCGTGCTCGATCGAGGCCACCCCGAGGCGAACGCAGCGCCTGATCGCCTCGTCCATATAGGCGTGCGCCATGACGTAGGTGCCCGCTCGGCGCGCCTCGTCGACGATCGTCGCAAGCTCCGCGTCGGAAAACTGGAGACGGTCGATCGGGATGCCCGAGGCGATCCCCCCCGAGGCCATCACCTTCACGTGGTCTGCCCCGGCGCGCAGCATCTGTCGGACAGCCAGCCGCAGCTCGGCCTCGCCATCGACGAGCCGGGTGAGCGTACGCCGCCCGAAGCAGCACGGGCAGCCCTGCTCCGCCTCGCCCTCGGCCCGAAAATCGCCCTGCCCGCCGCTCTGGGCGAGGCCGAGGTCGCACACGAACAGGCGCGGCCCCGGCAGCGTGCCCTCGGCTACGGCGGTCTTGAGCCCGGCATCGGCGCCGCCGGCGTCCCGCACGGTCGTGAAGCCGCGCAACAGCATGTCGTGCAGCACGCGCGACGCCCGCGCGGCGACGAGGTAGGGCGAGGTCCGCGCGAGCCGCCCGTAATCCCCGTCGGTGCCGATGACATGGACGTGGGCGTCGATCAGGCCGGGGATCACGGTGCGGCCGCCGACGGAGATGCGCCGTTCGCCGGCGCGCGGCGGGCGGGCGGGCCGGATCTCGGCGACGCGCCCCGCGGCAATGGCGATGTCCACCGGCTCGCGATACGTCATGCTGGCGGTGTCGAGCAGGCGCGCCTCGGCCACGACGAGGTCTGCTTCCCTCATGCGCCTGTCGCCCGAGATGACGCCGGAAAGACGAGCGCATCCTCCGCATCCCAGGCGACCGCGATGCGCGCCCCTGGCGCGACGCCCGTTGCGGCGGCCCGCGTGTTCGAGTAGCGCAGCGTCACGGACAGGTCGTCGCGGATCCGGACCGTCAGGCGGGTCGCCTCGCCGATATAGGAGCGATCCTCTATGTGGCCGATCAGCGTGTTGGGCGGCACCGCGCCATCGCCCAGCGCGATCCCAGCCACGCGCATCCGCTCCGGCCGGATCATCAGCTCCGCCGTCTCTCCTACGGCAGGCGGGGTGGCGAGGCCCGGCGCCGCGAGCGCCTCGAGGCGCGCACCGCCGCGCGCGCCGAGGCGCACCCGCGCGCCCTCCGTCGAGGCGACCTCGCCCCGGATGAAGTTCGCCTCGCCGATGAAATCGGCCACGAAGCGGCTCGTCGGCGCCTCGTAGAGCTCGGCCGGCGGCCCGGCCTGTTCCAGCCGCCCCTCGTTCATCACCACCACCCGGTCGGAGATGGCGAGCGCCTCGGCCTGGTCGTGGGTGACATAGACCATCGTCAGGCCGAGGCGCGCGTGCAGGGCCTTGATCTCGATCTGCAGCGCCTCGCGGAGCTTCTTGTCGAGCGCGCCGAGGGGCTCGTCGAGGAGCAGCACCGGCGGATCGAAGACGATCGCGCGGGCGAAGGCGACGCGCTGCTGCTGGCCGCCGCTGAGCTCCGTCGGGTAGCGCGCGGCGAAGCGGCTCATCTCCACGAGATCGAGCGCGCGGGCGACGCGGTCGTCCCGTTCGGCCCGTCCGATGCCGCGCATCCGGAGCGGAAAGGCCACGTTCTCGGCCACCGACATGTGCGGGAACAGGGCGTATTGCTGGAAGACCACGCCGATGTCGCGCCGGTGGGTCGGCACGTGCGTCACGTCCCGGTCGCCGATCCGGATGTGGCCCGCACTGGGCAGCGTGAAGCCTGCGACCATCATCAGCGTCGTCGTCTTCCCCGATCCGCTCGGCCCGAGCAGCGTGACGAGCTCGCCGGAGGCGATCTGCAGGTCGAGCCGGTCGACGGCCACGACCTCGCCGTACCGCCGGCTCACCCCTTCCATCGAGATCGGGCGGCCCAGCCCGCCCCCCGCTGGCGCCGCGCCCTGCATGCGCGCCCCGCTTACCCCCGGACCGGTCATCGCCGTGCTCCCCGGTGCCGGAGCATCACACCACCACCATGTCGTGATCGAGGCGGCTCAGCGGCTCGGCCCCGTCTTCGGTGACGAGGATGGTGTGGCCGATCGAGGTGGCGATGCCGGCATCCGTGTTGGGGCAGATCGCATGGAGGAAGAGCACCATGCCGGGCTGGGCGGGCATGTCGTTGCCGGCGAAGAGCATCGGCGGCACGTCCATCCAGGACGGGCGGAAGGTGGCCCCGAGCGAATAGCCGCAGGCGCCGAAGCGGTGGGTCCGGTGGCCCGCCGCGTCGAACACGCGGCGATGCGCCTCGTCGATCCGGCCGAGCGGCTCGCCGGGCCGCGCGGCCTCGGTCATCGCGGCAATAGCCTCGCGCGTGGCCGCGTGCATCGCCGCCACGTCCGGCCCGGGCGCACCGATGAAGGCCGTCCGCATGATGCAGACGTTGTATCGCAGGTAGGTCGCGGCGAACTCGATCGTCACCTGGTCGGGGCTTGTCAGATAGCGCGGCCCCGCGACCCCCCGGCCGTAGAGGGCCCTCGGTCCGGAATTGACAAGCGGAGAGCCCGGCGGCACGTCGCCGCCGCCACACAGCATCGCCGAGAGGCCGGCGGCCGAGATGACGGAATCGAGCTCGCCCGGCCGGACGGCGCCGAGCATCGCCTCCAGCGCCGTGTCGGCCAGCTCGGCCGCCTTCCGGACATGCGCCAGCTCCGCCGGCGACTTCACCACCCGCAGGCGCCGGACGAGGTGAGAGCCGTCCTCAAGCGTGCACCACCCGTCGAGCGCGGCGACGAGCCGGCGATGGTTGGCGCCGGTCAGGCCGTAATTGTCGAGCTCGACCGCGAGGCGCGCGCCCTTCAGGCCCTTCTCCTGCAGGATCGCCCTCAGCTCGTGGGCGGGGTCGACCCCGGGCGCGTCGTACCAGATGCGGATATCGTCGAGGATCGACCGCTCCTGCGCCTGAAGCTGGTCGGGGCGGCGGGTGAGCAGCGTGATCTCGCCGCCATCCGCGGGCAGGACGGCGCACTGGAAGTAGACGAAGCCCGTCGTGTCGAGACCGGTCAGGTAATAGTGGCTTTCCGGCGCGAAGATCAGCAGCGCGTCGAAGCCCTCGACCCGCAGCGCGGCGCGGGCGCGCGCGACGCGGTCCTCGAACTCGGCGCGCGGGAAATACATCGGCCCGCCTTCGCGGTGCCGCCGTTCGAAAACGGAACCTGCGTCTGGGCCGCGCGGGGTGTCCGGCATCAGCTCCTCCTTCGTTTCGCCACTTCCGAGACCATCAGCAGCAGAAGCGTCAGGCCGATGAGCATCGCCGCCACCGCGGCGATCGTCGGGTCGATCTCTTCGCGGATGCCCTCCCACATGCGCTTGGGAAGGGTGCGCGCCCCGGTGCCGGCGATGAACAGCGCGATCACCAGTTCGTCGAACGAGGCGAGGAAGGCGAAGAAGGCGGCGGTGAGCACGGCGGGGCGCAGCACCGGCAGCGTCACCCTAAGGAAGGCGACCGGCGGCGGGGCGCCGAGCGTCCGAGCCGCCCGCTCCGGCAGGATGTCGGTCGACCGCAGGGCGCCCGAGACGACGACGATCACGAAGGGGATGCCCAGCACCGTGTGGGCGAGGATCAGCCCCGCCTCCGTGCCGACGATCCCGAGCCGGGCGAAGACGAAGTAGAGCGCGATCGCGAGCACCATCGTCGGCACCACGATGGGCGAGATCATGAAGCCGGCCAGCAGCGCCTTGCCCGGAAAGTCGGCCCGCACGAGGGCCACGGCCGCGAGCGTGCCGACGAGCGTTGCCAGCACCATCGTCGCGAGGGCGACGCGGACCGAGGTCAGCGCCGCATCGGTCCAGTCGGGGCGCGAGAAGAAGTTCTCGTACCAGCGCAGCGACAGGCCCTCGGGCGGGAAGGTGAGAAACGGCGCGTCGGAAAACGAAAGGATGAGGATGATCAGCAGGGGCGCGCAGAGGAAGACCAGCCCGGCGCCGCCGAGCAGGACCGTCGCCGCCTTCGGCCCGGCCGGCGATCTGCCGGCGCGGCGCTCGCCGCCACCGCGCCGGGCCCGGGTGGCGGCGGCGAGCACCGCGGCGACCATGAGGCGGACGGGTCCGGACGGCCGGGCCGGGCGATGCCCGCCCTGCGCGCGGCCGGCGGCCCCGAGCTGTCCCGCCGCGACGGCGCCGAGCGTCAGAACCAGAAGCAGCACCGACATCGCCGCGGCCATCGGCCAGTCCCGGATGGCCGTGACGTAGCGCTCGATCAGCAGCACGAAGGTGGTGTCCCGGAGTCCGCCGAGCAGCGCCGGCGTCACGTAGAAGCCCAGCGACAGGATGAAGACCAGCGCGCAGCCGGCGGCCACGCCGGGCAGGCTGAGGGGCAGGACCACCGTCAGGAAGGCGCGCAGCGGCGAGGCGCCGAGGCTCTCGGCCGCCGCGGGCAGCGCCGGCGGGATCTGCCGCAACGTGTTCAGGATCGGCAGGATCATGAAGGGCAGCATGACGTGCACCATGCCGACGATCACCGCGAAGCGGTTGTAGAGCAGCTGGAGCGGCGCCTCGGCCAGCCCGAGCGAGACCAGCGTGCCGTTCACCACGCCCTCGCGCCCCAGCAGCACCATCCAGGCGTAGGACCGCACGAGAATGGACGTCCACATGGGTATGACGACGAGCAGAAGCAGGACCGGCGCGATCCGCGGCGAGGCGCGGGCGATCAGGGAGGCGACCGGAAAGCCCGCAACCAAACAGATTGCGGTGACCTGGACCGCGATCCAGACAGTTCGCGACAGGATCACGCGGGCGATCTCGTCGCGCGCGAGAGTGCCGTACGCGTCGAGGGAGGCGCCCGCCTCGCCGAAGCTGAGGCGGACGATTTCTGCCAACGGCAACAGGTAGAGCAGGACGAGCAGAACGAGCGCGGGCAGCAGGAGCGCCACGGTCGGCGCCATCCGGCGCAGTACCGGGCTGCGCTCCGGCCCGGCCTCGGCTTCCATCAATGCCATCCGCGACCTCCCGGCCCTGCACGCGACGCCGCCGGACGGTGCGCGCGCGCAGGGCGACCGCCGGCGTCGTGACATACTCTCAGAGCAGTGACCAGCGGTTCCACATCTCGATGTTGCGCTCGATGTTGGTCTTGCCGTCGGGACCCTTCTGCGCCCACCAGGCGGCATCGACGAGAAGCAGGCTGTCGGCGTTGGCCGCGTTCCCCGGCAGGATCGCCGCACGCTCGGGCGGCATCATCGAGAAGGCTGCCGGCGTCACCGGACCGACCGGCTGTATCATGGCGATGGCCGCGCCTGGCTCCGGACGGCTCGCATACTCGATGAAGCGCATCGCGTTGTCGTAATTGGGCGCGTTCTTCGGGATCGACCAGAGATCGTACTGGGTCAGCGCCTGGTTCCAGATATAGTCGACCTCGGCGCCCTGCTCCTTGATATTCTGGATGCGGTTCGCGGGCGCCTGGGTGATCACCGCCTCCCCGTCCACGAGGGCCTGCACCGGCATGGCAGGCGTCGTCGCCCACTTGACCACGTTGTCGCGGATCTGGGTCAGCGCCTCGTAGGAGCGGTCGAGATCGAGCGGATACACCTCGTCCTTCGGCGTGCCGAGCCCCATGACGGCCCCTTCGTTGGGGCGGATCACCCACTCGGCCGAGTAGAGCATCCGCGGGCCGGGGAAGCCCTCGACGTCCCAGACATCCACCCAGCTTTCCGGGGCGCGGCCGCCGAAAGCCTTGGTGGAATAGGCGATCGTCTCTGAATAGTAGCTGTTGCCGATACCGTAGGGGAACACGACCTGCGGATCGACCCCGTCGAGGATGGCCCGGTCGACGCTGTCGTAATCGAGCGGCTCGAGCATGCCGAGCTCGACGAGCGCGAGGTAGTCGCTGGGAACGATGTTGACCACGTCCCATTCGGTATTGCCGCTTTCCACCATCGCCCGGATCTTGGCGAATTCGGGCGTCGTCGTCTCGACCACCTCGATCCCGGTGGCGGCGGTGAAGGGTTTGAAGAAGGCCTCGCGTTGCGCGTCCATGAAGGCGCCGCCCCACGAGCAGATCACGACGCGGCCCCTGTCCTGGGCTCGCACGATGCTCGGCATGGCCAGCGCAGCGGCGGCCCCGCCGGATGCGCGTAGCAGATCGCGACGATGTATTCTCATCCTGGCTTCCTTTTTGACATGCGCCTCGCGCGGCGGCCTCGTCCCGTTGGTCGCCTTGGCGCGAACGACATCGAACAGCCGTCCTCGGAAGGCTGCCGAGCTCCTGATATGCGGGTGGTATTTTTCTGGTATACCGTTGACTGAAAGTCAACGCGTTTCAGGCCGCACGCGAGGTCGTTGGGCGGGGCGACATCCCTTTCGCTGGACGAGGGCGGAGACAGGACAACCGTGCGCCCCGCCGCAATCACGCCGGGACACTTGTAGACGCCTCCGGTCCGCCGCGTTGCGGCGCGGTCATGGAAGAGGCCGTGGAGGATCCTCAGGTCGACCTGATGAGGCCGCCGTCGCAGCGCACGAGGCTGCCAGTGACGTAGCTGGCGCGCGCGCTGCACAGGAATGTTGCGGTGTCGGCGAACTCCTCGACCGTGCCGTACCGCCCGGCGGGTATCGTCGCGCGGCTCGCCGCGCGCGTCTCGTCCAGCGTCTTGCCGGTGCGCCTGGCGGCAGCGGCGTCGAGCTCGTCCACACGCTCGGTGTGGATGCGCCCCGGGAGCAGCATGTTGACGGTGATGCCGTCGGCCGCGAGATCGTTCGAGAGAGACTTCGCCCAACCCACCAGCGCCGAGCGGGCGAGGTTGGACAGGCCGAGGTTGGGGATCGGCTGGATCACGCCCGACGAGCCGATGGCGAGGATCCGGCCCCAGCCGTTCCGCCGCATGTGCGGGACCAGCCGCGCGGCGATCTCGGCCACGCGCACCACCATCGTCTCGAGCTGGCCCGGCAACACAGAGAGGTCGGCATCGGCCATGCGCCCCGGCGGCGGCCCGCCCGTGTTGGAGATCAGGATGTCGACGCCGCCGAGCGTCTCTTCCGCCGCCGCGGCGAGCACGTCGACCGAGCCGGGATCGGCCAGGTCGGCCACCACGTAATCCGCCTTCGCGCCGGCCGCGCGGATCTCCTTCGCCAGTTCCGCCAGCCGGTCCTCCGTGCGTCCAGTCAGCAGCACGTGCACGCCCTCGGCGGCGAGCGCGCGCGCGATCCCGGCCCCGAGCCCCCGGCTCGACGACATCACCAGCGCCGTCTTTCCCTGCAATCCCAGGTCCATCAGCCCAGCGCCTCCAGTTTGCGGTCGAGCCGCGCCATCAGGCGCGTCAGTTCCTCGTGGTCGCGCGCGGTCAGCGCCGGGCCCGGGGCGCGCACCTTGGGCGAACCAATCACGCCGCGGCGGTGCAGGATCTCCTTGCGGATCGCGAGGCCGATGCCGAGTTGCTGCTCGTAGCGCACCATCGGCAGGTAGGCGTCGAACAGGTCTTCCGCGCCGTCGACGTCGCCGGCCTTGTGGCGCTCGACTACCTGCACCAGCATCTCCGGGTAAGCGAAGCCCGTCATCGCGCCGTCGGCACCGCGCTGTATCTCCTGCGGCAGAAACAGCGCGGCGTTGCCCACCAGGATCGACATGCGCGGCGTGTCGCCCGTGCCGCTCTCGGCGCGCACGCGCGACAGCTTCGTCAGGCCCGGCCAGTCCTCGTGCTTGAGCATGACGATCTGCGGGTGGTCGCGGGTGAGCGTCAGGATCGTCTCGACGGAGAACTGCACGCCGGTGGTCTGCGGGTAATCCTGCAGGCAGATCGGCACGTCCGGTCCCAGTGCCGCGCAGACCTGCCCGAAATAGCCCTTCAGCTTGGCCTCGGTCGCCAGCCCCGGCATCGGCGCCACCATCACGCCGGCCGCGCCCACCTCCATCACCTCGTGCGAGAGGCGAGCCATGTTGTCGAGCCCCGCCCCCGAGACGCCGACGACGACGGGAATGCGGTTGCCGACCCGGTTCAGCACGTGGCGGGCGAAGGCGAGCGTCTCCTCTCCGGAGAGCTTGGGCGCCTCGCCCATGATCCCCAGGATGGTAATGCCCATCACGCCGCAGTCGAGGTAGAAGTCGATCATCCGGTCGGTGCTGTCCAGGTCCAGCGCGCCGTCCTTGCCGAACGGCGTGGCGGCGATGATGAACACGCCCTCCGAATGTCGGTCGATCCGGTGTGTCATGGCATTCTCCCTCGTGGTCTCCCGCGCGCATCGCCGCGCGCCGTCTCAGCGGACGAACAGCTGCCGCGGGTAGTTCGTGAGCCGCTCGTAGCCGCTTTCGTTGATCGCGATCGTCTCCGACATGCCGAAGCCGCGGGCGAGCACGTAGGTGTGGAACACCATCCCCGGCTCGAAGCGCCACGTCGCGTCGGGCGTCGCCTCGAGCGGCTCGCCGCCGCTGGGCTGGAGCAGCAGACCGACCGAGTAGAACGTCTTGTTGGTGTAGCTCTCGCGCAGCCCGGCCGACAGCACGCCCTCGCGGTAGACCGCGTCGGGCACGTGGGCGGGCACGCCGGGGCGGACCTCTCGCAGCGCGTCGTCCTGTATGGCGATCAGCCGGGAGACGACCTCCTCGTCGCCGTCCTGCACCGGCGCCACGCGGATCGGGCGCATGAACCGGGCATGGTAGTGGCGGACATTCGGCGTCACCTCGATCTGGACGATATCGCCCGCCTCGAGCACGCGGTCGGAATAGCCGCCATGCAGATGGAAGGCGCGCGCCCCCGAGGACATCACGCCGGGGCCCGGCAGGTCCGAGCCGGTGCGGATCATCGCCGCGCAGATCTCCGCGGCCATCTCGCGCTCGGAGACGCCGACGCCGGCACTGTCGATCGCCGCCTGCATCCCTGCCTCCGCCGCGCGGCCGGCCCGGCGCTGCAGCGCGATCTCGGCAGGGGACTTGATCAGGCGCAGATTGGTCGCGAGGTGGCTCGCATCGGCCCAGCGCGCGCCGGGCAGCGCCGCGCGGAGCGCGTCGAGGCGCGCGGCCGAGAGCGGCCAGGCGCCCATCTCGACGGCAAGGGCGGGCGAGGAGCCGATCCGGTCGCGGATCGCGGTGGCGCCCACCGCCACGGGGGCGTCGGTGTCGGTCCAAAGCGCGCGGTCGGGGAAGACCGAGGTCGCGTCGAGGTAGTAGTCCTCCACATCGCGGCAGACGATGCAGGGTCGGCCCTCGGTCGGCACGATTGCGAACTGGAAGGAGCCGTAGCCGCGGGTGAAAAAGCCGGTCAGCCAGGTGACGGATTCGGGCTGGAAGGCGAGCAGCGCGTCGTGCCCCCCGTCGCGCAGTCGAGCCTGCACGCGGGCGAGGCGGCCCTCGTATTCGGCGCGGTCGAACCAGGGCTCGAAGATGAGCGGCGGCGCATCGGCGGCGGCGTCAGCCATGCCGCACCAGGTCGCAGAACCGGGTGAGCATGGTCTTGGCGACGGCGGCCTCGTCGGCGCTGGCCTTGAGCACGTCGATGTCGGCGCCGTCGGCCTCCATCCGCTCGCGGTTCTGCTCGAACCAGACCGGCGCCTGCGCCTTCGTCACTTCCGGATGGCCCTGGATGCCCCAGACGGGCGCGTCGCGCCAGCGCCAGATCTGGTTGGGGCAGTCGTCGGAATAGGCGAGGATGCGCATGTCCGGATGGCCCGCGCGCACCTCGTCGTTGTGCCAGACGAACATGTGGACCGTCGGCGCGATGCCGGACATCAGCGGGTCGCGCGCCGCGTCGTCGGTGACGGGCAGGTCCTTGTAGCCGATCTCGCAGCTCTCGCGCCGGAACACCTGGTCGCGCCCGCACAGGGCGGAGGCGAGGATCTGGCTGCCGAAGCAGATGCCGAGCATCGGGATCTCGCGCTCGGCTGCGTCCGCGATCAGGTCGTGCTCGCGGTGAATGAAGGGCACGTCATCGTAGGCGCCGTGCGGGCTGCCCGACAGGAAGATCGCGTCGTAGCCCTCGAGGCTGTCGGGAAACTCGCCGTTATACGCCCAGTAGCGATCCACCTCGAAGCCCCAGTCCTCGAAACGCGCGTCGAGGCGCGCGACGGTTTCCATCTGCCGGCCGTTGCCGAGGTAGAGAAGCCGATGCTTGCCCATGGTGCCTCCGTTTGTGTAGACCGGTGGTATACCGACATGACGATGCGGTGCAAGGCCCCCAGCGCGGAGAGGAGAGTGCCATGCGGATCGACCTGAACGCCGATATGGGCGAGGGCTTCGGCTCGTGGCGGATGGGCGACGACGACGCGCTCCTCGAAGTCGTGACGACGGCGAACGTCGCCTGCGGCTTTCACGCCGGCGATCCGCAGATCATGCGCCGCACCGCCGAGCAGGCGCGCGCGGCGGGCGTCGCGGTCGGGGCGCATCCGGGCTATGCCGACCTTGCGGGCTTCGGCAGACGGCCCGTCTCGGGGATCACCGAACGCGAGATCGAGACTCTCGTCGCCTACCAGGTCGGCGCCTTCGCCGGCGCCTGTGCTCTGGCCGGACATCGGATGACGCATGTGAAGACCCATGGCGCGCTTGGCAACGCCTGCGCCGACGACGAGGGGCTCGCCCTGGCGGTGGCGCGCGGAATCCGCGCGGTCGATCCGGGACTGCATTTCATGGTCATGCCCGGCAAGGCCACCGAGCGCGCGGCCGAACGTCTGGACCTGGCCCCTATCCGCGAGGTGTACGCCGACCGCGCCTATGCCGACAGCTTCAACCTCGCCCCGCGCGCTCAGCCCGGTGCCGTGGTCCACGACCCTGCAACAGCGCTCGCGGCGGTGCTGCGCATGCTGGAGGACGGGCAGATCGTGTCGGTCGGCGGCAAGGTCCTGCCGGTGCAGATCGACTCCGTTTGCCTGCACGGCGATACCCCGGAGGCGCTGGCCATGGCGCAGCGCCTGCGGTCCGGGCTGGAGGAGGCGGGGCACGAGGTCGCCCCGGCCGTGCCGCCCGCCTGAGGCGACAACTGGCCGCGGACGGCGCAGTCAGCCGTCGGGATCGGCGCGGCGCGCGTCGTGCACGCCGTCGATCAGGTTGGCGTGGTGCAGCCGATCCGGGGTGGCATCCGCGGCGACGAGCCGGGCGGGCAGCGCGCGAAGCCAGGCCACATAGTCTCGTGTGGCGGCCAGGGCGGTCTCGGGCGACACCTCGACGAGGCGCAGCGCGTCGCCCGCCCGGCTCTGCGCCAGCCGGTCGAGATCGGCGGCGATGACGCAGGCGATCTTGGGGTAGCCACCGGTGGTCTGGCAGTCCCGCATCAGAACGAGGGGGCGTCCGTCCCCTGGCACTTGCACCACCCCCGGCAAAACCGCGTCCGACACGATGTCGGCGCTGGCCCGGTGCCGCAGGGCCGGGCCGTCGAGGCGTATGCCCATCCGGTCCGAGCGGGGATGGACACGCCACTCGACCTCGAGGAACCGCGTCCATTCGCCCTCGGAGAAGTGGCTGTCCTGCGGGCCGCGCACCACGCGGAGGGCGCCGCCGGCTCCGGGCAGCCGGCCTGCGAAGCGCAGCAGAGATCCTGCGGGCGCCGGCCCGCAGGGCAGCCTCGCGCCGGCCTCCAGCGAACCGCCGCCGAGGCCCGATCGCAGGTGGGCGGACCGACTGCCCATCTCGGGCGCGGTGAGCAGCCCGCCGGAGACGGCAAGGTAGCCATAGGCGCCCGGGCGGGCCGCCGAGAGCGTCACCTCGGCCCCATCGGGCACATCGACGGCCGTGGCCGGCGGCACCGCGCTCCCGCCGACCGAGAGATCGGCGCCAACGGCGGCGAGCCGGACCGGGCCGCCGCTGGAAGAGAGCCGCGCGCCGGCGACCGTGACCTCGAGCGCCGCCGCCCCGGCGGGGTTGCCGACCAGCGCGTTGGCGAGGGCGTGCCGCGCACGGTCCGCGGCGCCGGCCCAGGCCACGCCGTAGCGCCGCAGGCCGAAGCGACCCGCATCCTGCACGGTCAGTCCCGGGCCGCAGGCCTCGATGTGCAGCGTCGGGCTCATGCGAGGCGCTCGGCGACGCGGGCGCCCCCGGCCGCCTCGGCATCGAGCGCGTCCCAGTCCTCGGCGTGCACGGCGCGGAAGGCGATCCTGTCGCCCGGCGCGAACAGGAAAGGCGGGTCGCGCGCCGGGTTGAAGGGGCGCACGGGCGTCCGGCCGATCACGTGCCAGCCGCTCGGCCCCGCAACCGTGCCGATGGCGGTCTGGAAGCCGCCGACAGAGACCGTGCGCGCCGGGATGCGCAGCCGCGGTTCGGCCCGCCGGGGCATGGCGAGGGCGGGGTCGAGACCTCCCAGATAGCAGAAGCCGGGCTGAAAGCCGATCATGTGAACCCGGTAGCGCCCGGCGGCGTGCCGGGCGACGTAGGCCTCGGGCGCGAGGCCGGCATGCGCCGCGATGGTCTCGAGGTCCGGCCCCGCCTCGCCGCCGTAGAGCACGGGCACGCGCCAGAGGCGGCCCGCGCCGGGCTCGGCGGGAAGGTGCGCCGCGAGGTTGGCCAGCCGGGCGCGCGCCGCGGCGAGGTCGGCGCGCTCGGGGTCGAACACGACGAGCAGGGCGCGATAGCTCGGCACGGTTTCCGCCTGTCCCGGCAGCGGGTCGACGGCGAGGGCGGCGTCGAGCGCGTGGACCCGGGCGTTCACGGCCTCGTCGATCCGGTCGCCGAACTCGACGCTGAGCGCGGCTTCGCCGAGCGCCCGGATGCGCGGCGCGGGCGCAGCTCCGATCATCGCGCGGCCAGGCCCAGTGCGGCGAGCACCTTGCGCGCCACCGCCTGCCCCGTCCGCTCGATGGCCTCCTCGGCCGCGCCGCCGATATGTCCCGTCAGCACGAGGCCCGGGGCCCCGAGCAGGGGACTGTCGGGTGGCAGCGGCTCGGTGACGGTCACGTCGAGCCCGGCAGCCCTCAGGTGGCCGGAGGCGAGCGCCGCGGCCAGCGCCGCCTCGTCCACCAGCGCGCCGCGCGCCGTGTTCACGAGGATCGCGCCGGGCCGCATGCGCGCGATCCGGGCGGCGTCGAGCAGCGGGCGCGGGCCGGGCACGGCATGGAGAGACACCACGTCGGCCTCGGCGCAGAGCGTGTCGAGATCGGGCGCCGGGGCGACGCCGGCGGCTTCCAGCTCGGCTGCCGTGGCGTGGCCCGTCAGCGCCGCCACCTCCATGCCGAGGCCACGGGCCATCGGCACGAGCGCCCGCGCGACATGGCCGAACCCCACCAGCCCCAGCCGACGGTCGCCCAGCTCGATGCCGCTTGCGCGTTCGCGCCAGCCGGCATCGGCCGCGCGCGCGGCGGCATCCGCGGCGACGAGCCCCCGCGCGCAGGCCAGCATCAGGCCAAGCGCCAGTTCCGCAACGGCGCGGGCGTTGGTGCCGGGCGTGTTCACCACGGCCACGCCCCGGCGCCCGGCCTCCGCGCGGTCCACCCTGTCCATCCCGGTTCCGTGCACGCCGATCACCTCGAGCCGGGGCGCAGCGGCAAGCTCGGCCGCGGAGAAGCCGTGGTTGCGGGTGATCACGGCGCGGGCGCTGGCAAGATGGGGGCGCATCGCCGCCAGCTCCGGCGCGGGCGCGGAATGGACGCGCAGACCGGCGCGGGCGAGCAGGTCGACCGCCGAGCACGCGATGGGCTGGACCACCACGACATCGGTCATCGCGGGGGCGGCGGATCCTGCAGCAGCGCGGTGACCAGCCGGGCGGCCTCGGCGAAGTCGGACAGCTCCATGTGCTCGTCGGGATTGTGGCTGCCGTGCGCGTTGCGGATGAAGACCATTCCGGTCGGCACGCCCTCGCGGGCGAACACGGCGGCGTCGTGCCCCGCGCCGCACGGCATCTCGATATGGGCGACACCGGCCGCGCGCGCCGCCGCGCCGAGCGCGGACACGACCGCGGGGCTCATGCGGGCGGGCTCGCTCGCGGTCAGGCGGCCGAGTTCGAAACGCACGCGATCACGCGTCTCGATGCGCGCGACGATCGCGTCGATCTCCTCGCGCACGGCCGCCAGCGTCGCGGGCTCCGCGCTGCGAACGTCGAGCGAGAAGCGCACGTCGCCCGCGATCTTGCTGAAGGATGCCTCGTCGGGGTCGGTGGCGATCTGCCCGACGGTGACGGTCAGGTCTTCGCCCTCCGCTTCCCGGCGCGCCCATACTTCGTCGACCTCGACCGCGAGGCGCGCAACTGCAAGCACGGCATCCTGCCTGTCGCCGCGCGGCGTCGCGCCGGAATGGGCATAGGCGCCGAGGCACCGGGCCTGCCGGTAGCGGAAACTCCCGCGGATGCCGGTCACGATTCCCGCCGGCACGCCGCGCTCGAGCAGGACGGGTCCCTGCTCGATATGCGGCTCGAGAAACAGCCGGATGGAGGCCGGGTCGAGGACTGCCGTGCCCGCCGCAAGCGCCTGCGGGTCGCCGCCCGCGGCGGCGACGGCGGCGCCGAGCGTCACGCCGTCGCCCATCCGGCGGACCTCGTCGAGCTCCGCGGCGGAGAGTTTTCCGAAGGCAGCCCGGCTGCCGATATAGGAGGCGCCGAACCACGCGCTCTCCTCCGCGCGGATCACCATCAGCCGCACCGGGCAGGGCGGTGCAACGCCGGCGCCGACGAACCCCGCCAGCACCGACAGACCAAGCAGCACTCCGGCCGCGCCATCGAAGTTGCCGCCCATTGGAACGGAATCGATGTGCGACCCGATAACGATCTCCGGCCCCTCCAGCCGACCCGGCAGGACTACGTGAAGATTGGCGGCCGGATCGGCGGCCATGTCGAGCCCGAGGCGCTCAGCCTCGCGACGGATGATGTCGTGGGCTATCTGTTCGCCCAGCCCGTAGGAGGCGCGCGAAACCCCCCGGCTCGCCGAGGTGCGTCGGCGCAGCTCTTCGAATAGGCGGCCGGCCAGCGCCACGTCCGGCGCCACGACGGGCCGGGGTAAAGCCTCGGAGCGCCCGCTCATGCGCCACCGAGGCGGCGGATGATGCTCGCCTTGACGCCATCGAGGTGGGCGCGCATCGTCGCTTCGGCGGCGTCGCCGTCCCCTGCTCGGATGCACGCGATGATCTCGAGATGTTCGCGGCAGGTGTCCTCGAGGCGCTCGGGCATGCTCTTGAGATCGAAGATCTGGGTCTGGCGCCGCAGGGTGAGAATGATGCCGGAAAGCTGGCGATTGCCCGCCGCCTCGGAAATCAGCCCGTGCAGGCGGTCGTCGATCTCGCGCACTTCCGCGCGCTCGACCTCGCCGTTGGCCCCCGCGGCCATCAGCCGTTCGAGCCGGTCGACGAGCCCGGACCAGTCGTAGGCGCGGGCGTGATCGGCCGCCATCCGAGCCATCTGCGGCTCCAGCAGCATGCGCACCTGCAGCGCCTCCATGTAGTCCTCGATGCGCATCTGCTTGACCTGTAGGCCGCGATTGCCCTGCCGCTCCAGCAGGCCCTCGTTCTCGAGCATCAGCAGGGCGTCGCGCACCGGGGTGCGCGACATCCCGAGCAGTTCGGCCAGCCGACGCTCGTTCACGAGGTCGCCCGGGCGCAGCTCGCCCGACAGCACCAGCCCGAGCAGCCGCTCGTAGGCACGTGGCGCGAGGCGCGTGTCCGGCGATTGGAGCATGGACGCCTTCCCTTCGGTCATCAGAAGACCGCATACGGAATGAGCACACCGCGGGCTACCCGCATCGAATGCGACATGGTGGAAATCGGGACCTCTACTGCGGTCTTCCTTTGGTTGACGGCTGGTATACCAGCTCGTAGGCTGATTGCAACGGGCGCCGCGAGACGCGCCGGCCAACGAGGGAGAGACGATCGCATGGCACTGGAACCCGGCTCGCTCCTGCCGTTTCCGCGCGCGGAACACGAAGCGCGCGAGGTGCGGCTGCGCTCCGAACTGCGCGCGCGAGGGCTCGACGCGATCCTCGTCTTCGCGCAGGAGAGCCATTACTGGCTGACCGGTTACGACACCGGCGGTTTCGTCTTCTTCCAGTGCGCGGTCGTCACCGCCGACGAGCGGCCCATCGTGCTGCTGACGCGGCGCCCGGACCTCGTGCAGGCGCGGCTGACCAGCACCATCGAGGACATCCGTATCTGGTGGGACGCCGACGATGCCGACCCCGCGCAGGATCTCAAGGCAATCCTGGACGAGCTGGGCCTCGCCGGCGGGCGCGTGGCGGTCGAACTCAACACTCACGGGCTGACGGGATGGAACCTCTGGCGGGTACAGAACGCACTGTCGGGCTGGTGCCGGCTGGAGAACGACGACCACATGATCCGCAAACTGCGGCTGGTGAAGTCGCCCGCCGAACTGGAGTACATGCGCAAGGCGGCCGAGATCCTCGACACTTCGCTGGAGGAGGTGATCGCGGCGGCGCGCCCCGGCATCCTCGAGCAGGAGCTCAAGGGCGTCTACTTCAACTCGATAATGCGGCAGGGGGCGGACTTTCCGCCCAACGGGCCGCTTTTCAACTCGGGCGAACGGGCCACCTTCGGCCGCAGCGTGGCCGGGCCGCGGCGGATCGAGCCGCAGGACCAGATCCTCGTCGAATACCCGGTCCCGTACCGGCGCTACAACGTCAAGACGGAGTGGACGATCCTGTTCGGACAGGTCGCCGATCAGCAGCGGCACATGTACGACGCTGCCCGCGAGACGCTGCACCGCATGACCGAGATCGCCCGGCCGGGCGCGACGCTGGGCGAGATCTTCGACGCCCATGCCGACGGGCTCGACCGGGCCGGCTTCGCCGCGCATCGCTACGGCGCGACGGGCTATTCCGTCGGCATCGGCTTCGCGCCCACCAGCATGGACGTGCCGCCGATGATCTATGCCGGCGCCCGGCAGCGCTGCGAACCGGGGATGACGCTGTTCTACCACGTTATGATCGGCGACAGCGACACGGGCTACGGGATGGGAGTGGGACACACACTGCTCGTCACCGATGGGGCGCCGGAGGTGCTCACCGCCCTGCCGGACGACCTGACCGTCGTGACCTGACCGGCGCGGCGGACACCATGAATCCGGCACGGTCTGGCGTGGGGCGAGGCCGGCCGGGGCGACAAGGAGGTAAAGCGACCATGAGCCAGTTCACCATTTCACGCCGAGGCGTGATGATCGGCATGGCGGCGGCGGGGCTCACCCCGTCGATCGGCCTGGCCCAGACGGGCGAGCCTATCCCCGGTGGCACGCTGAAGGTCAGCCATTCGACCCGCATCGCCACGCTCAACCCGCTGATCCTGTCGGGGCCGGCGGAGTATCCGTGCATCGACATGCTCTATTCGGGTCTGACGAGGATCGGCCCGGACAACCTGCCGCGCGCCGACCTCGCCGAGAGCTGGGAGGCTGACGACGACGCGCGCGGCTTCACCTTCAGGATCCGCGAGGGCGTCACCTTTCACGACGGCAGCCCCTGCACCTCGGCCGACGTCAAGGCCACCTACGAGCGCATCCTCGATCCCGACAAACCCGCGAGCGCGCGGGCCGTGCTCGACATGATCGACTCGATCGAGACGCCGGACGACACCACCGTGCGCTTCAACCTCAACGTCCCCTACGCCGACTTTCCGTTCTCCACCGCCCACGCCAACGCACGGATCCTCTCGCGCGCGGCGCTCGAGGGCGAGGATGCGGCGCTGGAGACACGGGCCAACGGCACCGGCCCCTTTATGCTGGAGAGCTATGACAGCGCGCAGGTGACGCGACTGGTGAAGAACCCCGACTACTTCCACGAGGGCAAGCCGTATCTCGACGCGGTCGAGATGCATCTCTTTCCCGACCTTGCGGCCGAGACCGCGAACTTCCTGTCCGGCAACATGGACGTCATGCTGATCGTCCAGCAGGCCGATTTCGACCGGATCGACGCCGCCGCCGGGACCAACGCGCTGCGCGTGCCCTCGGGCCGCTACGTCAACGTGGTGATGCGCTACGACACGCCCCCATGGGACGATCTGCGCGTGCGCAAGGCACTGGCCATGTCGATCGATCGCGAACTGATCGTCGACATCGTGCTCGAAGGTCTCGGCCGGCCGGGTTACGACAACATCCTCAGCCCTGAGTTTCAGTACGCGATCAACACGCCCAAGATCGCCTACGACCCCGAGGGCGCCAAGGCGCTGCTGGCCGAGGCCGGCTATCCCGACGGGCTCGACCTCACGCTCGTGGCCTCGAACCGGCCCGCGATCCGCGCGCAGGTGGCCGTGGCGATCAAGCAGATGGCAGAGCCCGCGGGGTTCCGCATCGAGGTCGAGACGATGCCTCACGACACCTACCTCGCCAACGTGTGGATGAAGGGCGGCTTCTACATGGGCTACTGGGGGATGCAGCCCACCGAGGACGGCACCTTCAACCTGCTGCTCACCTCCGAGGCCTCCTACGAGGATACGGGGTGGAAGAACGAGGAGTTCGACGCGCTGGTGGCGAAAGGCCGGGCCACGGTGGACGAGGCCGAGCGCGCGGAGATCTACGCCGAGGCGCAGCGGCTGATGCTGGAGGAGCGGCCCTACATCATCCCGTTCTTCGAGGACGTGCTGACGGCCAGCCGAACCGGCACCGAAAACTGGATCGTCGCGCCGATCTCTCGCTACTTCTACGTCGAAGATGTCTGGCTCGACAGGGCCTGATAGGAGATGACGCCCGGCTACCTGCTCCGGCGCCTCGGTGCCATGGTCCTCGTGCTGGCCATCGTCACCTTCGCGGTCTTCGCGGTGACGATGCTCCTGCCCGGGAACGCGGCGGTGATGATCCTCGGCGAGTACGGCTCGCCGGAGCAGGTGGCGGCGCTCGAACGCCAGCTTGGCCTCGACCAGCCATGGTGGGCGCAATACGTCTCGTGGGTGGGCGGCGCAGTACAGGGCGATTTCGGCCAGTCCCTGCGCCTGTCGCTTCCCGTGACCGAGGTGGTTCTCCCCGCGCTCGCCAACTCTGCCGTTCTCGCCGCCGTCGCGCTGACGGCGGTGACGCTGATCGCCATTCCGCTCGGCGTGCTCGGCGCCCTGAGGCGCGGCACCCGGACCGATCTCGGCATCGGGCTGTTTTCCTATATCGGCGCCTCGATGCCCGAGTTCGTGACGGCGACGATCCTGCTCGTGCTCTTTGCCGGACCGGGGCGCGAGTTCCTGCCCGCGGGCGGGTTCGTCGCGCCGGGGGACGACTTCATGGGCTTTCTCGCCCACGCCGCGCTGCCGGCCACGGCGCTGGGGCTGATCCTGATGGCGCATATCTCGCGCCAGGTCCGCTCGGAGATGTCCGACGTGCTGGCCAGCGATTTCGTGCGCGCGGCGCGCCTGAAGGGGCTGAGCGAGCGACGCGTGATCTGGCGCCACGCCATGCCCAACTCGCTCGCCCCCGCCGTCGCCGTGATCTCGCTCGATATCGGCTACCTTCTGGGCGGCATCATCGTGGTGGAGGAGATCTTCGCCTGGCCGGGCCTCGGCCGCCTGCTGATCTACGCGTTGGAGAACCGCGACCTGCCGGTGATCCAGGCGGTGACGCTGCTTCTGGCCATGGTCTATGCTCTGTCCAACCTGCTGGCCGACATCGTCATCGCCCTGCTCGACCCGCGGGTGCGCTATGCATGAGATCCTGCGCTCGCCCACCGGACTGACCGGCAGTGTCCTCCTCCTGCTCGTGCTCGGCATGGCGCTGCTCGGCCCCGCGCTCGCCCCCTACGATCCGCAGCAGTTCCACCCCGCCGTGCGGCTGCAGGGCCCGAGCTGGGCTCACCCCCTCGGCACCGACCAGTTCGGCCGCGACATCCTCTCCCGCCTGCTCAACGGGGCGCCGACGACGATCGCCTTCGGCCTCGGCGCGACGGCGCTGGGCGTCGCGCTCGGCGCGCTGATCGGCATCGTGGCGGGCGTCGCGGGCGGCTGGGTGGACTCGGTCATCATGCGGATTCTCGACGGCCTGCTCGCGGTGCCCGACCTGCTCTTCACACTGCTCATCGTGACGATCCTCGGCGGCGGCACGGGCTATGCCATGCTTGCCGTCGCCATCGCCTTCACCCCCGGAATGGCACGGATCTCGCGCAGCTCCGTGCTGTCCGTGCGCACGCGCGACTACGTGCTGGCGGCGCAGGCGCGCGGCGAGGGCTGGGGCTGGATCGTGGGCTTCGAAGTGCTGCCCAACGCCCTGTCGCCGATCATCGTCGAGGCGACGATCCGGGTGGCCTTCGCCATCATGATCGGGGCGACGCTGGGCTTTCTCGGCCTCGGCGCGCAGCCTCCCTCCACCGAGTGGGGGCTGATGGTCGCCGAGGCGCGGCAGTTCATGTTCCGCAACCCGTGGATGGTGGTGATACCGGGCATCGCCATCGCGCTCGCCGCGCTCGGCTTCAACCTCTTCGGTGACGCGCTGCGCGACGCGCTCGATCCGCGCGGGAGGAGCTGAGCATGGACACGCTGCCCACGCCGCCCGTCCTGCGCGTCGACGGCTACACGCTCGACTACGCCACGCCGGCCGGTCCTGTGCGCGCGCTGGAGGACATCACGCTGGCCATCGGGCCGGGACGCACGCTCGGCCTCGTGGGCGAGAGCGGGTCTGGCAAGTCGTCGCTCGCCTGGGCGATCATGCGCTACCTGCCGGCGAACGCCCGCGAGAACGCGGGCGGCCTCCTGCTGCAGGGCGAGAATCTGCGGACCATGACACCTCAGGAGATCCTTCGGGTGCGCGGCCGCCGGGCGAGCATGGTCTTTCAGGATCCCTCGACCTCGCTCAACCCGGCGATGCGGCTGGGCGACCAGGTGGCCGAGGTGCTGGTGCGCCACCGCGGGCTCGACCGGGCCGCGGCGCTGGCCGAGGGAGAGGCCGCGCTCGCCCGCACCGGCATCACCAAGCCCGCCGACATGATGCGCCGCTACCCGCACGAGGCCTCGGGCGGCGAAAAGCAGCGCGTCACCATCGCCACCGCCTTCGCCTGCCAGCCGGCCCTGATCGTGTTCGACGAGCCGACCACGGCGCTCGACATCATCACCGCTCAGGGCATCCTGCAACTCTTCCGCGAGTTGCAGGAGGAGACCGGCGTCTCGGCCCTCTACATCTCCCACGATCTCGCTCTGGTCTCGCGCATCGCCCACGAGGTCGCCGTGATTCACCGCGGACGCATCGTGGAGACGGACATGCCCGCGCGGATCTTCCGCGACCCGCGCGATGCCTACACGCGCGACCTGATCGCCGCGGTGCCCCGTCCCGACCATTGGCTGGGCGTTGCGCCGCCCCCCCCCGGCGCCCCGGCCCTGCTCTCCTCCGAAGGGGTGAACGTGCTCTACGGCGCTCCGTCGCCGCTGGCCCGCCGACTGGGCCTTCGAGGCCGCCCACACCAGGGGGCGCACGAGGTGTCGTTCGACATCCGTGCGGGCGAGCTCGTGGGGCTCGTCGGCGAGAGCGGCTCGGGCAAGTCGACCATGGCGCGTGTGCTGTCGGGGCTGCAGCCCTTCGACGGCGCGGTGCGCTTCGGCGAGCGCCGCTTCACCCATCGGCGCCAGTTCGACAGGCGCTACCGAAGGGCGGTTCAGATCGTGTTCCAGCACCCCGACGCCTCGCTCAATCCGCGCCAGAAGGTCGGGCGCATTCTGTCGCGGCCGCTGAAGATCTACGGGCTCGCCTCCCGGGCCGAGAGGCCCGCCCGCGTGCGCGCCCTGCTCGAACGGGTGCTGCTTCCGCCCGACTTCGCCGACCGCTACCCCCACCAGTTGTCGGGCGGCGAGAAGCAGCGCGTGGCCATCGCCCGTGCCTTCGCCGCCGAGCCCGACCTGGTGATCTGCGACGAGATCACCGCCGCGCTCGACGTCTCGGTGCAGGCCTCCGTCGCCCGCCTGCTGATCGACCTGCAGCGCGACACCGGCACCGCCTGCCTGTTCATCACCCACGACCTCAACCTCGTGCGCCAGCTCGCCCATCGCATCGTGGTGATGCAGCACGGCGCCGTGGTGGACAGCTTCGACACGGCCGATGCGAAGGCGCCGGGCCGCGCCCCCTATACCCGCACGCTGCTCGACGCCGTGCCCGAGCCGGCCGAGGCGTTGGGAGGGGGCGAGGCCGATCGTCCCGCCAGAAAGGAACTGCCATGACCGACGACGCCTTCGCGCTGGCCCGCGGGATCGACGAGGCGGCCTGCCTCGAGACGCTCTCCGAAATGGTCCGGTACCCGAGCCATTCCGAGACGGCGGGCGAGCGGCGGCTGGCCGAGCGGATGGTCGAGATCATGCAGGGCATGGGGCTGGAGGCGTATCTTCAGCCGGTCGAGGGCGACCGAGTGAACGCCATCGGCATCTGGCGCGGCACCGGCGGCGGCGAAAGCCTGCTGTTCAACGGCCATCTCGACACCAACCCCGTCACCGAGGGCTGGACGGTGGACCCCTATGGCGGGCTCGTCGACGACGACTTCATCTACGGGATCGGGGTGTCGAACATGAAGGCGGGCGACGCGGCCTCGCTCTGCGCCGTGCGCACGCTGATCGAGCAGGGGCGGCGGCTGCAGGGCGACGTGATCCTGACCTACGTGATCGGTGAGTTGCAGGGCGGCGTCGGCACGCTCGCCGCCGTGCGGGCGGGCACGCGGGCCTATCACTTCATCAATTCCGAGCCCACCGACCTGCAGGCGCTGACGATGCACGCCGCGGCGTTCATCTTCACCATCGAGCTGACCGGCGTCACCCGGCACCTGTCCAAGCGCGAGGAGGCCGTCGACGCGATCCGCGCTGCCTGCGATCTGGTGCCGGACCTGTCGGAGATGACCTTTTCCGACGCGCCGACCGAGGAGCACCGGTCGATCAACCGCGTGCATGTCGGCACCGTGCGAGGCGCGCTGGGGCGCGACTTCGAGGAGTGGCGCCCGCCCCAGGTGGCCGACTTCGTGCGTCTCACCGGATCGGGCCGGCACGGCCCCGGCCAGACCGAGGCGCAGGCGCTGGCCGATCTGCGCGCCCTTCTCGACACTCTCGAGGCGCGCCATCCCGGCCTGAAAGCCGAAGTCCGGATCGAGAGCCGCGACGGCCAGCCAACAATGCCGGCCTTCGAGGTGTCGAAGGAGGCGCGCATCGTGCGGTCGCTCAACGCCGCCTACGAAACCGTGCGCGGCGCGCCCCAGCCCACCGGCCCGATCACGCCGCCGGGCTTCTACGGCACCGATGCCGGCCATTTGTACGCCGAGGGCGGCATGGAAGGCGTGGTCTGCGGTCCGGGGGGGCGCTACAACACGATGCCCGACGAGCGTGTCGACCGGGCCGACTATCTCGACATGATTCGAATCTATCTGCTGACGATGTGCGACATCTGCGGATTGGACTGAAGCTGAAGGCGTCCGCTGTATCGGACTAAGAAGCAACACCCTCGCCATCAGCTCTCACCGCAGCCATCGAGGCATTCTTTGCAGAGAGTGTTGGCTGTCACCGAGAACTGACCCGGCAGCAGTCGAGATTGTCACTGAGAACTGACCCATGTGGAACCTTGCCCCTGACGGGATTTGTCGGGGGCCATCGGAGTGATCGACATGGGATTTTTGAGCGTCATTCGACGTTGGGCGTTACGGGACAAGATGCCCATCCGCGAGATCGCGCGGCGGACCGGGCTGTCTCGCAACACCATCAAGAAGTATCTGCGGGCGGGGATTACTGAACCCCGGTTCCAGACACCGGCGCGGCCAAGCAAGCTGGACCCGTATGCGGAGAAGCTGTCGGGCTGGCTGGTGACGGAGCAGCGCAAGTCGCGCAAGGACCGGCGCACCGCCAAGCAGATGCATGCTGATCTGGTCCAGCTTGGCTATGACGGCTCGTATGAGCGGGTCGCAGCCTTCGTGCGGACCTGGAGGGGAGACCGGCAGCGCGCGCGAGCCGGACGACCGATCGCGGAACATTCGTGCCGCTGGTGTTCCAGCCGGGTGAGGCGTTCCAGTTCGACTGGAGCGAGGACTGGGCCCATGTCGGCGGCGAGCGCGTCAAGTTGCAGGTCGCCCATATCAAGCTGTCGCACAGCCGGGCGTTTCTGGTCAGGGCCTATCTGTTGCAGACGCACGAGATGCTGTTCGACGCGCACTGGCACGCGTTCCGGGTCTTCGAGGGCGTGCCGGGCCGCGGGATCTACGACAACATGAAGACGGCGGTGGATCGTGTGGGCGCTGGCAAGAAGCGCGATGTGAATGCGCGGTTCATGGCCATGACCAGCCACTATGTGTTCGAACCCGACTTCTGCAACCCGGCAGCGGGCTGGGAGAAGGGCCAGGTCGAGAAGAACGTCCGCGATGCACGCCACCGGCTCTGGCAGGTGATGCCAGCCTTCCCCGATCTTGCAGCGCTGAACCTCTGGCTGGAAGAGCGCTGCAAGGCGCTGTGGGTCGAGACTGCGCACGGCAGCCTGCCCGGCTGCATTGCCGATGTCTGGGAAGCCGAGAAGCTTGCGCTGATGCCGTTGCCCACGGCCTTCGATGGCTATGTCGAGCAAAGCAAGCGGGTGTCGCCAACCTGTCTGATCACCTTCGAGCGCAATCGCTGTAGAAGTCAAGACTTGACCTGACAGTCGGCGTCGCGAAGCTGAGGTGAGAGCC
>OFET01000450.1_pt1 | contig 26809 bp, 28 predicted proteins | sample 1521211 | NCBI WGS metagenome assembly OFET01 (sample SAMN03766358, study PRJEB24113) | microbial mat metagenome | isolation source: enrichment culture HLUCC-A from microbial mat sample contains cyanobacterium...
GTGGGCCCCCGCCAGGGGCGGGGCGGGCCTCCGGCGGGGATATTTTCGGCAAGAAGAAGCATGCGCGGGCGACCGCACCTCGCGCGGGACACCGCGGAGATGGGAGGCCGACGAAAGGTCCGCAACGCTCTGCATGTCGCAGCCCTCGGCGCATCACGCCGCTGTCCCGTGCTCATGGCCATGCGCGAGGGCATGACCGCCGGCGTCAGGGCTTCGCAGGTGACACTCATCGCCGTCGCGCGCCAGTTTCTTGTTTTCCTCGATGCGACGATCCCACACCGGCAGCCCTGTCGCCTCCGTCCAGGAAGACGGTCGCCCCCGCATCGCCCCCCGGGTCGGGCGCGCCGCTTTGCCCTGCGGCAGGCGAGGGCTAGGTCATTCCGCGGGACGACCGTGGGGAGGGATCATGCGCGCGCGTCTGTTCGCTTTCGTTCTGGCGCTGCCGGGCGCGGCACTGGCCCAGGATACCGACCTCGAACTCGTGCTGCTCGCCGATGCGTCGGGCTCGATCGACAGCCGGGAATACGATCTGCAGCGCGAAGGTTACGCCACCGCCATCGTCGACCCCGAGGTGCTGGAGGCCATCGCCAACACCGCCTACGGCTCGATCGCGGTGACATATGTCGAGTGGGCCGCGAACCAGGTCGTGGTGGCGGAGTGGACCCGCATCGCTGACCGAGCGGATGCCGAGCTTTTCGCCGCGCGCGTGCTGGCGCCGCCCCGCCGCGCCATCGGGCGCAACGCCATCGGCTCGGCCCTGCTCAAGGGGCTCGAGCTGATGGAGGAGAACGACATCGAGGGCTGGCGGCGGGTGATCGATTTTTCCGGCGACAGCGTGAACTCGTATTCCGGGCCTCCCATCGCGGCGGCGCGCGAGCGGGTTCTGGCGGCAGGGGTGACGATCAACGGGCTGCCCATCCTGCGTCCGGGCGATCCGGGTCGCGCGATGGGCGGGCTCGAGGCGCTCTTCGCCGAGCGGATCGTGGGCGGCCCCCATTCCTTCGTCGTTACGGCCGAGAGCCGCGTCTCCTTCGCCGAGGCGATCAAGCGCAAGCTGATCCTCGAGATCGCGGGCGAGGTGCCGCCGCGGGACGTGGCCGCGGCGGAGTGAGGCGCGTCACTCTTCGGTGTCGGACTTGACGATGTAGAGATGCGGACGCCCCCCGGCGCGGGGGAGGCGCGGCGGCCGGGCGGGCTCGCCCCCGTTGCCCTCGGCGGGACCGGGCGCGTAGGGCGCGGCCGGCTCGAAGAAGCCGGGCCGCGGTCCGGGGCGCGGCGTCTCCTGCCGGTGCGCAGGGGCCGGGCCGGTGCCGCCGGGGGAGGGCTCCGCCGTCGCCGCGGACGGGCGCAGGCCGCGCGACCAGCCGCCGATGCGCCGGTCGCCCCGATGCTCGGGCCCTGCGATGCACTCGACCTGCTCGGTCGCGACCGTGAAGCGGCGCGGCGCGCGGCCCACGGGGCCCACGGTCGACAGGCAGCCGAGCGCGCGGCTCACATCGCCGAAATCGCTCTTGAGCGGCAGGAGCAACAGCCGCGCGTCGAGGCCGGGCCGGCCGATGCCGGACTCGCCCGCGAGCGACATGCGCGCGATGGCGGGCGCGTCGAAGACCTGTTCGAGCGCGGCCGAGACCCGCTTGCGCGCCTCGGGCACGAAGAACGAGGTGAGCGGCATGCCCCGCACCTCCATCCCCATCAGGTCGTTCAGGTGCATCCCCGCGAGCCTGAATCGCGCCATGCCCGGCGCGATGCGCTCCAGGATGAACGCGTATTCCAGCGCGTCCTCGATCCGCCGCGGGTCGACCTCGGAGCGGGCAGGCACCAGCCTGTCGCCGCGCAGCCCCTGCCAGTAGCTTTCCAGATCGCCCAGCACGGGGAACCGCATGTCCTTCGCCACCTCCGCGAGCGACACGACCTCCGCGCCGTCGCGCTCGCCTTCCGCGCCCTGATCGGCCATCGCGGCCTCCTTGCCTGCTGTTCGCGCCCGCGGCTCTCACGGCCCGGCGCCCGCGCCCCGATCCAACCGCGCGTCGGGGTCGTGTGCCCCGTGAAGCGATTGGTTACCCACGCTTTAACGTGCCAGATTTTTCACGGCTTGTGCGAAAAATCCTGCCAAAGGGTTAACGCGCGCTCGGGGCGCCGGCGCTGTCGGCAAGGCTTTGCCGAGGCGCGCCCGGGCTTGACCCCGCCCGCCGGCTGGCCCACGGAAAGGATGGCCCGGCAGGGCCGGGAGGGCGACCGGGGAGGGGCGCGCGCATGGCCGAGCGGCGGGGATTGCTGATCATCCTGTCCTCGCCCTCGGGGGCGGGGAAGTCGACGCTGGCGCGGCGGCTGATGGGCTGGGACCCGACGCTGACCTTCTCGGTCTCGGCCACCACGCGCCCGCCGCGGGCGGGCGAGGTCGACGGGCGCGACTACCACTTCCTCGCCGAGGCGCGCTTCAAGCAGATGGTGGCCGATGGCGCGATGCTCGAGCACGCCTTCGTCTTCGGCAACTTCTACGGCTCGCCCGCCGCGCCCGTGCGCGAGGCGATCGAGGCAGGGCGCGACGTGCTGTTCGATGTCGACTGGCAGGGCGCCCAGCAAATCCGCAATTCCGAGCTCGGCCGGCACACGCTGTCGATCTTCATCCTGCCGCCCTCCATCCCCGAGCTGCGCCGGCGGCTGGTGGAGCGCGGGCAGGATTCCGACGACGTGATCGCCCGACGCATGCAGAAGAGCTGGGACGAGATCAGCCACTGGGATGGCTACGACTACGTTCTCGTCAACGACGAGCTCGACGCGACCGAGGCGCGTCTGCGCACCATCGTCACTGCCGAGCGGCTGCGCCGGCCCCAGCAGCCGGGCCTGGCCGCCCATGTGAGAAAGCTGCAATCGGAATTCGAGGAAACGCTATGACCCTGTATGCGTTCGACGGGCAGGCGCCCGAGATGGGGCAGGGGGCCTGGGCTGCGCCCACCTCGCAGATCATGGGCAAGGTGCGCCTCGGGGCGCGCGCCTCCGTCTGGTTCGGCGCGGTCCTGCGCGGCGACAACGAGTGGATCGAGCTTGGCGCGGGCACGAACGTCCAGGAAAACGCCGTCTGCCACACCGACATGGGCTTTCCGCTCACCGTCGGGCGCGACTGCACGATCGGCCACCGCGCCATGCTGCACGGCTGCACGATCGGCGACGAGAGCCTTGTCGGCATGGGCGCGACCGTGCTCAACGGCGCGGTGATCGGGCGCAACTGCCTGATTGGCGCCTGCGCGCTGGTTACCGAGGGCAAGAAGATCCCCGACGGCAGCCTCGTGATCGGCGCCCCTGGCAAGGTCGTGCGCACGCTCACCGAGCACGAGATCGAGGGCCTGCGCGCCAGCGCGCTCGGCTACCAGCGCAACGCGGCGCGCTTCCGCGCGGGGCTCGCCGCGCTCTGACCGGACAGGAAGCGGCGGGCGTCGTGCGCCCCCTGCTTCTTCTTGCCTGAAATATCCCCGCCGGAGGCAGGCCCGGCGGTGGCCACGCATCGAAGGAGAGGACGATGAGCGAAGGCCGCAACTGGCAGCGGCAGCCCGGCCGGCGGGCCGAGTGGCCCGAGAGCGCGAGCCGCCCCGTGGCCACGCCGCTCCAGCCGAGCGTGGTCTATGCCGCCGAAAGCCCCGACGCGCTCGACGCGCAATACGAGGGGAGGCTCGCGGGCTGGACCTATGCGCGCGAGGGGCACCCCAATGCCGCGCAGCTCGCCGGCATGATCGACGCGCTCGAGGGGCTCGGGGGCCCCGGGCGGCTCGGGGGCGTGATGACCGGCTCGGGCATGGCCGCGGTCTCTGCGGCCATGCTGGGGCTCGTACAGGCGGGAGACCACGTGGTGGGGGCCGACCAGCTCTACGGCCGCTCGCTGCGGCTGCTCGCCGAGGACCTGCCGCGCCTCGGCATTGCCACAACGCTCGCCGACGCGACCGACGCGGACGCCATCGAGGCCGCTCTGCGCCCCCAGACTCGGGCGATCCTGATCGAGGTCGTCTCGAACCCCACGATCCGCGTGGCCGATCTCGAGGGGATCGCCGCGCTCGCCCGCGAGCGGGGCGTGGCGCTGGTGATCGACAACACCTTCACCACGCCGCGAGGCTTTCGCGCGGGCGCGGTGGCCGACGTGGTCGTGCATTCCGTGACCAAGCTGCTCGCCGGGCACTCCGACGCGACGCTGGGCTGGGTGGCCGCGCGCGACGCCGAGACCGCCGGGCGCATCGCGACCGCCGTGCAAACCTGGGGCATGACGCCCGCGCCCTTCGACTGCTGGCTGGCCGAGCGGGGGATGCACACCTTTGCGCTCCGCTACGACCGGGCCGAGGCGACGGCCGCGCGCCTTGCCGACGCGCTGGCGCGGATGGAGGGGGTGGGCCGCGTGCTCTACCCGGGCCGCGCCGACCACCCCGACCGCGCCCGCGCCGGTCGGCTCCTGCAGGGGCGCTGGGGCAACATGGTGGCGTTCGAGCTCGCCGGGGCGGCCGCGCCCGGGGCAGGGCGCGCCGCGGCCAATGCCCTGGTGCGCGCCATGCCCGGGCTGCCCTTCGCGCCGACGCTCGGCGACGTGGGCACGACGCTCTCGCACCCCGCCACCTCGTCGCACCGGGGGCTGTCCGCGGAGGGACGTGCCGCGCTCGGCATCTCCGAGGGGGTCTTCCGGGTGTCGGTGGGGCTCGAGGAGCCCGACGCCCTGATCGCCGAGTTCGAGGCCGGCGTGGCCGCCGCGCGGGCGGCGCTGAGCTGAGTTGAGGCCCTATCCTTCGCGGGAGCCGCCGTCTTCGTCCCCGTTGCCGTTACCATCCCCGTCCCCGTTACCGTCTCCCTCATCGCCCACGGCACGGCCGCGACGAGCGCCGGCGCCCCGGCCGTCGGGGGAGGGCAATTCGATGAGGGCCACGTCGAGACCGGGAAAGTGCGCCAGCACCTCGTCGATCACCATGCCCGGACGGGGCAGGGGAGGCGAGACGACCCGGTAGGGTACCGCAAACTCGAGGCACCACAGGAGGCGCGCGGCCTCCATGACGTCGCCGTCCTGCCAGAAGAGCGGCGAGAGCACCGCGTCGGGGGGCGCCTCGGCGGCGAGCCGAGTCTCGAGGGCGCGCAGGCTGACGGGCTCGATCCCGCCCTGCGGCGGCAGGCCCGGCAACGTCCGGGTCAGCGCCGCGATCGGCAGCCGGGCTACCATCTCCGACGGGCCGAGCCAGAGGAGACGGGCCGCGACGCGGCGCGCGGGCAACGGCCCGTCGCGCTGTCTGAACGGTCCCTGCGTCATGCAAGGTGACGCTAGAACAACCCAGGCGCGTAAAGAAAGAGAATTGATCGTCCTGACGTAGAAACGCGCAGGAGGGTTGCCTTGGCGACCGAAAGTTGGGCATGGAATCGGGCCAGGCGGGATCGCGCCGCATTTTCCACAAGGCAGGCCGGATGATGCCCGACAGCGCCGCCGCTTCCCTCCTGATGGCCGTCCCGATGCCGCTGGTGCTGATCGGGGCCGACGCGCGCATCGGCGCCATGAACGCCCGCGCCTGCGCGCTGTTCGGCGCCGACGGGACGGGGCGGCACCATGTGACGGTGCTGCGCCAGCCGGCGCTGCTCGAGGCGATCGAGGCGGCGCTGGTGGCCGGGCGGACGGGCGAGGCGCGCTATCTCGACCCGTCTCCCGGCAGCGAGGGCGCCTACCGCGTCACGGTCGCGCCCGTCGAGGCGGCGGGCGTGCTCGTCTCGTTCGAGGACGTCACCGACCTCGAGCGTGCCACGCAGATGCGGCGCGATTTCGTGGCCAATGTCAGCCACGAGCTGAAGACGCCGCTCACCGCGCTGCTCGGCTTCATCGAGACGCTGCGGGGTCCGGCGCGCGACGATGCGGCCGCGCGCGAGCGCTTCCTCGGGATCATGCAGCGCGAGGCGGAGCGGATGAACCGGCTGGTGTCGGACCTTCTGTCGCTCAACCGTGTCGAGAGCGCCGAGCGGCAGCGCCCGACCGAGCCGGTGGCGCTCGACGAGCTGGTGGCCTCGACCGTTTCGGCGCTGCGGCCGACGGCCGAGACGGCCGGCGTGGAGCTCGCGGTCGAGGGCGAGGCGGGCGAGCGAATGATGGTGCCGGGCGACGCCGACCAGCTCACGCAGGTCTTCGCCAATCTCATCGAGAATGGCATCAAGTATGGCGGCGCGGGCGGGCGGGTGACCGCGCGGCTGACCTATTCGCCGCGCGAGCTGGCGGTGCGCGGCCCGGCGGTGAGCGTCGACGTGATCGACCGGGGCGAGGGCTTCGACCCCATCCACATCCCCCGGCTGACCGAGCGGTTCTACCGGGTCGATGCGCACCGCTCGCGCGCGCAGGGGGGGACGGGCCTTGGCCTCGCCATCGCCAAGCACATTGTGAATCGCCACCGTGGCCGCTTCCGCATCGAGAGCGCGCCGGGGCAGGGGGCGATCTTTACCGTGATCCTCCCGGCGCTGCATGGCGAGGGGATGCGCTGAGGCGCCGTGCGCGGTCCGTCCGGATTCCGTCACGGCAATCCGCGCGAAGCCGGCGATTGTCATGCAGATGTTACATAAACTTTACAAAAGCCGCACGCGGCGGGTCTACGCACCGGGCCGAGGCCGCCGGGGGGCGGCCCGAATTCAAACGCTATGGAGAATCATATGTCTCTCGTGAAGCTGTCCGTCTCGGCCCTGGCGATCACTGCTGTCTGCGCGACCGCCGCCGCCGCGCGCGACGAAATCCGCCGCGTCGGATCGTCGACGGTGTTCCCCTACACGCAGGCCGTGGCGGAGCAATTCGCCAACAACACCGAGTTTCCCTCGCCGATCGTCGAATCGACGGGCACGGGCGGCGGCATGCAGATCTTCTGCGGCGGCATCGGCGAAGACTACGCCGACATCACCGGCGCGTCGCGCCGCATGAAGGCCTCCGAGTACCAGCTCTGTGTCGAGGGCGGCGTGACCGACATCACCGAGGCGCGCATCGGCTCGGACGGCCTGTCGATCGCCATCTCGCGCGACAACGACTTCGACTGGGATCTCACGCTGGAAGAGATCTACCTGGCGCTGGGCGCGCAGGTGCCGGTCGACGGCGAGTGGGCCGAAAACCCCTACACCACCTGGAACGAGATCAACCCCGACTTCCCGGAGACCGAGATCGAGGTTCTGGGCCCGCCGCCGACCTCGGGCACCCGTGACGCCTTCGTCGAGCTGGCGATGGTCGTCGGCTGCATGGAGCTCGACTACGTCGCGGAGAACCACGACGAGGAGTGGGCCGAAGAAAACTGCGCGCGCATGCGCACGGACGGCCCGTTCATCGAGGCCGGCGAGAACGACAACCTGATCGTGCAGCGCCTGCAGGCCAACTCCGACGCGATGGGCATCTTCGGCTACTCCTTCCTGTTCGAGAACCAGGACACGCTGAAGGCCGTCACGATCGAAGGCGTCGGGCCCGAATCGGAAACCATCGCCGACGGCTCCTACCCGATCTCGCGCCCGCTGTTCTTCTACATCAAGAACGCGCATCGCGGCGTGATCCCGGGCTTCAACGAGTTCCTCGAGGAGTACATGTCCGAGGACGCGCTGGCGCCCGGCGGCTACCTCGAGGAGCGCGGCCTGGTTCCGCTGTCCGACGAGGCCCGCGACGAGCTGCGCGAGCGCGTCGCGAACGCCGTGACCATGGACCCGATCGAGTAATCCCCGCTCCATCGCGTCGACCGCCCGGCCTGGTCCGGGCGGTCGTTCCTTTGATGAGGTGTCCGCAATGACTTTCGCGCCTTTCCTGATCCTGCTCCTGGCGGCCGCCGTCGGCTACGCGATCAACATTCAGGCCGCCCGGGCAATCCGGTCAGGTGGCGTGCGGCTGCACTCGCTCGAGGGCTTTCACGGGCTTTTCTCGATGTTGCTGGTGCTCGTGCCGGTCCTGACGCTGGTGCTGCTCTGGCTGGCGGTGGAAGGCGGGGTGATCAACCGGCTGCTCATGGCGTCCTTGCCCGACGGGGTGCTCGAGGGGCTCGATTCCGGCGCGGTGCAACTGATCGGGGCGGAAATCCGCTCGATCGCCGGGGGGCGGGTCTTCGGCACGCCGGAGGACTGGAAGCTCGAGGCCGCCGACCGTCTGATCGCCTATCGCCAGGCCTCGGCGTGGCTTCTGGTGATCGTCGTCGCGCTGCTGTCCGCGACCCTGATCTTCTTCGCGCGCAGCAAGGTCGGGGCGGAGTTCCGCGCCCGCCAGGGCGTCGAGCGCATGACCCTGGGGCTGATGATCTTCTGTGCGGTGGTGGCGATCTTCACCACGGTCGGCATCGTCTCCGCGCTGACCTACGAGACCTTCAAGTTCTTCCAGCTCGTCCCGATCACGGAGTTCCTGTTCGGCCTGAACTGGGAACCGCAGATCCCCATCCGCGAGGACCAGATCGCGGCCGAGGGCGCCTTCGGCGCGGTGCCGGTGTTCCTCGGCACCATCGTGATCGCGACGGTCGCGCTGCTGGTGGCGGTGCCCGTGGGCCTGCTGACGGGCATCTACCTGAACGAATTCGCGCCGCGCGCCTTCCGCAAGGCGGTCAAGCCGATCCTCGAGATCCTCGCCGGCGTGCCGACCGTCGTCTACGGGTTCTTCGCGATCCTCGTCGTCGCGCCGGCCATCCGGCAGTTCGGGCAGTCGATCGGGCTGGACGTGGCCTCGAACACCGCGCTGGCCGCGGGCGGCGTCATGGGGATCATGCTGATCCCGTTCATCTCGTCCTTCGCCGACGACGCCCTTTCGGCGGTGCCTTACAGCCTGCGCGACGGCGCGCTGGCGCTTGGCGCCACGCGCGGCGAGATGATGATGAACGTGGTCTTTCCCGCCGCCATCCCCGGCATCGTCGGCGGCATCCTGCTGGCCGTCAGCCGCGCCATCGGCGAGACGATGATCGTCGTGATGGCCGCCGGTCTGATCGCCAGGATGACCATCAACCCGCTCGACAGCGTGACGGCCGTGACCGTGCAGATCGTCACCCTGCTGATCGGCGACACGTCCTTCGACGACCCCAAGACGCTGGCGGCCTTCGCGCTGGGCATGATGCTGTTCATCGTGACGCTGGTGATCAACGTCTTCGCCTTGCGGATCGTCCGCAAGTACCGCGAAATCTACGATTGAGGCTCGGCATACATGACCGACATCACCCCCTCCGACGCCCGCCCGACGCCCAGCAGCACCGCGACCGAGACCGTGCGCCGCAGCCTTGCCCGGCGCAATCGCAAGCAGCTTGTCCTGCAGGGGTTCGGCATCGCCGCGGTCGGACTGGCCATCACGATGCTCGTGATCCTGCTGACCTCGATCGTCACCACCGGCTACAGCGCCTTCACCCAGACCCATATCGAGCTCGAGGTCTACGTCGATCCAGAGGAAATCCCGGCCGAGGGTCTGCCGCGGGGCGACTTCGACGACGTGCTTGCGGCCGCGATGGCGGTGCACTTTCCCGACGTCGACCTGACAGACCGCGCCGCCACGCGGGAGGTGACGTCGATCCTGTCGAACGGCGCCCAGTTCACCCTGCGCGACAGGGTGGTGGCGGACCCGTCGCTGATCGGCCAGACCGTCACGCTGAAGGTGCCGGTCTCGGACCCCTATGACCAGCTCAACAAGGGCCTCGTGCAGCGGGACACGGCCGAGGAGTTCCGCCGGGTCGACGACGCGGCGATCGAACGGTTCGACAGGCTCGACGAGCTGGGGCTCGTCTCCGCGCCGCTGAACAGGGCGCTGATCGCCAACGCCGATTCGCGCTTTCCCGAACTCGCCGGCCTCAAGGGCGCGCTGATCGGCTCGTTCTGGGCGCTGCTCATCTGTTTCCTCATCTCCTTCCCGCTGGGGATCGGCGCGGCGATCTATCTCGAGGAATTCGCGCCGAAGAACCGCTTCAGCGACTTCATCGAGATCAACATCAACAATCTCGCGGCCGTGCCCTCGGTCGTGTTCGGCCTGCTCGCGCTCGCCGTGTTCATCGGCTGGTTCGGGATGCCGCGCTCGGCGCCCATCGTGGGCGGCCTGACGCTGGCGCTGATGACGATGCCGACCATCATCATCGCAACCCGCGCCGCGCTCAAGTCGGTGCCGCCCTCGATCCGCGAGGCGGCTCTTGGCGTCGGAGCCTCGAGGCACCAAGTCGTGTTCCAGCATGTCCTGCCCCTGGCGATGCCCGGCATCCTGACCGGAACGATCATCGGCCTCGCGCAGGCGCTGGGCGAGACGGCGCCGCTTCTGCTGATCGGGATGAACGCGTTCATCACGTCGGCCCCGACATCACCGTTCGACAGCGCCACGGCGCTGCCGACACAGATCTTCATCTGGGCCGACAGCCCAGAGCGCGGCTTCGTCAGCCGGACATCGGCCGCCATCCTGGTGCTGCTGACGTTCCTGATGACGATGAACGCGCTCGCGATCTTCCTCCGCAACCGTTTCGAGCGGAAGTGGTAACGTGAAAGGATCCGACATGGACGATCTCCGCCAACACCTCCAGGTCGCCGGCGACGAGGAGGTCAAGATCTCCTCGCGGAACGTGCAGGTGTATTACGGCACGACGCACGCCATCATCGACGTCGACGTCGACATCCTCGACAAGACCGTCACGGCCTTCATCGGCCCGTCGGGCTGCGGCAAGTCGACCTTCCTGCGCTGCCTCAACCGGATGAACGACACCATCGACATCGCCCGCGTCGAGGGCGAGATCAGGATCGACGGCGAGGATATCTACGACCCCAAGATCGACCCGGTGCAGCTGCGCGCCAAGGTCGGCATGGTCTTCCAGAAGCCCAATCCGTTCCCCAAGTCGATCTACGACAACGTGGCCTACGGGCCCAAGATTCACGGGCTGGCCACGAACAAGGCCGAGCTCGACGAGATCGTGGAGCGCGCCCTGCGCCGTGCCGCGCTCTGGGACGAGGTGAAGGACCGGCTGCAGACCCCCGGCACGGGCCTGTCGGGCGGCCAGCAGCAGCGCCTGTGCATCGCCCGCGCCGTGGCCACCGAGCCCGAGGTGCTGCTGATGGACGAGCCGGCCTCGGCGCTCGACCCGATCGCCACGGCGCAGATCGAGGAACTTATCGACGAGCTGCGCCAGAACTACTCGGTCGTGATCGTGACGCACTCGATGCAACAGGCCGCGCGCGTCAGCCAGAAGACGGCGTTCTTCCACCTCGGCTATCTGGTAGAGTACGACGACACCGGAACGATCTTCACCAACCCCAAGGACCCGCGCACCGAAAGCTACATCACCGGCCGGATCGGCTGAGCGGGGAGGACGCGCACATGGACGAGGACCACATCGCCTCGGCCTACGACCGCGATCTCGAAGCGGTCCAGGCCATGATCATGAAAATGGGCGGCCTCGTGGAGGCCGCGATCCTGCGCGCGGCCGAGAGCCTCGAGAAGCGCGACGAGGAAGAGGCCGAGGCCGTCCGCCGCGCCGACGCGGCCATCGACGAACTCGAGATGCGGGTGAACGAGGAATGCGCCCGCACCATCGCGCTGCGCCAGCCCGCGGCGGGCGACCTGCGCACCATCCTCACCGTGATGAAGATCGCCTCCAACCTGGAGCGGATCGGCGATTATGCCAAGAACATGGCCAAGCGCACCTCGGTGCTCGTGCAGATGCAGCCCATCGAGGGCTCGGCCGGCTCGATCCGGCGGATGGCCAAGCAGGTGGAGCTGATGCTCAAGGACGTGCTCGACGCCTACATCCAGCGCGATCCCGAGCTCGCCGAAGACGTGCGCCAGCGCGACATGGACGTCGACCAGATGTACAACGCCCTGTTCCGCAACTTCCTGACCTTCATGATGGAAGACCCGCGCAACATCACCGCCTGCATGCACCTGCACTTCATCGCCAAGAACATCGAGCGGATGGGCGACCACGTGACCAACATCGCCGAGCAGGTCATCTATCTCGTCGAGGGCGAGATGCCGGTCGACGACCGGCCCAAGCGCGACCGCACAGCCTTCGAGACGGTGGGGCCGGAGGCATGACCCGGCAGGAACGGCCGACCGTCCTCGTCGTCGAGGACGAGCCCGCCCAGCGCGAGGTGCTGGCCTACAATCTCGAGGCCGAGGGCTTTCGCGTCACCCGCGCCGAAAACGGCGAGGAGGCGCTGCTGCTGGTCGAGGAGGGCGCCCCCGACGTGATCGTCCTCGACTGGATGCTGCCCAACGTCTCGGGCATCGAGGTCTGCCGCCGGCTCAAGACGCGGCCCGACACGCAGGGCGTGCCGATAATCATGCTCTCGGCCCGCTCCGAAGAGGTCGATCGCGTGCGCGGGCTCGAGACCGGCGCCGACGACTACGTGATCAAGCCGTATTCGCTGGTCGAGCTGATGGCGCGCATCCGCGCCCAGCTGCGGCGCACCCGGCCCGCCTCGGTGGGGCAGCGGCTGACCTTCGAGGATATCGTGCTCGACGCCGAGACGCACCGCGTCTTCCGCTCCGACAAGCCGCTCAAGCTGGGGCCGACCGAGTTCCGCCTGCTTTCGACCTTCATGGAGAAGCCGGGCCGCGTCTGGTCGCGCGAGCAACTGCTCGACCGGGTGTGGGGGCGAGACATCTACGTCGACACCCGCACCGTCGACGTTCATATCGGGCGGTTGCGCAAGGCGCTGTGCCAGAACGGCGGGCCAGACCCGGTGCGCACCGTGCGCGGCGCGGGCTACGCCCTGGGCTGAAGCCGCTTGCGCCCCGGCGGGGGCTATGCAACCTCCACCGCAGTTCGGGGGCAAGGTAGGGAGTAGGCCATGACGACGCGGCGGCTCGCGCAGGTGGCGCTCGGAGCGATCGTGGTGGCCGCCCTTTACCGGCTCTGGCCCGTGGTGGCCGGTCATCAGGCCCTGTCGCGCTTTTTCCTCACCGAAGACGGCTACCTGATGCTCACCGTCGCGCGCAACATGGCGACGGGGCTGGGCATGAGCGTCTCGGAGGGGATGATCCCCACCAACGGGGTGCAGCCGCTCGCCACCTTCCTGTTCACCGTGCCCTACCTCCTGACCGGTGGCGACAAGGTGACCAGCCTGATCGGCGTGCACCTCGTCATGGCCGCGGCCGCCCTCGGCGGCGCGATAGCCCTGCGTGCGCTGGCCGCGCGCATGCTGGCGGGGCTGCACGACGATCCGGCGTGGCCCCTGGTGGCCGCGGCGCTCTGGTTCACCGGCCCGCTTCTGGTGTTTCACACGATGAATGGGCTTGAGACCGGGCTCTATACGCTCTGCATTCTGCTCGCGCTTCTGCAGTTCGGTCGTGTGCTCGAACGGGGCAGGGTGGCTGGCCGCGCCGACACGCTCCTGCTCGGCGCGGCGTTGGGTCTAGCTTTCCTCGCCCGGATCGACGCCGTATTCCTCGGCGTGGCTGTCTACACGCTCTGGGCCATGCACCTTCTGGCAGTGCAGCGCCTGTCCCTGCGAGACGCCTTGGGCCGGATCGTGCCGGCGGGGATCGTGACCGTCGCGCTCTCGGCGCCGTGGCTGATCGCGAACTACCTTCGGTTCGGCGATATCATGCCGGTGAGCGGCACCGCCCAATCCCTGCGAGCGCGTCCGGGGCAGAACCTCGACAACCTGCCCGCCATCTTGTTCGAGCACGGATTTCCCATGCTGCCGCTCCCCGCGGGCATTCAATCGGCGCCACTCGTGGCGCCCGTCGCCGCCGTCGTGACCGGCGCGGCGCTGGCATGGTTCCTCTGGCGGCGGCTGCGGGCGGGCGGCACCGTCCGCTGGGTCGTGCTGGCCTATCTGGCCCATGGCGTGGCGCTCGGAACGTATTATGGCGTCTTCTTCGGCGCCGTGCATTTCCTGGGCCGCTACCTTGCGCCGATCGCGCCGTTACTGATCGTAGCGGTTCTCGTCACCGGTCTCGACCTCCTGCGCCTCGTCGGCACGCGAGGTTCGTGGCTCGCACGCGCGCTCGCGGCCGCGGGGCTGGCGCTGTGCATCGGTCTGCTGGGTTGGCATGCCGTGCCCGGCACGAAGGAGCAGGGACATTTTCAGGTCGTGGAATGGGTCGACCGCAACGTCGACGACGAGACCTGGGTAGCCGCCGTGCAGACTGGCACGCTCGGCTACTGGCACGACCGGACGATCAACCTCGACGGCAAGGTCAACCCCGAGGCACTGGCCGAACGCGAAGGCCGCGGGACGGTGCTGCCCTATGTCGTGCGCAACGAGCGCATCCGCTACATCGCCGACTGGCACGGGATGGCGACCTGGGCCGACGACAGCGCCGGCGGGTTCGACGAGGTGTTCGAGCTTGTGGTCAACGATCCGGACGCGAACCTTGCGATCCTGCGCAGGCGCGACGGTGCGGGGTGATGGCGCGGGGTGGTGCCGCGCCTGGTGGCAGAAGTCCGATAATCAGTATTATGTAAAATATTGGGTCATGCGCAGCCATGGCACAAGCCCCTCAGACCACGGCCTTTTCCAGCACGCGCGCTCCGGTATGCAAACGCACGGGCCCCAGCTCCGACAGGTGGAGCGTCTCGAACCGACCGGTGGTCAGAAGCTCGGCCATGCCGCGCTGCATCGCCGCCGCCTTGCGCAGCACGTCTGCACCGGCCTGCGAGCCGGCAAGGAACAGGTAGCCCTGTTCGGGCAGACCGAGCGACGCCACACCGGCAGCGCCCGCCGTGTGCATCGGGAAATTCCGCAGAAAATCAATTCCGAAAAGCGAGATCTGCACGTTGATCGGGCAGGTGAACTGCTGCCGGATCGAGCCGACAGACAGCGCCGTGGCGGCCCGCGCATGGCTCGGGTCGCGCTCCACCACCGTGTCGCGCAGGGCCGGGTCGCGGCGCATCAGCCAGAAGGCCGTCGACCAGCCCATCGCGCCCCCGCCCACGATCGCCACGTCTGCCGCGGTCATCCGCTTCCTCTCGACAGGCGCCCTGCCCCGCTCTATCCCCGGGCGGCGCCGCACGGAGCGCGCCGCAAGGAGCCCGCCCATGCCCTCGATCCTCGTCCTGAACGGACCGAACCTCAACCTGCTCGGCACGCGTGAGCCCGGCATCTACGGCCGCACGACGCTGGCCGAGATCGAGGCCGACTGCGTCGGGACCGGACGCGCGCTGGGGCTCGAGGTGACATGCCTCCAGTCGAACCACGAGGGTGTGCTGGTCGACGCGCTGCACGCCGCCATGGGGGTTCAGGACGGCGTGGTGCTCAACGCCGGCGCCTATACGCACACGTCCATCGCCCTGCGCGACGCCGTCTCGGGCACCGGCTTGCCGGTGGTCGAGGTGCACCTGTCGAACGTCCATGCACGCGAGCCCTTCCGGCATCACAGCCATCTCGCCCCCGTTGCGCTGGGGGTGATCGCGGGCTTCGGGCCGGCGGGATACAGCCTCGCCCTGCGCGCGCTCGCCGGGCACCTCGCCGCCCGCGGCTGAGGGCGGCCGCGCGGGCATGGAGCGCCCAGGCCTGACCTTTCCGGACGACGTGGCAGACTGCGTGCGCGCCGAATACGCCCGCGCCTCGGCGTGCTGGAAGACGGCTGGGGCGGTGGGGGGCTTCCCCTGCCGGCGGGGCGCGCTTACCGATGGTCGGCGCGCGACGAGGAGCGACGAGATGGCCGAGACCTTCATGCCCGACAGCTTCGCCATACGCCCCCTGACGCAGGACGACGAAGCCCCCTGGCGCGCCCTGTGGGAGGGCTACCTGGCGTTCTACGAGACGGAGGTGCCCGAGACGGTCAAGGCCGAGACGTTCCGGCGGCTGCTCTCGCCCGACCACCCCGACCAGAACGCGCTGGTCGCCGCCGACGCGACGGGGCCGATCGGCCTTGTCCACTACATCTTTCACGCCCATTGCTGGCGGATCGAGCCGGTCTGTTACCTGCAGGATCTGTTCACGGCGCCTCAGGCACGTGGCCGGGGCGTGGGCCGGGCGCTGATCGCGGCGGTCTACGGCGCGGCGGACGCACGCGGCGCGCCGTCGGTCTACTGGATGACCCAGCATTTCAACCAAACGGCGCGCCGCCTTTACGACGATGTCGGGCAGCTGACGCCCTTTATCAAATACGTCCGCTGACCCACGGTCGGGCGCCGCGCGATGCGGCGCCCGACCCGCGGCAAGAGGTCACTCCCACCCGGCCTCGTTGAGGATCCGCGTGGCCGTCTCGACGTTGTCGGCAATCTCGGACAGCTCGATCGTGTCGGGCCGGAAGATGCCGAGAGACGCGACCGAGGGCGCCAGCCCCACGCCGGGCACCGCCGGATACTCGTCATTGCCGGCCGAGAAGTATTCCTGCGCCTGGTCGGAGGCGAGGTATTCGAGGAAGCGCACGGCGTTGTCGCGATTCGGCGCGTTGGCCGCGACGCCGCCGCCCGAGATGTTCATGTGGGCGCCGATGTCGTTCTGGTTGGGAAAGACCCAGCCGATGTTCTCGAGCTGCTCCGACGAGATCTGGTCGTCGCCCTTCCGCACGATGCGGGCGTAGTAATAGGTGTTCGACATCGCGATGTCGCACTCGCCCGAGGCGATGCCGCGCAGCTGGTCGGTGTCGCCGCCCTGCGGGCTGCGCGCGAAGTTGCCGACGACCGCCTCGGCCCAGTCCGCCACCGGCTCTTGGCCGAGATGGGCGACGAGCGCGGCGACGATGTTCTGGGTATAGACGTTCGTCGCCGAGCGGATGCACACCATGTCCTCGTAGTCGTCGCTGGCGAGGTCCTGGTAGGTCTGCGGCGGGTTCTCGACGTCGGTCTTGTCGTAGAACAGGATGCGCGAGCGCTGCGAGAAGCCGAACCACTGGTTGTCGTCGTCCTGCAGGTAGGCCGGGATGCGGCGCTCGAGCACGTCGCTCTCGACCGACTGGAGCAGACCGAGATCCTTGGCGCGGGCCAGGCGCACGGTGTCGACGGTCAGGAACACGTCGGCCGGGCTGTTGTCGCCCTCGGCCTCCATCCGGGCGATCAGCTCGTCGGCATTGCCCTCGATGCGGTTGATGGTGATGCCCGTCATCTCCTCGAAGTCGGAGTAGAGCCGCTCGTCGGTGTCGTAGTGGCGCGAGGAATACAGGTTGAGCTCGTCCGCGAACGCGGGAAAAGCGGGCAGCGCGACCGCGGCGGCGAGGCCTGCGGCGAGCAGCTTGGACGTCGGTTTCGGCATGGATCACTCCCTATCGGCTATCGTCATGCGACGGTTCGGTCATTCCTGACCTGTTCGCTCAACTACCTGATCGTGCCTGCGGGTCAAGCCATTTCCGACAGAAACACTTGGTCAGGATGTCGCTCGCCGTCGAGGGCGCTTGGCGGCGGCAGGTCGGCGCGGGTCTTGCCGCGCGCGCGGCGCCGCGCGATGAGGCGGGGCATGGAGCGCCTGTCGCAATCGCCCGCCGAGCCCGCCTTCGTGCAGGATCCGTATCCCTTCTACGCCCGCGCCCGCGCGGCGGGCGATCTGGTGTGGTGGGAGGAGTACGGGATGCCCGCCGCCACGACCGACCGGGCGGTGAACGCGATCCTGCGCGACCGCCGCTTCGGCCGCGAGCCGCCCGAGGGCGCGCCGCGGCCCGAGATCCCCGCCCGCCTCGCGCCCTTCCACGCGGTCGAGGCGCATTCGATGCTCGAGGCCGAGCCGCCGCGCCACACCCGCCTGCGCGGCCTCGTCCTGCGCGCCTTTACCACCGGTAAGGTGCAGGCGCTGGCGCCCCGGATCGACGCGCTCGTGGCCGACCTGATCGCGGCGTTCCCCGAGGGGCCCTTCGATCTGCTGGGCGCGCTGGCCCGCCCCCTGCCCGTCACCGTCATCGCCCGCCTCATCGGCGTGCCCGACGCCCGCGCGACCGACCTGCTGGCCTGGTCGAACGCGATGGTCAGGATGTATCAGCCCGGCCGGAGCCGCGCCGACGAGGACGCGGCGGTGGCCGCCACGCGGGCCTTCACCACCTTTCTCGACGATGTGATCGCGGCGCGGCGGCGCGCCCGGGGCGACGACCTGTTGAGCGAGCTGATCGCGGCCGAGGCCGAGGGCGACCGGCTGAGCGCCGATGAACTCGTCTCGACCGTCATCCTGCTGCTGAACGCGGGCCACGAGGCGACGGTGCACACGCTTGGCAACGGTGTGAAGGCGCTGATCGAGACGGGCATGCAGGGCGCGCTCGGCGATCCCGCCCGCGCAATCGAGGAGATCCTGCGCTTCGACCCGCCGCTGCACGTCTTCACCCGGATCGCGCGGCAGCCGGTCGAGGTCTTCGGCCACCGCTTCGCGCCCGGCGACGAGGTGGCGTGCCTGCTCGCCTCGGCCAACCGCGACCCGGCGGCCCGTGCCGACCCCGACCGCTTCGACCCGACTCGCGCGCCGAAGGCCAACGCGAGCTTCGGCGCCGGCATCCATTTCTGCCTCGGGGCGCCGCTCGCGCGGCTGGAGCTCGCGCGCGCCCTGCCGGCCCTCTTCGCCGCCCGGCCGGGCCTGCGCCTCGCCGAGCCGCCCAGCTACGCCGACATCTACCATTTCCACGGACTCGAACGGTTGATCGTGACCGGCTGACCGGCGGCAAGTGGCCCGCAGCCCCCGCCAAGCCCGCTTTTCAAAGGCGCGCGCCAACATTAGGGTCGCGCCGGGACGAACAACCCAACAGGGAGACTCCAATGAAAAAACTGCTGCTTGCAAGCGTGGCTGCGCTCGCCGCCGGCCCGGCGCTGGCCCAGGAAGAGATCACCATCGGCGTGATCCTGGGCTTCACCGGCCCGATCGAATCGCTCACGCCCGCCATGGCCACCGGCGCCGAGATGGCGATGCAGGAGGTGACGGAGTCGGGCGGCCTGCTCGGCGGCGCCACCGTCGTGCCGGTACGCGCCGACTCGACCTGCACCGACAGCGCCGCCGCCACCGCCGCCGCCGAGCGTCTGATCACGGCCGACGGCATCAAGGGCATCATGGGCGCCGACTGCTCGGGCGTGACGGGCGCCGTGCTGGCGAACGTCGCGGTGCCGAACGGCATGGTGATGATCTCGCCCTCGGCCACCTCGCCCGCCCTTACCGACGCGGAGGACGAAGGCCTGTTCTTCCGCACCGCGCCCTCCGACGCCCGCCAGGGCGAGGTGCTGGCGCAGGTGCTGATGGACAAGGAGATCGAAGAGGTCGCCGTCACCTATACCAACAACGACTACGGCAAAGGCTTCGCCGACGCCTTCGAGGCCGCGTTCGAGGAGAAGGGCGGCACGATCACGCTGTCGTCCAGCCACGAGGACGGCAAGGCCGACTATACCGCCGAGGTCGGCGCGCTGGCCTCGGCCGGCGGCGAGGCGCTGGTGGTGCTGGGCTATGTCGACCAGGGCGGCGCGGGCATCATCCAGGCCGCGCTCGACACCGGCGCCTTCGACATGTTCGCCCTCGGCGACGGCATGATCGGCGACTCGCTGACCGAGAACTTCGGCTCGGACATCGAGGGCACGGTCGGCACCGCGCCCGGCTCCGACAACGAGGGCGGCGCGATCTTCGCCGAGATGGCGAGCGCGGCGGGCATCGACGGCACCTCGGTCTATGCCGGCGAGAGCTATGACGCGGCCGCGCTCAAGCTCTTGGCGATGCAGGCGGCCGGCTCGGCCGAGCCGGGCGACTATGCCGAGCACATCATGGACATCGCCAACGCTCCGGGCGAGCCGATCCTGCCCGGCCAGCTCGGCATGGCACTCGAGATGATCGCCGCGGGCGAGGACGTCAACTACGAGGGCGCGACCGGTGTCGAGCTGATCGAGCCGGGCGAGGCGGCGGGCTCCTACACCGAGTTCGTGGTGCAGGACGGCGCGCTTAGCATCGTCGGCTATCGCTGATCGGCGCCGCCTGACGAGGCGGCGAGATCGGACCGGCCCGGGGGGCTTCCCCGGGCCGGTTCTTTGCTTTATGCGCCCTTGTCCAATGGGCGTAAGGGGCGGGCCATGATCGAGGTGCACGATCTGCACAAGCATTTCGGCGGCTTCCATGCCGTCGATGGCGCGTCTCTGCGCATCGAGACGGGCTCGATCACCGGGCTGATCGGGCCGAACGGCGCGGGCAAGACGACGCTGTTCAACGTGATCGCGGGCAACCTCGCGCCGACCGCGGGTCGGGTGAGCATGGCGGGCGAGGACATTACCGGCCTGCCCCCGCACGAGCTGTTCCACAAGGGGCTGTTGCGCACCTTCCAGATCGCGCACGAGTTCTCGTCGATGACGGTCCGCGAGAACCTGATGATGGTGCCGCCAGGCCAGTCGGGCGAGCGGCTCTGGAACGCCTGGGTCGGCCGCCGCAGGATCGCCGAGGAAGAACGGGCGCTGGCCGCGCGGGCCGACGAGGTGCTGGAGTTCCTCACCATCGACCACCTCGCGGGCGAGCGCGCCGGCAACCTCTCGGGCGGGCAGAAGAAGCTGCTGGAGTTGGGCCGCACGATGATGGTCGATGCCAGGATCGTGTTCCTCGACGAGGTGGGCGCGGGCGTCAACCGGACGCTGCTGAACACGATCGGCGACGCGATCCTGCGGCTCAACCGCGAGCGCGGCTACACGTTCTGCATGATCGAGCACGACATGGAGTTCATCGGCCGCCTCTGCGACCCGGTCATCGTGATGGCCGAGGGGCGGGTGCTGGCCGAGGGCACGATCGACGAGATCAAGGCCAACGAACAGGTGATCGAGGCCTATCTCGGCACCGGTCTGAAGAACAGGACGACCGCGCAGGCGGAGGCAGCGCAGTAGGGGGCGCTGCCCCCGTCGGCCGTTCCGGCCGACTCCCCCGGGATACTTGGAGCAAGAAGAAGAGGCGGGTGTGGGCGAGGATCGCTTTGAGGCGCTGAGAGACGACCGCGGCAACAAGGACCGCTCGATCGCCCGGCCGGGCGGCGGCACGCTGGCGCCCGCCGGCGGCGAGACCGAGGCGCGCCCCGTTCCGGGCCACGGAAGCGAGCCGATGCTGATCGGCGACGCGATGACGGCCGGCTACGGGCGCGGCGCCGACATCCTGACCGAGTGCACCATCGCCGTCGATCGGGGCAGGATCAGCGTGATCGTGGGGCCGAACGGCGCCGGCAAGTCGACCGCGATGAAGGCGGTGTTCGGCATGCTCGAGGTGCGCTCGGGCCAGGTGCGGCTGGGCGGGCGCGACATCACCCGGCTGACGCCGCAGGCGCGCGTGGCGGCCGGCATGGCCTTCGTGCCGCAGACCTCGAACATCTTCACCTCGATGACGGTCGAGGAGAACCTGGAGATGGGCGCGTTCCTGCGGCGCGACGACATCGGCGAGACGATGGAGCAGGTCTACGACCTGTTCCCGATCCTGCGGGAGAAGCGGCGGCAGGCGGCGGGCGAGCTGTCGGGCGGGCAGCGCCAGCAGGTCGCCGTGGGGCGGGCGCTGATGACCAAGCCCGGCGTGCTGATGCTCGACGAGCCGACCGCCGGGGTGAGCCCCATCGTGATGGACGAGCTCTTCGACCGGATCATCGAGGTGGCGCGCACGGGCATCTCGATCCTGATGGTCGAGCAGAACGCGCGGCAGGCGCTCGAGATCGCGGATACGGGCTATGTGCTCGTGCAGGGGCGCAACGCCTATACCGGGACGGGGGCCGAGCTGCTCGCCGACCCGGAGGTGCGCCGCTCGTTTCTCGGCGGGTGAGACGATGCCATCCCGCCCGATCGACACACGCCGCCGCCGCCGCCGCGAGGGGCGGCCTCTCGCCGGGCGCCCGATTTGCGGGCGGCTCCGGGGCTTTGCCCTGTGGATGGTGCAACTTGTCCACGCTTGGCGCAAAGGAACCACGTCCCTCCTGCATTTGTTCCTTCGCGACGCCCGGATTCGGCCGCAGGCTGGTCGGGCCGGCGCGGAGGCGGGCAGCCCCGCCCCCTGCCCCGCCGGCGGGGATCGAGGGGACAGCCATGATATTGCCGATCGTCATGTCGCTCGCGCTGGCGACGACCGCCGAGATGGAGCCCAGCCGCAGCTTCTGTGCCTTTCCGAGCGGGCCTGCGGGCACGGGCGCCGCGGGCGGGAACATGCTGCAGGTCAGCCTCGAAGCCGACCGCGAGAGGCCGCGAAGCCGGCTGGTCTGGCTGGAAGTGGGGGCGCACCGCATCCGCGGTCGCTCGATGCCGCTCAAGGCCGGGGAGACGGACGGCCCGGCGAGCCTCGTCGTCCTGTCGGAGGAGATCGCGGGCGAGCTGACGATCCGGCTGTCGGCCGACGGCAGCGCGGTGCTCGTGATCCTGCCCGAGGGCCGCGACGCGCCGATCAAGCGCAAGGGGCGCTGCGGCGGGGTCTCGTCGCTCATGGCGGCGCTCTCGCCGCGCTGATCCTGGCGACCGGCGCCGCCCCGGCCGGCACCTCTTCCTGCGCCTTCACGCGCGAATGCGTCGACGCCGCGCCCTGCGCGGCGACCGATTATGCCTTCACCGTCGAGACCGAGGAATTCGCCGCCCGCCTCGTGACGCCGGCCGAAACGGTGCGCGGCACGCTCGGCCTGACGCTCGGCGGGGCAACCTTCGTGCTCGGCATCGCCGAGGGGGGCGTGCACCTCCTGACCCTGATGGACGAGGCGGGCGCCGCCCGCTACACGGTGCACCTGCCCGGCCCCGGCCTCTCCATCACCTATCACGGCATCTGCACCGCGTCGGAGTGAGCGCATGGACCTGTTGAACGCCGCCGTCGCCTTCGCCAATTTCGTGCTGATCCCGGCCACCGCCTATGGCGCGCAGCTGGCGCTGGGCGCGCTGGGGGTGACGCTCATCTACGGCATCCTGCGATTCTCCAACATCGCCCATGGCGACACGATGGCCTTCGGCACGATGGTGACGATACTCGTGACCTGGGGCCTGCAGGGCATGGGGATGAGTGGCCTCGGGCCTCTGCCCACGGCGCTGCTCGCCCTGCCCGTGGGCATCGCCGCCTGCGCCCTGTGGCTGCTGGCCACCGACCGCGTCGTCTATCGCTTCTACCGGGCGCAGAAGGCGGCGCCGGTGATCCTGGTGATCGTCTCGATGGGGGTGATGTTCGTCACCAACGGCGTGGTGCGCTTCATCATCGGCACCGACGACCAGCGCTTTGCCGACGGCGAACGCTTCATCATCTCGGCCCGCACGTTCCGCGAGATGACCGGGCTCGACGAGGGGCTGGCCTTCCGCACCAGCCAGGGCATCACCATCGTGGTCGCGGCGGTGGCGGTGGCGCTGCTGTTCTGGTTTCTCAACCGCACGCGCACGGGCAAGTCGATGCGCGCCTTTTCCGACAACGAGGACCTGGCGCTGCTGTCGGGCATCAACCCCGAGCGGGTGGTCACGGTCGCATGGCTGATCACGGCGGCGCTGGCGACGACGGCGGGGGTGCTCTACGGCCTCGACAAGTCGTTCATGCCGTTCACCTATTTCCAGCTGTTGCTGCCGATCTTCGCGGCCGCCGTGGTGGGGGGGCTGGGCAACCCGCTCGGCGCCATCGCCGGCGGCTTTGTCATCGCCTTTTCCGAGGTGACGGTGACCTACGCCTTCCGCAAGGTGGTGAGCTATCTCGGGCCTGCGGACTGGAGCCCCGACGGCCTGCTGCAGCTGCTGTCGACCGACTACAAGTTCGCGGTGTCCTTCGCGATCCTCGTGATCGTGCTGATCTACAGGCCCACGGGCCTCTTCCGGGGGAAAGCGGTATGAGCGAGGCACGCATGGGCGGGGGCTCTGCGGGGCGGCCGGCGCAGGGGCTGCTGGCCGAGGGGCCGGGGCGCACGGTGCTGCTCTTCGGGCTGGTGGCGGTGCTGTTCGTCGGCACGGGCATGACGCAGTCGTGGAACACGACGCTTGCCATCTTCAACATGGGGCTGGTCAGCGCGATCATGGCGCTCGGCGTCAACATGCAGTGGGGCTATGCGGGGCTGTTCAACATCGGCGTGATGGGCTTCGTCGCGCTGGGGGGGCTGGCGGCGGTGCTCGTCTCGATGCCGCCCGTCCCCGGCGCGTGGGAGGCGGGCGGCCCGCGCATGCTGCTCGCGCTCCTGTCGGGTGCGGCGACGGTGGCGGCCGCCATTCTCGTGCAGAAGCGGATGCCTCGGGGAAAGCTGCGCGTGCTTGCGGTCGCGGCGGTGCTGGTCGGCGGCTTCGTGGTTTACCGCAGCCTGTTCGATCCGGCACGCGACGCGATCGAGGCGGTCAACCCGGCGCAGGCCGGCTATCTCGGCGGCCTCGGCCTGCCCATCGTGCTGGCCTGGCCCGTGGGCGGACTGATCGCCGCCGGCGCGGCCTGGGTGGTGGGCAAGACGGCGCTGGGGCTGCGCTCGGACTATCTGGCCATCGCCACGCTCGGCATCGCCGAGATCATCATCGCCATGCTCAAGAACGAGGACTGGCTCGCGCGCGGGGTCAAGAACGTCTCGGGCCTGCCGCGCCCCGTGCCCTACGAGGTCGACCTGCAGCGGAACCCGGCCTTCGTCGAGCGCGTCTCGGCCTGGGGATTCGACCCGGTGATCGCCTCGTCGATCGCCGTCAAGCTCGCCTATGCGGGCCTATTCGCGCTGGTCCTCGCGCTTCTCGTCGTCGCGGCACAGGCCGCGCTCAACTCGCCCTGGGGGCGGATGATGCGCGCCATCCGCGACAACGAGACCGCGGCCGAGGCGATGGGCAAGGACGTGACGCGCCGCCACCTGCAGATCTTCATCCTGGGCTCGGCGGTCTGCGGGCTGGCCGGCGCGATGATGACGACGCTCGACGGCCAGCTCACCCCCGGGTCCTACCAGCCCCTGCGCTTCACCTTCCTCGTCTGGGTGATGGTGATCGTCGGCGGCTCGGGCAACAACCTCGGCGCGGTGCTTGGAGGCTTCCTGATCTGGTGGCTTTGGGTGATGGTCGAGCCGCTGGGCCAGGGCCTGATGGGCATCGTCACCGCGCCCCTGCCCGACGGCTCGGGGCTCAAGGCGCATCTGCTCGATTCGGTGCAGTACATGCGCCTGTTCACGATGGGCCTCGTGCTGCTTCTGGTGCTGCGCTTCAGCCCGCGCGGGCTGCTGCCGGAGCGCTGATCCCGCCGCCGTCGGTCTGGCCGAAAGCGCGGGACCGGGGCGCTGCCCCGGACCCCGGGATATTTGGAGCAAGAAGAAGCAGGACGGTAAGCCTCCGCAGAGGGTCGCGGTCATGCAGCCTTGACGCTGGCTTCGGTGGCGACCCGGTTCTACGGGAGCAGTTCCGGCAGGCGTGATACGGGCATGTCGGAGATGCGGGCGATGACGTCGGCGGGCCATGCCTGCGAGTCGATGCCGTTCAGCTTGGCCGTTCCGATCAGGGTGTACATGACGGCGGCGCGGTGCCCGCCGCGCTCGGAACCGGCGAAGAGCCAGGACGTCCGTAAGCGGCGGCTGGCGGCCCTTGTCCGATCAGCTTGACGCTGGCGAGAAGGCCCACGGCATGAGGTCGTCGATCCGGTTCGTGGGGTGGCCGGCGGCGATCGGCTCGAGGGTGGCGGTCAGGTAGGCGAGCGGGTCGACGCTGTTCAGCTTGCAGGTCTCGATGAGCGAGGCGATCCGCGCCCAGCCGTGTGCGCCCTCGTCGTGGCCGGCGAAGAGGGCGTTCTTCCGCTGCAGGCTGAGGGGGCGGATCGTGTTTTCGACGGCGTTGCTGTCGATCTCGACGCGGCCGTCGTCGAGGAAGACGCAGAGGCCATCCCAGCGGTTGGCGAAGTAGGCGAGCTTCTGACCGAGGCGCGATTTGGCGGAGGTTCTCGCGCGGACGCGGGCCAGCCACGCCCCGAAGTCCTCCACCAGCGGTGCCGATCGCGCCTGGCGCACGGCGCGGCGCTGCTCGGGCGGGCTGCCCTTCAGGGCTGCCTCGATGGCGTAGAGTTCGGCGATCCGGCGCAGCCCCTCCTCGGCGATGGGCGATGCGTCGCGGTCGAAGATCTCGCGGAGCTGGCGCCGGCCATGCGCCCAGCAATGCGCGAGGACGAGCGGCGCGTCCGGGCCGCGATCGTCGCGCACCCGCTTGTAGGCAGCATAGCCGTCGACCTGCAGGATCCCGGAGAAGCCCTCGAGGATCGCCTTGGCGTGCTCGGCGCCGCGGCCGGGAGCGTAGTGGTAGACGACCGCGGGCGGGTCGGCGCCGCCCCACCGGCGATCGTCGCGGGCGAGCGCCCACAGATACCCCGTCTTCGTGCGGCCCCGACCGGGATCGAGCACGGGCGCGATGGTCTCGTCGAGGAAGAGCTTCCCGGAGCGCTTCAGGTGTCCGACGAGCCCGTCGGCGATGGGGGCAAGGTGGAAGCCGGCCTTGCCCACCCAGTCGGCGAGGGTGGACCGGTGCAGGTCGATGCCGGCGCGGGCGAAGATCTGGGACTGCCTGTAAAGGGGCGTGTGGTCGGCGTATTTGGAGACCAGGATGTGCGCGATCATCCGCTCCGTCGGCAGCGCGCCCTCGATCAGGAAGGCGGGCGCCGGTGCCTGGGCGACCGCGCCCGCGCAGCGCCGGCAGGCATATCTGGGGCGCACGGTGGCGATCACCCGGAACTGGGCCGGCACGATGTCGAGGCGCTCCGTGCGGTTCTCGCCGATCCTTGTCATCTCCCCGCAGCCGCACGGGCAGAGCGTCGTCTCCGGTTCGATCACCCGCTCGATGCGAGGCAGTTCCTTCGGCAAGCGCCCCTGGTTGCGCTTGATGCCCGCCCGACTGTCCCGGGGTGCGGGGGCCGGCGTGGCGGCGCGCTCCTGCGCCTCCTCCGCCTCGGCGACCGCGGCCTCGCTCGCCAATGTCTCTCGGACCATGTATGGGCGGCTCCCGCGGGGCAAGGGCTTTGTTCGGGTCAGGCGTCTGGTCGGTCGCGGCCATGTATACGGCGTCTGTGTTGCGGCATTCCTGCTGCCGCGCGCCCTGATGAAGTCCGC